>Ga0268262_10006855_pt1 | contig 10793 bp, 10 predicted proteins | sample TergutNc150P3_FD_190354 | JGI IMG/M metagenome (GOLD analysis project Ga0268262, IMG submission 190354) | Nasutitermes corniger P3 segment gut microbial community from laboratory colony in Florida, USA - Nc150 P3 (SPAdes) (version 2) | ecosystem: Host-associated > Arthropoda: Insects >...
TCTGAACAGATTGAAGAAAGGATACGATACCGACACGCTTGATAAAAGTTTTGTAAGCACATTATTTTTCGAAGCGGAAGACGCATCGCGGTTCAGAGGCGTTATGGTCAGGAAAAATAAAAACAAGCCTGTAAAATTATCGCCCCGACAGTTGGAAATTTTAGGATACTTGAAGCAGAATCTCAGTTACCGGGAAATCGGCGAAAAAATAGGAAGCAAAATTAGCACTGTTAACGACCACATCGACAAGTTATATAAAAAATTGGGCGTGTCAAACGTCCGGGAAACGGTATTAAAGGCAAGGAAACTTGGTATTGGTAAGTAATATTATTCAATATATCTATAAGGCAATCAGGAAAAATACGGCTTAGGGCAGGTATTCATGAAAGAAAATGCGGTGATTTTGGCGAAAAGCATATAGAACGCCCCGAACGGCTCAGGCAGCTAAAAGATAATGGCTATGACAATGCCCGCGATCTGGTTCAGGATGTCGCAGGCTCTTTCTATGCCATTTATAAGGGAGAGGGTCTCCGGTTGATATTATCAAAACGTCGGGAAGTTTCCGATACTTCCGTTGACGAATAACAAAAAAAAGCGTATCGTAAATAAGATTTTCAGGGTTGGGTGCAGAACCGGTGCATAGGCGCCATTCTAATTCCCTATCGGCGGTATAGCCCGCGACTTTACGCTTCCATCCGGTAACGGTTGGGGCGTAAACTGAACCGGTGAAATTCCGGCGCCGACGGTATAGTCCGGATGAAAGAAAATTTTCTGGTTTTTACGGACATTTTTCTTTCGATTATACAAGATCAGAACCCTGGATTAAGGCAGACAGCGCTTTAAGCCGGGGTTTTTCATTTTATAGGTGTTAGGTATATGGAGGGTTTATGAAATATTTTGGTATTTTACTTTTGACAATGGCGCTGTTGATGGGATGCAAAAAGGTAGAACAGGGAAAGCCTTTCGAGAACGGCGCTTCTATCGCCGTCTTCATTCCTGGAGTTTTGGCAGGAAGCGCGATTTACGAGATGCTGGCGGAAGGGACGAAGAAAGCAGCGAAAGAGTTTAACGCTTCAGAACAGCTGACTGTCGGGGTTGCGGTAACGGTTATTGAAGGCGGCTTCAACCAGGCCGAATGGGAAAGCCAGATAACAACCCTGGCGGCGTCGCAGTCCTATAATTTAATTGTAACTTCAAATCCATCCATGCCGGTTATCGTTTCTTCAGTATCGCATAAATTCCCAGACCAAAAATTTTTTCTTTTGGACGGGGAGCTCGCCGGAAATCCCAACGTCTACACCCTTCGTTACAACCAGCGTGAACAGGCTTACATGGCCGGTTATATCGCGGCGCTGGTTTCGCTTGAAAACAACCATGACGGTGCGGATGTAAAAACCATCGGTCTTTTGGCGGCCCAGGAATACCCAGCCATGAACAACATAATCCTGCCCGGATATTTGGAAGGCGCAAGGGCGATAGACCCGGCCTTTAACGTAGATTTCCGCGTTGTAGGCAACTGGTTTGACGCCGTTAAAGCCGCAGAGCTTGCCGCCGGGATGATTCGCTCAGGGTCAACAGTGCTGCTTCCAATTGCGGGCGGCGCGGGGCAAGGGGCTGTCCAGGCGGCTTACGAAGCTGGGGCAAAGGTGGTTTGGTTTGATACCAACGGCTACGCGATTAAGCCCGGCACAATAATAGGAAGCGCAATTCTCAGGCAGGACAAAGCCGCTTACGAAAAAATGACGCTATATCTGAAAGGAGAGCTGCCTTTCGGTAAGGCCGAGGTAGCGGGAACCGCCGATGGTTTTGTTGATTTTGTGGATGACGATCCTGCGTACATTGCAACGGTCAGCCAGACAATTAGGGATAAACAGGCGCAGCTAATTGCCCGGCTTCGCAGCGGCGAATTAAAGCTTTACTGAAAGCTTAACTGAAATTGAGATTAAAGTTTGATTGAGTTAAAAAACATCAGCAAATATTTTCCCGCCAACGGGGTAATGGCCCTGGAGAATGTAAATTTCATTCTGAAACCTTCGGAGGTTCACGCCCTTTTGGGAGAGAACGGAAGCGGAAAGTCCACATTGATGCACATCCTGGCCGGGTTCTTACCCCAGTCATCGGGCAGCATTTTGACAGACAAAAAGGAACGCCGTTTTTATTCACCCTCTGACGCCCTCGCCTGCGGGATTGGCATGGTACGTCAGCATCCTGGTTTTATTAAGGGTTTAAAAACATGGGAGCATTGCATCCTGGGTTCCGAAAAACGGGACGGCCTGTTTTTCGATCCAGAGCTGTCAAAAAAGCAAGCCGAAGAAAAAGCGCGTCAATGGAATCTTAATCTTCCGTTGGACTCTCCGGCTGAATCCCTCACTGTAGGCCAACGGCAAAAAGCCTCAATTCTCGCGCTGCTTCTCAGGGAAGTTAATTGGTTCATCTTTGATGAACCTACCGCCGCTCTCTCAGCGGAAGAAACCGAAAGCCTCTTTCAGCTTTTTAAACGCCTGTGCGGCGAAGGCCATGGGATTATTTTCATCACGCATAAACTAAAGGAAGCCCTGGCGATTTCAAACAGGGTTACGATCATACGCTGCGGTATAACTCAGGAACCCCGCAATACCGCAGGACTTTCCGTCGAAGAACTTAGAAGGGCAATTTTCGGTGAGGAAAATATCCCTTCTACAAAAGCAAATGTAATTAAAAGCCCCTGTTATCAATCTGATGAAAAGCCTGTTCTTGTCATCAAAGACCTTCATCTTGAACCGTTCGGACTGCCTGCTATAAAGAACATAAACCTGCGCCTGACACCGGGAATGATCATGGGAATCACCGGGAGCCGGGACAGCGGCTATGAAACCCTGGAATACGCGGTAACAGGTCTCTTAAAAGCTCAAAATATAAGTCCTGGTCAAAACAATGGTTTAATAGCGCTTAACGGTCAGGACATTACCGGTAAGGGCGTTCGCTCTTTCCGCAATGCGGGAGGGGCCTATCTTGGCGCTGACCGCATGGGAAGCAATCTGGCCCAGGGACTCCCTCTGTTTGACAGCCTGATTATTCACGCTTACCTGAGAGAAAGGTTTGGGATTTTTCTAAACATGACCTATCTAAGAGCATGGTGCGGAAAAATTATGAATCGCTCCGGCGTTACGCGCTCTATGGCGGACAAGCCGGCTTCTTTTTCCGGCGGCATGATACAGCGCATTCTTTTACAGCGGGAATTTGCGGAAGACGCATCCCTGCTGATTTTAACCGAACCCGGAAGCGCTCTTGATCAAATTAACCGTACCGCGCTTGCCGGCGCGCTTAGGGAATATGTCAATGAAAGCAGAGCAGCGCTGGTTTTTTCCTCAGACGCCGAAGAGCTTAAATTTTTTACCGATGAAATCATGGCGCTTAAAGACGGAACTTTAATTAAATGGGGGGATGATGAAATTTAAAAAGCCCCTGTTTAGAATTGTTGCCTCACCGCTTCTAAGCCCTGTCATTGCCATAGGATCGGCGGTCTTATTAACGGTGATTCTTATCCTTATTAATTCCGCGCGTCCGGATAAAACATTAGCGGCCTTCTTCCTGGGGCCATGGTCTTCCCCATGGTTCTTCGGCAATACCCTTGATGGAATTGCCCTGTTATTAACAGCTTCGCTGGGCGCGGCAATCGCGTTACGCGGAGGAACCTTCAACCTTGGGGGAGAAGGACAGATATACATAGGGGGATTGACCGCCTCGGTGGTTTTGCTTACGCACCCTCCCCTTCCGCCTGTAATTCTGCTCCTGCTCGCCGCGTTAGCCGCCATGCTTACAGGCGGCCTACTGGGGGGCGTTTCCGGGTTTTTAAAAAGACACCTGGGCATGAACGAACTCATCACTTCCTTCTTGTTTTCTTCCGCCCTTATCCCACTGGCAGACTACCTGATAAGCGGGCCCTGGAGGGATTCCACAGGAAATCTTTTGGCCCTTCCGCCATTTCCCGGGAACCTGCTTCTTGCGCGATTATTGCCCCCTTCAAACCTTTCTGTTTCGCTTGTCATCGCCCTGCTTTTAGTTTTCTCCGCCCATGTCTTTATCAACAAAACAGTCGTGGGATACCGCTTCAGAATATCGGGCACTGTTCCTGATTTTGCCTTTTATGGCGGCTTTGAAAGCAGGCAGGTATGGACTCCCGCGATGGCCGTCTCGGGAGCCTTGTCAGCCCTGACGGGATTTTTTGCGGTAGCTGGTACTTACGGCCGCTGTCACGCGGGTTTTTCAGGCGGCCTCGGTTGGAGCGCCATTGCTGTGGCGCTCATCGCGCTTAACCGCCCCCTGGCGCTTATACCTGCTGCGCTGGTATTCGGCTGGCTCAAATCAGGCTCCGATTTCGCGCTGCTTGCCGCGGGGCTTAACATAGAAACATCTTCGCTCATTCAGGCGGCTGTACTCATCTTTGCGACGGTGCGCTTTACTCCCCTTTGGGAACGTCTTGCCATTTCATCCGCTATGAGGAAACACAATGATTGAAGGGCTTCTTAACAGCGCAGCTCCGCTCATGATGGCCGGCCTGGGCGCCCTTCTTTCGGATCTTTCCGGCGCGCTGGCAGTCTTTATAGAAGGCTTCATGGTGACAGGCTCTTTCTTCTCCTGGATCTTTGCCGGTTGGACAGGCTCGGTGTTTTTGGGGACATTGCTAAGCGCCACCCTCGCCGCTTTCGCCGGCTGGGCCCTGGCTCGTTTTGTCAGGCTCAGCGGGGCAAATCCATTTATCGCGGGGCTCGCCCTGAACCTGGCGGCATCTGGAATTACAACGTCACTTTCAGCGGTATGGTTTGGAACAAAGGGGGTTTTACAAAACAACACTATAAATGTTCCGCTGGCTGTGCGTATACCTTTAATTGACAGCATACCGTTTATTGGAAAGATCGTCTCAGGGCAAAACCCATTCACATACACGGCCTGGGCCTGCGCGCTGATCCTGGCAATAGGGCTTAAAAAAACTATTGTCGGTTTCAGGCTCAAGGCAACGGGCCTTTCGTACCCGACGAGTACGCTCGCCTACGATGCCGCCGCGGAAAGAGGCATTAACAGCGGGCTATACCGCGAAGGGGCCTGGGCTCTGGCGGCTTTCCTCGCCGCCCTGGCAGGGGCAGCCTTAACCTTCCGCGCCGGTTCTTACGCCCCCGGAGGAATAGCGGGAAGAGGATGGATCGCTCTGGCGGTAGTCTACCTTGGTTTCAGAAACGTTTGGGGAGTTGTGCTTGCCTCCCTCATTTTCACCGTGGCCGAGCGCCTCGGATTCAGTATGCAGAATTTCGGCAGCCTGAGCGCAACTGCGCTTTTGGGCTTGCCTTTCACGTTGGCGCTGTTGTTTTATTTCTTTTCGTTGCTGGTGGGGAAGAGGAGATAACTTTTATTCTTTTCGATCTTTGTATATAATTCATTTATGTATCGAGCAAGCCATTGCAAAAAAAATAGCTGCAGACGATAAGGAAGAAAATTCCGGTGGAATACGGCTGGAAGATTTTATCGGAAATGTTTCAAATGAAGCGATACTCATCTGCAAAGCCGTTATTGAGGAATACTTCCAGTGGTTGTATAACATCGGGGAAGATGCTTCCATCCCACAGAATGGATCGATGAACGGGAGAAACTTTTCCTACATTACAAAGGTATTTGCATCCGATTACCCTGAAAAAACCCTGGAAATGTTCAAAGAATCTTTAATTCTATATGCTGACAATAATACCGGAAGATCATACTATGAACACATACTCTCATTATTGAAGAAAATGTCCCGGATTAAGGGTGGTAAAAAGCCGTATCGGATCTGGTTGCGGATTTCAGATTACACTACAAGAACCGCAGGGCAATGATGGAAGTATTGAATGGGTTCTGATTATTGGGTGTTAGTAGGCACCAATAAATCCTTTGGATTTATTTTATCAACTGAGACAAATTTCTCTTTTTGTAAACAATTCTATGAATTTCTATAGCCTTTTCAAGAACAACATAAAAACTAAATAGTTTTTCACTGTCAATATGCGATATTCTACCGTAAGAGACTTAATGGGGCAATACAATCGATGAGCAAGTGGAAACACTTTTAAGCCATTGATAGATTTTTAAAGTTCATCCAGCAGATTTGAGGCGAATTGAGGTGCTTCCAGTGTATAGGTTATATAGTCTACTATAGCATCAAGATCCTTTTGAAATGAAGGAAGATATACTATATCAAGCATTTTTTGGAGAATTCTCGTAATTGGCAATCTTTTGGCGAAGCGGACCAAAGACCTCATCATGAGAAAGGCGTCTCGGGTTTGATCGCGCTTCTACTTGGGCCTCTGTGAGTTTTTGGTAAATAACATTTTCAAAATTCATTTCCAAGTCTGATATTGGACGTATCATTGGCATTTTGTTTCCTCCTGTGCTTGATTAATAATAGTGTTTTCAAGTAATTCTTTCAAATTTTCCGTCTCCTTTCTGATGACACGTACACTGGACAACCGACCGGAAATTGGCCTCGATTCATTTGACCGTTTTTTCCAAACCAGGATACCATGCCAAAGGAGGCTTTGGCAACTTAATCGCCTTTCCGCTTCAAAAAATTGCGAGGGTAAAAAACTAGCGGGATAAAAAAGAACCGTACCGGAATTATTGATATTGCGGTCATGCAGAGTATTGTCAAGAAGGGCAAGGTAGAAGATTGGGTAGCTGAATACGGTCAGATCATTGTTGACGAGTGCCATCACATTTCAGCTGTTTCCTTTGAACGAATAATAAGGACTTGAACATCTGGATATTCTGAGAGACGCTTAGAAAGAACACATTTCATCTCTCTTTGTGCTAAAAGGCGGTCTTGGTAAAAAACAGATTAAAGCGATCATGGAAGCGATTCAAAATGCTCCTTCGCATGAACACAAGGTAATCCTTGCTACAGGTAAATATCTTGGTGAAGGTTTCGATTTGCCAAGTCTTGATACTCTGTTTCTGGTTTTTCCATTTTCGTGGAGAGGAATGTTAGTGCAATATACCGGACGCCTTAACCGCGTTTCTTACGGGAAAAAGGAAATACAGGTTTATGATTATGTGGACGATAAAGTGCCTGTATTGGCAAGGATGTACGGAAGACGGCTAAAGGGGTACAAGGCTTTGGGATTTACGGTGGGGTAAGGGTGAACACTGAGATACACTTTTATCAAATAGTAAACTTATCCGTTAAGCTTATATTCATCTGACAAATCACTTACAAATTTCCTAAATTTATCAAAATCAATTCGATGAATCATGTGCGTTTCATCACTTGAGTAATCTTCAAATAAATAACTTTCCGGAGTAGGGTATTCTACATGAACATCTGGACAACAGAGCTTAAATAGAGCAGCAGAAACAGCATGAACTTTACCACCTGTAGGCGAAATAATAATCCTATATTCATAACAGTATTTTCTATAAATACTTGCTAATTCTTCAAAAACAGAAATATAATCTAAAACATCAGCAGAAAATATTGGTTCAATATCCTTACCAAAATATTCTTGAATTACATCATCATGAATTTTCAATATAGCGTCCTCTCTCCAATTATGTCTTTTACAAAAATGATTTATCAATTGTAATTTCGAAGGACTTATTTCATTTATTAATGCACCAAATAGTTGTTCATTAAATGATAAAAACGAAATTAAGTATATAGGATTATTCTGCATAATAACACTTGATAAATTAGGTGTTCTTACTACATCACTAACACCTATTGATGATAGACTAATCCAAGAATTATTTTCTCTTTTTAATAAAGCATTTTCAAATTTTTCTTTTGATGATGGTCCCCATGTTTCTGGTTCAGAATATATAATCGAAATCCCACCACTAAAATATTTCAATGAATACATAATAATCATTATAAGCATTTTTGACATAACAGATATGTCTATAAATATTTCATCATAATCTTTATATTCTTTAGCAATCTGCAGAAATTGTCTCTCAAATATAGTTGGTTCGAATCTATTATATTCTAATATTTCTGGCTCACCAAGACAATGTTGCTTTGCTTCTTTTAAAACATCATTAAATTTATTTTCAGTATGAAAACGATATTTACATATAAAAATTTTGCTAAATACTATTTTATTTTCTTTGTCGCTAATCCAACTTAATGACCTTGCTTCGAATCCCTCAGCAAGTACTAGAATATTTTTACTGGAATTTGAAATAAAAGTATTATTCGATATCATCTGTGGTAACATACAATTTCTCCTTAATGTCGTTGAACAGATCACTTTCCTGAATATCTTCTTTTTTAAGTTGATCAGTTATTTTTTTTATACATACTTTTTTAAATTCCTCTGGATTATGTAGAAATTTATTTAAATCTTTCCATTCAAAACTAATGTTATCCTTTTTTGAAAATGTTAACCTAAAATAAGGGATTAATAAACTTCGCAAATAGAGACGTACTGCAGCAGATCCTCTTACACTTTTACCTCTATAATCTCTGATAAAGACGCCATATCTAATTAGTCCTCTGTATAGATCATGTCCTTCTTCATCAAGTTTATCAATAGCTGTTGTTAATTCGATTTTTCTTGCTTGTTTAGGGGGGGTAGATGTTTGATTTTTAACATTTTTGTATTTTAGAGTAAAATATGCAATTTCTTGAAATGCAGTAACAATTTCAAATAATTTTTTCCCATAATCTTGATCTGTATGTTTACCAACGCTTACGCTTTTGTTTTTAAATGGATTAGTAGCAATTAATAAAGCGTGTAAAAAACGACCGCCTGTATCTCTAAGAACTTTATTTTGTATATCACGAGAAATTATAGGCATATTCTTTGAATCTAGATTTTTTTTGATTCTATTTTCTCCCTCTTCTGAAATCATTTGAGAAAATATTTTTATTAGTTCACGCAAATCACTTGACCACATATCACAGAAAACATCGAACCCGTAGTAAATAATTTGCTTATCATTTTCTCTAATTTTTAATGCTCTATTTATCTCTGTCAAATCATTTTCTCCTAAAATTTCTCTTAAATTTAATTTTTTACCCTCAAAAAGACTATAACGAGCTATTCTTTTTTCAAAAATCGCAGATATGGTTTCTTTTTTTTCTCTAATATCGTAACTAATGGTCTTTATACCTAAATCTATAAGTTTAAAATCGGCTCCATTTTCTAAAACTTTGTCATTAAGCCCTACCTTTAAGAAACTTTCAATACTTTCTGTAGAAATTTTAAAGAAAACTTCAGAACACCTTCTAAAAATAATGGGATTTAATATTTTTTGAGTCGCTTCAGTAACTAAAGGCATAGAATAGTCATCGAGTAACATATAAAAAGACTTATCTTTTGAAAATGGTGTATTTTTGTTTATTATTTCTAGTAATTTTTCTAAGTAATCAATATCACTAAGAGGCCACATTACTGAGGGAATAAAATTTCCTGATGATTTTGATTTTGAGATTTCTTCATTGCATTTATATATAATATTATCAATTTTTCCCTTTAAAGATTTACTTGTACAATACAACGGAGATTTTTTGAAAAAACCATTAAAAAAATTAATTAACCAATCAAGTTCAAAGATGATACCTTTGGATTTTACGATTTCATATTTTATCCATTCTAATATTTCAATTGTCCATTTTAAATGAAAAAAATTAATAACTTGATTTCTTGCAATTTCCTCTTCTGTGTCAGGTAACCATGGAAATGCCTCTGCAATATTGCGTGCATTTAAATAAAAACAAATAAAACTATTTTCTTTTGATATTCCAGTAGGGCCCAGTATATATATAAGCTGTGTGCTCAACCTTCTAAACATCATTGTTTTTCCACATCCTCTAAGTCCAGTTAATACACAGATATTTCTGTCTAACAATTCATCAGTCCAAAGAAATTTAGGAACAAATAAAGATTCCCACTCATCATAGCGATCACCAATAAATTCTGCTGCTAGATAATCTCCTACTGACTTTTGAGAATTATCATTTTTATCATGTACTTGAAATAATTTTTCTAGCTCGCTCCATAAAAGACCAGGCTCTCTAACATAAGCACCTACTGTAACATCTTCTTCAAGCAGTAACTTTGGAAAGGCATTCTTCAATGCATTGAATTTAATCCGATCATCTTTCTCAAGTAAATGGAAATCTATTTTCTCAACTGCGTCTTGAATAATTTTTGCAAGACCCTTATAGTCTTCTAATGGTGGCTTTTCATTAGAAAAGGTGCCATAACCAAAATCTGTTACCCAAATTTTTCTTGTATTCCTATCTAAACCCGATTTATTTGGATATGCAACAAGAATGTTACCCGCATGGAAATCCGAGTGTTGAATACCATAGCTTTTACAAGCATCAAAAACATCCAATGTTCTTTCAATAACATCAATAATAATTTGAATTGTCATTTTACCGCTTTCGATAACGCTCTTTAAACTTTCACTTTCTATATAATCCCAAACAATGTATACAAATTCATTTCCATCTAAAGAGTATTTCCCGTGCGTAATATATTTAACAACGCCATCGATGGGCTGTAGTATATTAGATTTTCGTATTTCTTGTTCCCAGTTTGGGTTCGAATTTATTTTTTTTTGAGGAATAATTTTGATAGCACGTTTTAAATAATTAGCTTTATCTTCAGCAAAAAAAACTGTTCCTATAGCTCCATTATCAAGTTTCTTTTCAATTATGCATCCATTTATTGTTTCGCCTATAAATTTATTAAAATCAAAGGTATCCATCATCTATTTCTTCTCCAGTACTAAAATTATTTCTCTTTTGATTTTTTCATTTCCTTTGACCATTTTCT
>Ga0268262_10006856_pt1 | contig 10791 bp, 12 predicted proteins | sample TergutNc150P3_FD_190354 | JGI IMG/M metagenome (GOLD analysis project Ga0268262, IMG submission 190354) | Nasutitermes corniger P3 segment gut microbial community from laboratory colony in Florida, USA - Nc150 P3 (SPAdes) (version 2) | ecosystem: Host-associated > Arthropoda: Insects >...
TACCATGTTCGACAAATAGCCTGCGTACTGCCCTGCCAAACAGTAGATTGAAAGGTTCATTTCTACTGAACGCAGGGTAGCATTTCTACTGAACGGAAACATGGCTCATTTCTACTGAACGCCGACAGAAAGAGCCAACAGCTGTTGACGGTTCTATTAAGGATGCCTATAATAACCTAGGTATTATTGTTTGGTTAAGGCCAGTTGGTGGGCGATTAACTCAGTGGCGAGAGTACTACCTTCACACGGTAGGAGTCACTGGTTCGAATCCAGTATCGCCCATCGACTGGCTTCTGCTAAGTGCCTGTATTGCAATGAATTAGCCCGACCGAACAACGGAAGGCGTATCACGCTAAAGTCCGAGTGACACTGAAAGTGACATTTTAGGGCGATGGAATTGATATGCGCCCGTTGAAAACCCGCAAGCCTTTTACACTTTACAAAAAAGAAACAAAGTCCGGGGCCGTATGGTATGCACGTTACTGGGATGAGGCCACCCAGCGGTATGCTACAACCCGATCAACCGGCGTTCCTGCCGAGGGGAAGAAACAACGCCGCTACGAAGCGGAGCAGTCGGCAAGGGATATGCTATCCAAGATACGATTCGTGCCGACAGCCACGGAAAAATCCTTTGTTCAGTACGTGGCCGACTTCTGGCTTCCCGATTCCCCCTATGTCCGGGAGTGCGCTCTGGTCAAGAAAAAGCCGTTGGCAGCCGCTTATGTCGGCTTGCACCATGAGGACGTTAGGCGGCATATCGAGCCATTCCCGGCTTTCAATGGGATCGGCCTCCGCCAGCTTACTCCCGGCCTTATCCGCGACTGGATGCGGTGGATGGCGGAAAGGGGCGTTAAGGGAGGGCGAATGAACAAGGTTATGCAGGCCATGAGCGTGGCGGTACACTATGCGGTCGCACGCGAAGAACTGGAACGCGATCCGTTCAGGAATATCCATGATGCCCCGGAAACCAGGAAAGAAAAAGGCATTCTCTCTTCCGCCGAACTGGCCAGGCTGATCGGCACGCCTGCGGCAGATCCGCGCGGCCGGCTCGCAGTCCTCTTGGGGGCTCTATGCGGCCTGAGGCTGGGAGAAGTCCGCGGCTTGCTCTGGGGGGACATTGGCGATGGGATTGTCGCTGTATGCCATAACTACGTTGACGATGAAGGAATCAAGGCCCCGAAAAGCGGCAGCGCCGGAACGGTTCCATTTGCCGATGCAGTACGGACGGCCATAAATGAAGTGCGGCAGGTGTCGCTGAATCCCGAACCGGATCAGTTTGTGATGGAAAGCCTGAAACGTCCTGGAAAGCCTTATGCAAAAAGCTATTTTGACGATGCCCTTAAAAAAGAGCTTGCGGCCATCGGCATTGCAACGGACGAACAGCGCCGCCGCAACCTGACTTTTCATAGCCTCAGGCACACATTTATTACTCTGGGGCGACTTGCCGGAATATCGGACTTTGAAATTCAGGCGCTGGCCCGGCACAAGTCCGGAGCCATGATGGAACGGTACAGCCACGCTTCCCAGGTGATCGACTTTAACGCCGCACGGGAGAAAATTGAAAAAGCAATTGAGGTAAAAACAGCGGAATGAAAATAATTAAATGATAGGCTTGCGCATAATGCGTTTTATGCGAATGATGCAACATAAATATATCTGAAAATTAAAAATTTAGCTTGACTTTATTTTTGCTATGATGATACAGTCTGTATAGAAAGTTAATTATTGGCTTACTGAAATACGGAAGCCCCCAAGCCCATCGGTCGGGATAGGCTCTGAATCGTTATGGTTCGGACATTTTTCCGGCGAATGGATTTGGGGGCTTTTTGTTTTCTTGGCACCACAATTTTTTATGGGAGGGATCAATGACCCAGTTCAATACAATTTCGCAGGCTCAAAAAATTCTAAGCATGATGTAAATGACGGAGAATAGACGGGAATTTAGGGAATTTTGCGATATTTATCGGAATAGTGATTGTAATGTGAATTTCATATAGTGTAATAAAAATAGCCGTAATTATCTTTATAAAAAGGCCATTACAGACTATTTTGGCTAATATTCCAAAGGCGTTTGGCTGGCCATTTCTTCCGCTTCCTGCATGGAAGACTCCACTTCGGACGGCCATTTTTTCCGGAGCGCTTCCAAAAGCAGTTTACCATCTTCCTTAAATGCTATGGCAAATGCAAGGGTTTCAATAAAAAGCATGCGGTCATCAAAGCCCTGCCTTTCTTCGCCCGGCGGCACGGTTTCCTCAATGAGATGCTTAATATCTTCTTCTCCCCAAATAGGGCAGTCTGGATAGGACATTTATATCACCCCTTGTGTAAAAATATAGCTGTATTTGCTAGCGTTTTCAAGAAGCCATTTGTTTACCATGTTTTCCGCCTCTTTTATTATCAGATCGTATAGGTTTTTGGCGTTACGGCCGTATTTTCGCATTGCCTGCCCGCCAGCGTGGATCATTAGAGTGGTACCGCCAAGGCCGACTTTTCGCATGTCTTTTACAAGCCCTTTATCGAGCTCTCCGTCGCCTTTTCTCAAATAGGCAAATCGCCCATCCCGTGTAACTGCACGGACCCCATACCCATCGTCTTTGATAATACTTTCTATATCAATGGCTGACAATGCACATCCGCCACTTGGATGGTTATGGGTAAATATATTGTCCTTCACAAGCTCGGGCGGAGGTGCGACTTCATGATCTTTACCTATCACATGAAGGATATGATTGCCGTCAAGCCCAATAATATCGCCTTCCTCATGGTCAAGGTCTTTAATGGCCATTTCCGCTTTATGCAGCGCCTGAGCAATCTTCTTTTCATCCAGTACAAATTTTTCGGGCTTGTTATCCGGCGTATTTTTGAGGCCATCTTCATTTAGTTTTACTAGTTTTACACCAGCCGCCTTCTCATAGTTCCTTTTGGACTTTTCCAGCTTTTGCAGGGCAATATTATTTCTGGACTTCGCCTGGTTCCAGTTGAAAGCCGGATCAACACCATCCGGCACTTGTTCTACTGTGCCTTTGCGCTCGTTAAAATAACTTTTGTATTTTACTGGCGGGGCTTGGGTTTTCGCTGGTACATTGCCGCCGCCAGTACCGTCAAGGCGCGGCGCGGTTGGTATGCCGTTTTCTTCATACTGTTTTTTCCGCGCCTCCGTAACTGCGCGTGTATAGCATTTACAGCCCCAGCCGTTGGGAGGAAAATGGCTGTCCCACCAGGGATCGTCCTTGGGAAGAATTAAGCCGTCCCAGCTTTTGTGATCTTCCCGGTGATGTATGCTGGGGCCTATCCGGTACATCAGATAAGGATGGAGGTCGCTTTCCATTGTTCGTTCATACTGGCCTTTCTGGTAGGCGCTCCGCATATTGACCCGGTAAATTGTTTTCAGGCGTCGGTCGCTGCCAAGCTGGGCGTTGACCGTTTCCCCGGTCAGAAGATCGGTCATTTCTTTTTTACCCCACCAGCCTTTCTCTTGTAAGACAGGCGCGATATTTTTTTTGAATGATTCAAAAGATTGACCTTTCTCCATCGCGTCAACAACTGCGGTATGCAAATCGGCTAACACATCTAATTGCATAGCTTTGGCAACGGTAAAGGCTGTGGCGTGTTCTTCATGCCATACATCCTTATAGGAAAAACCGACCTTGAGATTTTTATTCTTGAGATAGGCAAGGGCTTCTTTCGGTACAATATCAGCCATTATATTGTCCCCGCTGGTGTATCACAATATAAAAAACCTTCAACAATAAACCATGCGTTATATTGTTTATCTACTAGCATACCTAACTGTTTGTCTAATTCGTTATTTTTGAATTCATGTTGTTCACACGAACTGGTATCATCTTCCATGTGACCAATGGGATTTTCCGGTGCATTACATATACCGCCAACAAGTTCAGGTGACTAAAATTTACAAGTAGCGCATATACAATGATCCTCAATAAAATCATGTAGAGCTTCAATGGTTTCCTCTAGTACATTCATATTGCCGTCTCCAAGAGCAAAGCCCCAGACTTTTTACCAGCAATTCCGCTTTGTATTTCAACCCCTGTACCAGCCCGGCGGCCATTCAGAAAGTCATCTATAGCTGATCCCTTTATTGCCTCTCGGCTAATTGTTTTTAAGTTGTTTCCCCATTTGAGATTAGCGACATAATTATCTATTGCCTTTTGTTCGTCTGGTGAATTTGTAAATTTGTTGAGTTTATCGACTACTGTACAAACCCATCCAAGGCAGAATTCGTCTGCTCTTTTTATTTTGTTTTTTGTTGAACGCACCCTTGTTAGTCGCTTTGTATATTCACCACGAGCCTTTTTCAGTTTTCAAAAAAGGACTTCTGTGATAAAGCAGGCTATTTGTACACGATGTTCAAGTCCTACAAATGTATGCCCATACCAGCCCATGATCCAAATATCACCGGATTCTGATTCATGCCCTTTGTGCCATCCATAAGCAGATTGACAGCCGAATGCTTTTGCTATACTTGTAATAAGATGTAACTCATATATTGGCGACTTTTCGTTTCCGTTACCTTTTATATCTTCCTCAATGACTTCAAATTCTCCTATTTCATTGCGTTTTATGTTATGTTCTATCATCAGCTTCTGCGCCATTTCAAGAGCAAGAGCCGCTTCGTTTGCACTAGACGATCTTGACAATGCAAATAATTTTTTTAGTTTTGTTTTTATTTTTTCAATGTCTGTCATCACTCCCCTTTATCGCTCTATTTTTTTTCAAACTGCCCACAGGATGGCGTTTTGCATTTTACTTTTTTCATTCCGTTACTTGTTCTGCTGTCTTTACTCTTATCGCAATAAAAGAAAAATGAACCTCCGTATTGCCATTTCTGAATATGCTTGCAATCTTTACATCGAGTTGATGATTGTTTCTTTAATTGTGATGCGTCAAAAAGAAAATCAGACATCACTCCCCCTTGTCAAATTCAGCATTGCCCAGAGCGCGGGCTTTGAATGTGGCAACTGCGATGCACTCGGCGATTTTATCTGACGGCCAATTCTTTACCAGCTTTTGGAGTTCTTCTCGAAACGATTCAAAGTTTGTGGCCGCATTCGCAGCCTTTTCAATAACGGCGGCAATGTCATCTGAAATCTGAACGTACCCGCTTTCCTCAATCAGCGCATCAAGTTCATCCTGCGTATTATTCCGCTCGGCGTTCAATTCTGGTTCTTCCTGTTTGCCGCTTTCATTGCCGGAGTTGGGAATTTCGTATTTCGGCTGGCCTCCGATTGTTTCATCATTCTTATCAGGATTGGAAAGGCCCAGAATAGAGCGAACCTCATCTGCTTTGACCTTGAGGCCCTGCGGCCCCAGCTTTTCTACCGCATTAATGATTTGTTCAATATTTTTTTCGTCAGGCTTGAAAAGATCAATGCGCGGATAATTTTCTTGCTCTCCGTAATTAAAATTGATATAGGGAATAGTGATAGCGGCGTTTAGCGTTTCGATTACCTGCTGGATGTCGCTGTCGGCAATATCATCACGCACTTTATCGTGAGTTTCGCTCTGCGCCCTGCTCGATCCCTCGTCAGTAGTCATTGTCTGGCCCAGGACAAGTTTGCTGATCTGTTTGTCGATCCAATCGGACATGGATTTATAGACACCAGAAGTCTCGCTGGTATGCTTTGCTTCGATAATTTCAAGTAATGCGGTTTCAGGAATCACCGCGCCGAAGTCCTGGCCAATGGCGGCAACCGCACGTTTTAGCGTAGCGCGATCCTGTTCGGTCGCTTTTTTGCCGTATTTGCCAATGCGGATAGGATAGCCGTAACGGTCAATAAAGGCGGCCCAGCTTGTCACGTCGTAACTTTTGAGCATCCAGTAATACAACGCCGGAAGCGCCAGCCCAGCCGTTATCTGATTACCGCTGATAAGATGAGGCTCGTGTACCACAAAATGAAACTGCTTGAGCGGTTCCAGTTCGCTCCCCAGGGCGGCGCGGAGCATAAGCGTTCTGCCGGTTTCCTTATCGTATTGAAACCAGCGTGGGTCGCGGAATTTATACTGCTTTGGCTTCCACGGTGTTTTGTCTGTATCCCAGATAATTTCAGAAACAGAAAAGCCCTTGGCTAGAGCGTCCAGCATATCCCGAATCAGTGTGTACAATTTAGCAGTAGGATTTTTTACAATATCCCGCTCCACAGCATAGGCGAGTTCCATATCATGCTTAGCATCACTGGCAGGGACAACTTTTATATCTAACCCGGTGATCGCATCTTTCCTGGTAGAAATTACTGAACGATAATGCAAATCTTTTAATTCAATGTCCTGGGTAAGTTCCAGATATTCTGCCGGACATTCGCCGCGCTTTACATCATTGAGAATTTGCGCCATGCGTTCAGGCGTGATGCTTTGCAAAAGCGAGAAGTCCCCCCACGGATGGCGATTTGTATAGGGAACCGCCATAGCTTGTTCATCATCAGTATCGTCAACGGCATTTTCTATTTCCGGCTCCTCCGGTTTGCCAAAGAAAAAATCTCTCAAATCTTTTAATCGTCCCATATTTCTTTCCTCCCCCTGTAACGGTTTTCCGTTTCTACAGCCTCATAGGTCATCGGTTGATAGCCTTTCGCGTCATCTTCCTTTGCGGCATAGAACGCCATGAGTTTGCCGATAGCCCCGTCACCGTGCCGCCGTTCCCTGGGGCCGCCGCTTCGTTCAAGCACGCACGGCACTCCGGCTTTAAGACCGACCACCCTGAAATCATCCCGGATAAAAGGATCATCAGGAATATTCGTTGTACCATCCTCCATACTGCCCTTGAGACCTGGAAAATTTTCGCTGTACCATTTTAGAGAAATCATTACTTGGTAGACATAACCGGGCCATTCTTGGGCAGCGTATTCGGCGATCATCTGACCGTTGCCCCGCGAGTCAAAAGCCGCGCTTCCCAGATTCGGCAGGGTGTCCATAACGTATTTAATAACTTGCCACTGCTGGGCAAATGGAACATTGCGTAATTCGATTACTAAAAATGTAATCAGCCGTCCATCCGGCATTTCCTCATCAAAAAACATACAGGTAAGATCGCCAGACCGGGCAAAGTCCTCTCCGATGTAAACCGGATTTGTATGGGTCAGCAGAATATCGCGGATTTCATGTTTGAGAAATTTATCAAATTCTTTGAGCCGTTTTTCTTCTTTCTCAAAGGTAAAACTGTCCTCACATGATTTGCGTATAACAGCCACACTATTATCAGAAACGGCCTCAAGCAATACAGAAGGAAAATAACGGGTTCCGGCCCGGACTGGAATACAAAACAACTCCTCATCCGCGCCATCGCCATAGCTGTCTATTATTTCTTTGCGCCAGGCTTCCTGTGCTTCAGGTGTCCATGTTTTCTTTTGAACCAGGCAAATCCTTTTGTACAGACCCCGCGCGAGGGCTTCGTCAAATGTTGTACTGTGGAGGCTGTAGTCTTTTTTCCTTTCTTTTATTTCCTGGATAAGTTCATTGAACTCATTATCATCGCCGTTATGCGTTGATAAAATCCTGATACAACCACCCCACATAAGAAGCGCCATTGCCGCTTTTAAGAGCGCCGCCAAGTCTTCGACAAATGCGGCCTCGTCAATGATAACTCTTCCCTGCTTGGAACGGAGAGAACGTGCTACCGATGGCAGACACCAAATTTCATAGCCTGAAGCAAAATGGATGCGGTATACGTTGATGTCCTTGTCCTCATCCTTGAGTACAACCTCCTCAAGTTCAGATGCCGCTGCGTTAATGTGTTTTGCCCAGAACGCGCAGTCCTTCGCAAATTGCTGGGTCATCTCTTTGGAATATGAAAGGTAGTATGAAGATTGCCCACCCGCTTTTTTTGACTTCGCGGCTTCCATCACAGACGCAAGCGCTTCTACATAAGACGCGCCGATGCGCCGGGATTTTTCCCAGACTTTGACTTTGGATTCATCTTCTATCCATTTTTTATGATAGGGAAGGAGTACATCTTCAGTCATGGGGTTTGTTTTCCGTCCTCTTATTCCATGCGGCAATGGCTTCTTTTTTTGTTTTGAAAAACGCAGTTTTTATCCAAATCATTGAACCATCGCCACAAACATGATATGTGTAGTAAAACGATTCGTTTTTTAGATTTTGATATTCACTTAATAAAGGTATTTCACCGCAAAATGGGCATGGATTTAATTCTTCATTCATTTTCAAATCCCCAAAATTTTACGCTGGATATATTCCACCTTGGCTTTGGACAGCCCGGCTTCCTCCCCTTCCTTCTCTACTATCTCTGCGGCATCGGCAAGCGCGGCTTTCCGAATGCTCTCCGTGCGCTCGGCGTTCAATTTTTCCGCTTGCTCAAGTTCTTTTAATCCCCGCGAAATTTTATAGAGCATATCTGCCGCTTCCGTGCTTTTCATTTCGGGGTCGCTACGGATTTCGTCAAATTCTCCCATAAGGTCAAAGATAGCAACGCGCATCTGCTCATTGATAACCTTGCCGAGAGTCTGCCTGTTTTCACTGCCGTATTTGTCAATATAGGCATCGGCTATTTCTTGGGCTTGGCGGTTCTTTTCCGCGAAGCGTTTCATCTTTTGCGCGTAGCGGTTCATCGCCGATTTTGAAATAAGCGGTTCCCCAGCCTCGGCATTTATTGCGTCCACAATTTCCAATTGTGTCACTGCTGGATTGTGGAGCATTTCAATTAATTTATCGCGGAGTTTTTTAGGCAGTTTATCAACGGCGCTTTTCTGGCCCATCCTATGCCTCCGGAGGCGGGTCTATGCCCTCGGCGCGGGCGTTGCCCTGGGCCACGTCAATTCCCGGTCGGGTGATATGCGCGTTAATAAAGCCGGAATCGCCCATCCTTGTAGCTTTTACATAGCCGCGATTCTCAAGCCAGTTTATCTGCTCATTGACTTCGGCGATTGAACAATTATGGCAATGGGTTTTCAAGAGCCGCTGTATCATCTCGTTGGACAGCACACGCCCCGGAGCGTTTTCTATCCCCTGCAGGATGATGATGCGCCGGAGCGGTAAAAAAATGTTTTCCATGTTTATTTTCCTGCCGGCGTGTTGTTTATAAACCAGTTTTGGATCGACTGCAGTATTGGCTTGAAGCCCCTTAGCTCGCCCTCGATAATGCTAAGGCGGTTTTCAAAGCGCTGGGACATGGTATTCTCGAGCGCCTTGACGCGCACGTCCATGTTCGCCACCGAGTCCTTGCGGCTGTCGGTTTCCTGCTTTATGGCCGCCTCTATCGACTTTTTGAACACATCGAATTTTTCGTCCTGCCTTTTTCTCCAGTACTGGAAAACCGTGAACGACAGCCCGAAAACCGACAGAAACGTGCCGACTGCCGTTAGTACAAATTTTGCTATTTCCATATACCTCTCCGATTAAAAAAATATATATAAACCATTGTCATTTTCAGATAACGGCGGTTAATGTGTTTTTATATGAGCCTAAAAAGTCGGCATACCTTGAACGCTATGTAAAAAAAAATTAAAGCGCCCAGTGCTATGACAATAATAAGCCGGGAAGTTGCCTGTCCTTTATATTTTTCCTTCTCCAGCTTTTCCGTTGCAACCTTGCCTTCCAGATTGGCGATTTCGCCATTCATCAACGAAAGCTGGATCAACTGGTCTTGTGCGTACTCGTTGAATGATTGCTCCGACCTCCTCTGCATCTTCCTGGCTTCCGCTAATTGCCTGTTCAAGTTCCCGGATTCCGCCTCCAATCTGGCCGATCTCGTTTCGGAGTTCTCGGCTCTCGCCCTCAAGTTTTGTACCTGTAATAGCCAGTTCCGTCTCTCCGTTTCTGATGTCTCCTTGTATTGTTCGATACTCCGCAGTTCCGTCTCCGAGATCAAATACCAGGCCTCTTGATCCTCTGCCCGTAGTAGTACATCCGCCAAGCAAAACAATACAACCAAGATAAAAAAGAACCGTCTTTTTAAGCACATTGCCCCTCCTAACCTAGCCTCTCTTGAAAAACCGCAAGCCATACCCCTTATAATGGTCTGCCCAATCCCTCGGGCTATAAGGAACACAAAACCCGTCCGGTTCGTTGAGCAAAGTATTTTTATAGGGGTCTGCTATTATAAAGTACCGGACAGTATGCCCGTCATCGTTCCCGATATTTTCAGGCCTGTCCTCATACCCAACCACAGAAACGTAATGCCCCTTGATTTTCAATGCCGGAAATTTCATTGACGCCATAACGGGCAATCCTTTGTCTATCTCGGCGGCAATTTGTTCCGCCGCAAATGTATGGTACGCCGCCGCAGGGCCCATTGGAACGATGAGCAAACAAACGTATACCGTCAAAAAACGGGCTTCTTTTGTCATTTGCCAGCCAGTCCAGATTGTCCTCGGGCTGTTTGTACGGTCCCGGGATTTTGCCCACTTCGCCTATGATATCAAGGCATTGCGCCCCGGCTGTACGCTGGCAGGCATTCATGCCGTCCCTCTCATTGTTAGTCTGGACATAAAAATCGGCACGGTCCGGCAATAATGATTTTTTCATTTGTTTTCCCCTTTGGTTGCTGCGGAGCCGGAGATGTTGGTATTTACATTTGCGTTGATGGTTGTTTGCAGGTTGATGTTTGCTTTTTCGACGGCTTTGCCCAGGGCGTCCAATAAAATATTGCCGCCGATAAACAGTATCGCCGTTCCTCCCCATATCCAGAGCTAAACTTGACCCACAATTAACCATGCAGATGCTATAATTTTTCTAAAAGCCAAAACTCTTGGAGGGGATATGGCGGGAAAGAAAACATTTAACATGGAAGATGAATTTGCGGGGCTGGACTGCAAT
>Ga0268262_10006857_pt1 | contig 10789 bp, 12 predicted proteins | sample TergutNc150P3_FD_190354 | JGI IMG/M metagenome (GOLD analysis project Ga0268262, IMG submission 190354) | Nasutitermes corniger P3 segment gut microbial community from laboratory colony in Florida, USA - Nc150 P3 (SPAdes) (version 2) | ecosystem: Host-associated > Arthropoda: Insects >...
AGGCGGAACAGCGGGGCTCTTTCAAATCGGTGGGGTCAAGGAGTTTGCCGCAGGCTTCGCACTGGTCGCCCCGCGCCTCGGCGGAACCGCAGTGGGGGCAAACGCCCCGGATAAAACGGTCGGCGAGAAAGCGCCCGCAGGTCGCGCAGTACAACTGCTCAATAGTCTGTTCGCTGATAAAACCTGCCGCGTCAAGTTTTTTGAAAATGTCCTGCGTTACCTCGGTTTGTATGGGCGTAGAGGTACGCCCGAATTTATCAAAAGCGATATTAAACCATTGGTAAATATTATTATGGATAGTGTGATAACGATCACATAACTCGCGGGGAGTAATTCCCTCCTCGGCGGCGCGGGTTTCGGTGGCGGTTCCGTATTCGTCGGTCCCGCACACATACAGGGTTTCGTAGCCCCGCAGCCGGCAGAACCGGGCAAACGCGTCGGCGGACAGCACCTGAATCAGATTCCCCAAATGGGGAACATTATTGACATAGGGGAGCGCGGACGTAATCAATCGGCGTTTCATATTGGGGATAGTAGCAAAAAATGGTGAAAAAGTCTATGTGTTGATTATGGGGTTATGCAATTTGTGCTCTTTTTTCCGTTCTGACTAAAGCTTTTTGCAACTTCTCACCCTATATAGTGTAGGAGATTCAAATATGAAAACACAAATTGAAAATCCTGCTCAGTATGAGTGGGGACTCTTCCCTTTTGGGGATCGGGCTATTCCGGACATCCGCTATGATCCGGTGTTCAAAGCGGTATTCACCAAAGAAACAGCAAATTCAAGGGGGGCGTTGTCAGGCCTGATTTCAGCGCTGATAGGGCGTACTGTTGTAGTAGAGGCGATCACCGCCAATGAGCCGTCCGCTGACGATTCGAGACAGCGGCATCTGCGTTTCGACGTAGCCTGCAAAACCGAGAAAGACGAACTTGTCAACGTTGAAATGTCCTTCAACCCAAAGACCTGCGAACAGGTGCGTCTTGAATACCATACGGCACGGCTGTTTGCAAGTCAGGACATTCACGGGAAAGATAAAGATTTTGATGATTTGAAGGAAACCTATCAAATCGCCATTCTGGCAAAAAGAACACTTTTCCCCGATGAAAACTTAACGCACGATTTTCTGTATTATGATCCCAACACTCACGTATCGCTCGGCGGGAAGACCCGCATTATTACCGTAGAACTGGTAAAAACAAAGCCTATCGTTGATAAACCGGTTGAAGAAATGACCCATGCTGAACTATGGGCGGTATTTTTTCAATATTTGACAGATGAGGAGAAACGGGGTAAAATAATTGAAATAATCAATCAAGAGGAAGGAATAGCGATGGCGGTAAAAACTTTAGGAACCTTTACCCAAAGCGAGCTGGATTATATGCGCGAGAGTAGTCTGCTAAAAGGCGAACTTGACTGGCAATGCGACATGACAGAGGCTCGACGTGAAGCCCGTCGTGAAACCCGTTTTGAAATTGCCCAAAAAATGAAGGAAATGGGTGATTCCATCGAAAAGATACATACCATAACCGGCATCCCTCTGGAAACCATTACCCAATTATAATGTGTATCCGACACCACGACCTGTCAAAAATCTTAGCGCCTGGTACTTACGCCGTTACCTCCCATACTGGAAGGTTATTATAATTCGTGCCTGACATTGGTGCGCTACCATTATTGGATTTATGTTTTACGATTTATTTCTTCAATATTCGCGTTTATTTTCATAAATATTGAATATAAACCGCCGGAAACAACAATAATAATAAAAGCAATGATTATGCCTATTATTACTCCGGCAAATGCGCCAAGTCCGGGACTGGATTCGCTTGCATCCGCGCCTATAACGCCTCCGCAAATTGCGCCAAGAAGCACTGTTAACCAGAGAATTATTTCAAAAAATAGAGAAAATAATTTTCCGGCTAAAGTTATTAACGGGTAATACCGTTTGCGAACAGTATTATTACCCGAATACATACTCTGGGCAATTACCACTGTTTGATTTGGTAGCGTCGCACTTCCTGCCTGAGGCGGGCTGTAACCCGGAACTTCCGGCTTTGTGGATTTCCCGCAAGCAGGACAAAATACAGCGTCGTCATTGATACTCGTACCACAATTAGCACAAAACATTACAATTACCTCCAATAATTAATTTCCACATTCTTTACAAAACATGATAGTTTCTTTACTCCCTGCTTCCAGTATTTTTTTTAAGTAGCAGTATGGCGGATACAAGGAAAATGACAGCGAAGATAATACGCAGTACATAAGAAACAAGCCATATTATCCAAGAACCATATATTCCAAAAAGACTAAGAAAAGAATTAACAAAGTTTGGATCTGGCAATATTAACGCTATAAAGGCGCTGATTTTCAGAAGGCTTGAACGGTAAGTATATCCCTTTACCAACGCTACAGCCACAAGAATGTAATAAAGCCATACTGTCAAGTAAAATAAGAAGTCAGGAGTATACGCAATCTGTACGGGTACGGGTATAATGTCAGGCTTATATTCATTTCCCCATATTATCTCAATATTAACTATATCAAAATTCATTTAACCTCCCAGACCTATTGCTATACCAGCCAAGATAATAGTTACAGCCGATAACACAATCATAACTATCAACAAGTTATCTATGGATGGTATATACTGTGGAGCCATTGATGATGGGACTATTGGATGTGTTTGATTAGTATAATCTTGAGCAATATTTGCCTTCATTTGTTCTAGCGTACCGCCGCCAAAAACCTCTGCCTGCTGCGGTGTATTCGGTACAGATGATGTATTTATAGCGGTTCCGCATTTGATACAGAACCGTGCACTGTCTGCCAGTTTATTTCCGCATTTTACGCAAAACATTATAGTCTCCTTAACCAATAGTTTTACTCAACGCTCGTATGTTTTTTCTGGGAAAATTATTTCCAGAATACCTATGAGCTTATCTCGCATTTTATTTATTGTTTCTTTCGTGTCAGGCTGGGTATTTAGTTTTTCAACTTCTTTTGCCAGTTCTGTCATTCTTTTTCTATCTTCAGGACGGAATTCTTTTTCTTTAAGAGAATCCAATGCTAGAAGCCACTCTGTTTTGAGATAACCCAGTTCAGGCCATATTGTAAGTTTTTCCATTTCTTTGCGAATGTTTGCAATTTCATTATTATCGATCAACTTTTATCCCCCTTATTTGGTTCTTTTTATAACAGGTATTGACTGCCCTGTTTACTTTGTTTATTGCATAAGACATGATGGATTCGTAGAAGACCCATACCACCTGTGTTGCCGAGAAATGAGAGTGTTTGATTTGGTTTGATTGTATATATGCTACTGGATAGTTGACACGATCTTAGTGGTATTCTAAATATAATTGGGGACTTGTCCCGATACCCGATACCCGATACCCGATACCCGATACCCGAAGGGAGTAGTCTGTCTGTTTTGGGCGGTTCTTTCGCTCATTGGGATTATTTTATCATACTCACGGCGAGAGGTGCAAGGCGGGGCTTATTTATGTCAAAATAACTCCGATCTTGGGTAGATGTCAAGAACCGCAAAAAACGGCAAAAAATTCCACACCAACGCTCATACTTGACATTTTCCTCAACATTTTGTACCTTCATAATCGTTAAAAACGAGGACTGAAAAGTCCCCTTCGTCTAGCGGTTAGGACACCGGGTTTTCATCCCGGCAACAGGGGTTCGATTCCCCTAGGGGATGTAACTTTATTACCTAAAGACTTCACACAAAGAACACGAAGAAAGAGAAGATCACGAAGAGGAAGCAAGGGGGTTTTGTCTGTTATCTTATCGTGAAATTATTAAGCTCAGATAGCTTACAACAACCCCTTCTTTGTGTTCTTGGTACCTTTGTGATCTTTGTGTGAAATCTTCCGGATTATTCCGGTCACTCTTGACAAAAATCAAATATTACGGCATTGTACGCAGAATCACAGGAGAGTTCAGCAATGACCGGTGAAAAAAAGAAAAAGGCCTCGGCCGCTGCGGCCGTTGCCACTACAGGCGCTGCGGGGGGACGACGTTCCGCGCCAAAAGTGGATTGGCAGACTTTTGTTGAAAAAATGGAACAGTCCCTCTTGGGCCTAAAAGCGGGGATAATAGAAAACCTCATTGCCGGCAATAAGGATTTTAAGGAAATTGTCGAAGGTATGGATCCCAAAGACTTTGCGGATATTGCGTCTGATGATATAGACAGGAAAATGATTGAAGTTATCGGCTTCCAGGAACTTAAACAACTCAGACTGATAGAATCCGCCCTTACCCGCATCAGCCAGGGAAAATATGGGTATTGCATTAAATGTGAAAAGCGCATCCCGCCGGACCGGCTGGAAGCGATACCTTATGCGCTTATGTGCATTGAATGTAAATCTGAGGAAGAAAGGCGCAACCGATAGCCTGTTACAGCCGCCGATTGCGCTCATTCCTTAATGGAAACGATTACTCGACGATGGCAATAATGTCGGACATCCTGAGGATGAGATGTTCTTCCCCATTGATTTTAACCTGAGTTCCGGCATATTTGTCGTACATCACTTTCTGGCCGGCTTTAACACAAACCGGGTCTTTTTCCGTACCCGGCCCTGCTTCAACCACCGTACCTTGCTGGGTCTTTTCCTGGGCGGTATCGGGGATAATTATCCCTCCGGCGGTCTTTGCCTCATTTTTTTCCAGTTTCACCATAACCCGATCTGCCAAGGGCTTTACTTTCATTTTTATCCTCCATGTAATTTATAGGTCTGTGTCTCAAATATACAAAAAAACAGCCCCAAGGGTCAAGAATATTCGGTAAAAATATTATAACCGGTCAAGTTCCATGCGGGCGGTGAGGTTATCGGGGTTGAGATCAATGGCATATTGCAGAGCGCGGCGGCTTTCTTCAGTTCTGCCCAGGCTTCTCAGGCAATAGGCAATGCGAACCTGAATGCGGGAGGCAGCTGCCCGCATGGCAGGCGCCCCCTCCGCAGGGGCCTCTGATTCCAAAATAATCGCCGCTTTTTCGTAGTTTTCCAGCGCCCGCGTCGGAGCGCGGCGGGATTCCAGGATGCGGCCCCAGTTGGCCGCAGCCGCCCAATGACCGTCTTCCGCGCTGATTGCGGCAAGCGCCTTATCCGCGGCGTCAAGATTGCCCTCGTGAATCTGCTGCAAGGCTTCGTACAGGTCTATCCAATATCCGGTAAAATTATGCCGCGCGGCAATCCTCAGCAGATTAGCGCTTTCAGTGAAGTTCCGCTGAAGGTTAAAATACCAGACCCCCCATTCGTACAATTCCTCTGTTTCAGGATATCGATCCACCAAAAGCCATGTTTCGGCAATCATGCGGGGTAATTCCCCCATCTCCGTCCGCCGTTTGAGTATCTCAAGTTCTACCAGGGGGTCCGCCGGGCCTTTTTCCGCGTTCAAAACCACCAATGCTTCCGGGGCTTCCATAAGGCGGCTAAAACGGATAACACCGAAGCGGCGGGTGGGATCCTCAACGGCGCTGTTCCGTATCAGCCGTTCAAGCAGCGCCGCTTCCTCTTCCGAAGTTTGCGCGGTCAGGGTAAGGTTATAGAGCGCCCTGCTAAAGGCGGCCTTGTTCTGCGGGACATCCCGATCCGCCGCCAGCATTGCCCAAAGGGTGCGGGCATTTTCGGTATAACCGGCAAGCCACAACGCGTCCGCCTGCCGGATCAGGGCATCTTCGTCCGGCAGCATGGAAAACAATTCCGCCGAGCGAATCAAGTCTCCAAAATCATAGAAATATTCAGCGGCAAGGCGGATAAGGGCGGGTGAAGGAAAAGCGATCAGCGCGGCCTGAATATCAATGGCGGCTGCCGGTATCTCCCCGTCAAGTATTTTCAGCAGCGCCAAATCGGGAAAAATGTACTCCGCTTCCAAAATTGAGGCGGACGCATAATCCGCCGCGGTAAAACCACGGGGAAGGCTGGCGGCCGCTTTTTCGGGATTCTTGAAATCGCCCAGCAGTACATGCAGGCTGAGGCGCAGGGGGGCAAAACGGGAATCTGCCAGCAGGGGAAGCGCTTCCCGCAGGTATGCCTCCCCCGCTCCGGTAATGGCGGCATTGTGAATAAAGGCGGCGGCGGCAATAGCGGCGATTGGCTCGGAATAAGGAAAGGCCTGAACCGCCCGTCGGGACGATTGACGGTAAGGTTCTTCAAGGCGGTAATCAAGATTTGCCAACTGTCTGCGGCGTTTCAAAACAGAAAGCCAGGATTCAACCACTTCGGCTTTTTTTTCCAGCCGGTCAAGATCATTGTCAAGACGTTCAAATTCCCGGCGCTGCGCGGTAACGGATCCCGATTCCAGAATCTGCCTGCTCTTAAAATCATATTCCCGCAGCAGGCGGTGAAAAGCGCTTTCTCTTTCAAGCCTGCGCTCCGCGGCGCTGTTTTTGACGAGAACTCCGGCAAGCCCCGCGCCAATGAGCAGCACCAGCAGAAGGCCCGAAAGAAAAGTTATACGCAATAAAGGTATATCCCGCCGCGGCGCGGCGTTCCGCGGCGCGCTGTGTTCCGGCGCGCCGCGCGCTTGCGCGTTAGGCGCTTTGTTTTCTTTCATTACGCGCCAGAAGGGTTGTTTTTATGCTGTCAAGAACCCCATTGACAAACCGGAAGGAATCATCGGTTCCGAATTCCCTGGAAATGCCGATTGCTTCATCAATAACTATTGAAGGGGCAATTTCACCCTGATACATCAGGGTATATACGCTCATTCTGAGGATTGCCAGATCAACGCGGTTCAGCCGCGAAAAATCCCAGTTTTGCAGATGTTTTTTAATCATTTCGTCAATGGCCTTGATGTTTTCAATAGTGCCCGTTATCAACAAACGTGAAAAAGCGGCGATCGTCTCGTCAAGGGCCGCCTGTTTTTCAGCGCCCAGCCAGGAAAATGCCATTAAATCGTCAATGGGAATATGGGTTGATTCCCAGCAGTACAACGCCTGAAACGCCAAAATGCGGCCTTTTCTGCGGGATGCCACTGCCGCCTCCCCCTACCAGTTCAGGTTTTTTTCAAATACCTGAAAGGTTTTGCCCGCCCGCAATTCCGCTACCAGTTCCTGGGTAGCTTTGGTAAGCGCCTCCATCTGCCGTTCCTGCAGCAGGGAGTTGCCAATATAATTGCGGACAGTTACACGGCTGCCCAACTGAAAAATATCATCCAGTTCAAGGTTTTTTTGGGCGTAGGTTTCAGTAACTTTAATGATTTGGTAACCCCGTATGCCTTCCATCAATTTAGAAACTTCACCCTGTTTGAGGTTAAAAGCGGTAGTGATAAAATCCTGACCCACCACCTGCGCCGCATCCATGTTCCGGGGCAGGTAACCGCCGTCTCCGGCCTGGAAACCGGAATTAGGCGTCTGCCCCCGCAGAACCACTTCATCAAATTTGGTAGGGCTGGAATTAATTTCCTTATTGAGTTTATCCGCCAATTCTTTGGCTTTGGTTTTAGAAGCGGCATCCGGACCGTATTCTATCTGTATCATGGAAAAACGAACCGTATCGGGCCTGACAAACTGGGATTTGGTCAAATTATAGGCGCTGGTAATATCAGCGTCGGTAGGTACTTTTATGTTCTCAAAACTGCTCTGCTTTTTTGACATGAGATACTTTTGCGTGGTAAGCTGCCGCCGCGCCTGATCCCGAAATGCCGAAAATTCCATGCCGGTCTCATTCTTGATTGCGGCGGCAAATTCCGCGTCAGTAGGCTGCCGCCCCAGGGCCTGAACCATCTGGTTTTTGAGCTGATTGATTTGCTGGTTTACCTCGCTTTCCGAGACGACAATCTTATCTTTTTCCGCAGCCTGGATCGCCAGCTTCTCATTTATCAACGAATCCAGAACATCACGCCGTTCCTTTTCACTTAACGAACGCCGGAGGCTTTTTTCCACACGCTCAACCTCGGTACGGAACTGCTTAACCGTTATCGGCTCGCTCTTGGTCAAGTTGACAATGGCCGCCGGCTGTAAATCCGCCTGGGCAAAGCCAAAAGTTGCCAAAAAGAATAAAAACAGAACCAAAAATACTGTGTGCTTCATAATAATCCTTTCTATTGTCAATAGTACCACATATTGAAACAAATGATAAGGGGAAAAGTTAACAGTTCAGCACCGCCCTGATCCGCCTGACCCCCGCCGAAGAGGATTGTTCCTTTTGGATCGTGAATTTTCCCAGAACTCCGGTACGTTCCACATGGGGGCCGCCGCAGACTTCCTTTGAAAAAAAGCTATCCGGCGGGCCTATAGTGTAAACTTTTACCTGGGATTCGTACTTTTCGCCAAAAAGGGCGATAGCCCCGGACGTTTTTGCCGCATCCAGACTCATAATCTCCAGGGAAATGGGCAGGTCTTTTTGAATCTGCTCGTTGACTATATCCTGAACCTTTTTGACTTCTTCCTGGGTCATGGGGGCGGGATGGGAAAAATCGAAGCGCATCCGCTCAGCGGTGATATTGCTCCCCTTTTGGGCAATATGATCCCCCAAAACCGTCCGCAAAGCCTGGTGCAGCAGATGGGTAGCCGTATGGTATTTGGTGGCAATTTCCCCGTGATCCTGCAAACCGCCCTTAAAAACCTGCTCGCTGCCCGCGCGGGAAAGCTCCTGATGCTTCTTAAAAGCCTCGTCAAACTCCTGGCGGTTCACTTTCATGCCGTTTTCACCCGCCAATTCCTCAGTTAATTCAATGGGAAAGCCGTAGGTGTCGTACAATTTGAAGGCAAGCCGCCCCGGCATGATTTTGCGGGGGTCTTTCAGCAGATTAGGAAGCAATTTTTCAAATTCATGCTCGCCTTTTTGCAGGGTTTCCAGGAATTTATGCTCCTCCCGGTCCAATTCTTCGATAATGCGGGCCTTATTTTCCAACAATTCGGGATAGGGCCCCTTCATTTGTTCGATAAGAACCTCAGCAATAGGTGAAAGGAGGATTCCTTCGGCGATACCCAGTTTTCTGCCGTGGCGCACGGCGCGGCGTATCAGGCGGCGCAGTACATAACCGGCCCCCACATTGGAGGGGCTGACCGCCTTGGGATCGCCCAAAATAAAAGTCGAGGCCCGCAGGTGGTCGCAGATTATCCGCACAGATTTGTCTTTTTCGCTGTCGGAACCGTACACATAGCCCGCCGCTTTTTCCACCGCCCCCCGTATCGGGGCAAAAATCTCCGTATCGTAGACTGAATTTTTGCCGTTGAGAATGGTCACCGTCCGTTCAACACCCATGCCCGTATCAACGCATTTGCGGGCCAGCGGCTCGTACACGCCGTCGGCGTTTTTATTGTACTGCATGAACACATCGTTCCAGATTTCAAGCCACTTGCCGCAGGAACAGCCGGGCTTGCAATCCGGCCCGCAGGGGGCCTCGCCCACATAGTAGAACATCTCCGTATCCGGCCCGCAGGGACCAGTGCTTCCCGCCGGCCCCCACCAGTTATCGGCGCGGGGCAGATAGGCGATACGGTTTTCGGGGATGCCGATTTTTTTCCATACCGCGGCGGATTCATTATCGCGGGCTATAGCGCCTTCATCAGAAGGCGAGCCCTCGCCCTCAAAAACCGTCACCCCCAGTTTTTCAATGGGAATATTCAGCCATTGGGGGGAAGTGAGGAATTCAAAACTCATTTCAATGGCCTCTTGCTTGAAATAATCACCCAGAGACCAGTTGCCCAGCATTTCAAAAAAAGTCAAATGGCTGGCGTCGCCCACGCAGTCAATGTCGCCGGTGCGGATACACTTCTGGTAATCAACCAGCCGTTTGCCCGCGGGGTGTTCCTCGCCCAAAAGGTAGGGAACCAGCGGATGCATTCCGGCGGTGGTAAAAAGCACCGTGGGATCATTATCGGGCAACAGGGACTTGCCTTGAATCTGCACATGGCCTTTTGACACAAAAAACGCAACGTATTTTTTGCGAAGTTCATCGGCTGTCATGGGGGTATTATAGCAAAAATGAGGAGCGTAGACAATATAAGCCAGAGGGAGGGGGCGCTGCACAAGATGGAAGAAGAATTTTCACCACGGAGTACACGGAGTTACACGGAGGAGAAGTTACTGAGCCTATCGAAGTGACCTCCGGCGAAAGAACACACTACCAGCCCCCGACAAGGGGCGTTATATAGAGCAAAAATATTCCATGACACATAGACAATGAAGAGTAAGATGTCGTTTATACTACCAATTTTGTAATATAAATGACACTTTATGTCGTATATAAGTAGTTAGGCGAAAGTTTTGCCTGAAATTATTCAAATATATTAATGAAATATTATAGACAAAATAAAATATTTATGGTAAAATAATAAAAAGAGGAAATTATGAATATTAGAACTGCAAATTTAACGGATATTGAAAAAATATTGTTTTTAGAAAATCAAGTATTTGAACTTCATTCAAAGGCACGCCCTGATTGGATTGGAAAAAATCCATTAACATATGATTCAATTAAAAATACTATCGAAAGTAATAATGGAAAAATATTTATTGCAGAATCCAACAATGAAATTATAGGACATTGTATAATAAATATTCGTGAAATAAAAAATCATCATATGTTTAATGATATGAAAAATATAGAAATTGATGATTTATGTGTAGATAAAAAATATAGAAAAAAAGGAATTGGGAAAAGATTATTTGAAGAAGTAAAAACATATTCTAAACAGAATGGAATAAATTTTATCGAATTAATGGTTTGGGAATTTAATGAAAATGCAAGGAAATTTTATGAAAATATGGGAATGAAAGTAAGAATAACTAGGATGGAATATAAAATATAAATATTTGAATGTAG
>Ga0268262_10006859_pt1 | contig 10787 bp, 8 predicted proteins | sample TergutNc150P3_FD_190354 | JGI IMG/M metagenome (GOLD analysis project Ga0268262, IMG submission 190354) | Nasutitermes corniger P3 segment gut microbial community from laboratory colony in Florida, USA - Nc150 P3 (SPAdes) (version 2) | ecosystem: Host-associated > Arthropoda: Insects > Digestive...
CTGCCAGAGATGGCGTATTGCAACCGCTGTTGCTCCCGCCGCTACTACTGCTTACCGTTATATTTGTGTTGCTACTGCTACTAGATCTACTAGAACTACTTAAGCTAGATGGTGCCGAGCTACTGCTCGCTCTGCTGCTACTGCTGTTGTTATTGTTGCCTGTTGTACAAGTAGCTGTTTGGGTAATATCTTTGCTGGTATCTATGTTATAGCTCCTTAGTCTATTATCAACCCAATTAATGCGGTTGTTCCACCAAGTCTTCAAGTTTTGGAACTCGGTGTTGAATGTTTGCGTGGTCAGTTGGGCACCATCACCAGCCATCTGGTTATTACCCCATTTTTGGCTACCCTTGCCCTGAATGCTACCCTCTATCTGAGACTTTAGGTTGTCTATAAAACCGGGCATTGCTTTGAAATCGTTTATATATTTATCCCAATTTTTTTTGTATTTGGCTTTGAATACAGGGTCTTCCCAAAGCCTTCTATAGAAAGCGTGGGTTGGTGTTATGGAGTCTTGGTATGTTTTATAGTGCGAAGGGAAAGAGCCTGTACCGCCCATGCCGCCAAAACCGCCATTAGACATCCTCTCTATGCCTGCTGCCAAGTCAAAATCCCAAAGTGGACCAGCCTTAATTCTGTCACATTCCTCTATTTTATAGGCATAATTTGAGCCTAGCAAAAAGCCAGTTTGAGCCTTGCTGTTGAAATCAAAATTATCCAAAACCAATTGAATTAGCACATATTTGGCATAACTCTCAAGGTCAATCAAATCGCGATAGTCATTGTTTGGAAATTGGCTTTGTGCCATTTTATTCATCAAGCCGTTAATGTCGTTTTTCACAAAGTTAAGTTGTGAAGCATCGTTTTTATTTTTAGTAAAGGAGGTGTCGTCTAACTGGGGCCATTTTATAAGTGCTTTAATGCTGTATTGACTGGTGTTAAACGCTTGGTTCCTTTCGTCTGCGTCTGGGTCGTGATAATCAAACTCAGTGAGCCACCCCTTATGCTTTTCCTTTAAATCAACGCGCCCTTTATGGGACTGAACTTGCTCTGTAAGTTGGTAAAGACCTTTGTATTGATTGTTTATCCACAAATCCACCATCTGAGACGAGTTTGTAAATTCAAGCCCCATTCTCCTACCCATCTCAAAAGCAATGGCGTTCAACATAAATGTGGCATCGTACCAATTGGCTAGCAGAACCCAGCTTCTTGCCTCTTCTTTGCCAAAGAGACCTCTTTTTGTGGCGAATTTTATTCTGTATGGTTTTTTCGGCATACCTGCGGTAGAATTTCCGCGCACCTTTATGGAGTCCCTAACAGTACCAGAAGTGGTGGTGCTGGTTAAATCGTTTCTGGAATTTTGTGGGTCTTTAAGTTCAACTTTGTCCACGGCATAGTATTTGTACGTCGTAGCTCCGCCAAAGCCGCCACCGCCACCCCAAATACCGCCGCCGCCTTGCGTATTGCCATCAGGATTTTGATTACCGGTTGTAGTAACCCTTATTTCAGGAAGCGCAAATGAAAAAACACTGAGACAGGCCATTACCGTTAGAATTGATTTGATGTTCATAACACCTCCAAGTGGGAAATCCTCTTATCTATATAATATATATTATTATTACAAATATATTACAATTTGGAGTAGAAAAAAGTAAAAAAACGGTTTTTTGCGATATTTTGTGATATTTATTGCCTAAAATATCACCACAACCTCGGTATCAAAGCGTCTTCGCCAGAGTTTTTTGTCTTCTTCTTTTATTTTTGAAACAACTCCGTAATTATTCCGCCACTGAAAAGCCGATTTTTTAGCAAAACCAAGGGTTAAACCGGCTCTAAATTGAGCTTCAAATTCAGTGTTATCCATTTTAAAATCACTACTAAAAATAGCAGCTTCGGCGGCTGGAACAACCTGATTCAAAGTATTTAAACCCGTGTTTATAAAGAAATTTTCCTTTAGCCTCGCTCCCACAATAGTAGCATCTATGCCGCTGCTTTTCATACTGGGATTAGTGCCGTAGGTTAGCTCCGCTTCGCTTGAAAGTAACTCATCTGAGCGTTTATAAGAAAGCGAAGAAATGTATGTAGTTATCATATCATTATACTTTGAGTGCTTTATTATGGCAGCTAAGATAACATTATTTTTTTTATCGTCATATTCAACGCTGTAATTTTGCAGGTAGCGTTTAGAGTCCTCAGTCCAAGAAAAACCGCCCCTGAGTTCCAATTTTTTGCCCAATTCATGGCGATATTGCAAGGTTAAATCGTGCCCTAAAAAATCAATGCCTTTTGAATCTAGAAAATCATTTATTATTGAACGTTTACGGAAATAACGCTCATCAAGACCGGTTTTTTCTTCTATTCCAAAAGATTTTTTCATATAGCCAAAGCGAATGGTACTAAAACTAAAAGGGTTATATTGAGCATAAAGTTTATCCATTGTGAATAAGCGTTCAACCTTATGTTTTTCATAGTATGATGTGTCAATCCAAACACTATCTGTACGGGGGTCTGACCTCATTAGTTGTCTGAATATTTCAATCGAAACGCTATCGCCTCGGTTATATTCAAAGCCAATTACCGCTCTAATTTTTTTTGTAGGGCGCATAGAAACATCAACTTCCGCTTTGCTTATTCTATTGTATTCAGTGACTTTTTTATCCGCTTTATAGTGGTTGTCAAAGCCAACTTCCAAAATTCCCTCTACTTTTACTATAGTTTCCTCTTTTTCCGGTGCTTTCACAGTGGCGGTGGTATCTTTTTTGGCAACTTTTTTTTGTTCTTTTTTTGATTCTTTTTTTGATTCTTTCTTTGGTTCTATTTTGGGTTCTATTATGGGTTCTATTTTAGGTTCTATTTCGGCAATAACAGCAACGGTGTCTTTTGTAGCACCGGTTTTCTCTTTTTTGGCATAAGTTGTCTGAACCCCAATAAGCAGGATCAAACCACTAGCCACTAGCCACTTACCACTAGCCATTTTACCTTCTGTACACCAATTTGATTTCTGCGCTATCTGTTAGATAGTTCATTCTCACTATGGAAACTTTTAGCACTTCGTAGCCAAAACGGTTTTTTATGTCTTCGTAGAGTTCTTTTTTCTTATCTTTTGCTAAAAGCTTGGAGTTATCGTAGAATAGAAGTATTTGGTCGGTGCTGCCTATGAATGCTTTTTCGGCAATGAAAATGCTAGCGCATAGCATAATATCTGCCAAAAGAACGGTGAATAGGGAAAGCTCATCTGTTGCAAGGGAGTTTATAACCCCAAGGATTATGGAGGCGAAAAGGAAGGTCATTTCTCGAATTTGAATTTGCTCCGTTCTGTAGCGCAAAATGGAGAGAATGGCAAAAAGCCCAAATGCAAAACCCGTTTTAACCTTAACCGAGGCCAAAGCCGAGGTCACCAAAAAGATTAAAATATTGGAGATGAAGAAAGTAAAGGAATATTCCCTTATTCTATGCTCCTTTGAATAAATGCCACAGATTAAGACATAAGCAAAGATGATATCAATAACAAAGCGAATAGCCATTGCTACTACAAAAGCTTGATCATCTGCGCCAAAATGCAAAATATTCATACTACACTCCTATGTTCATAAGATAACTTTTTCACTCTGGGCAAAAAGCGATTTTTCTTTGCCTCTTCGTGAGTTAACGAAACACCAATGGTATATTTAGAAAAACCGCTTGGTGTTTTGCAAATTTTGCGGAAAAAATCCTGAGAAACTGTTCTATCAGGGGTTCTTTCTCTTTTAAGTTCTACTATCGCTGTTTTGTTAAGCGAAAATTCCTCGTTGTTGTAGCCGTATCTCAAGCCAAAGTCCAAAGTCATTCTCTCTGGGAAATATTTGTTCAAAAGCGTTATGCGGTTAAAGAAAACAAAGAGGGTGGGAACTAAGTTTTCGAAATTGTAATTGTTGGTATGTATTAGGTTTGCAAAATCGTTGTCAAATTCGGAAATATCTTCCATTCCATCTCTGCGCTGGCGAAATTTTACGGTTTTTCCGGTGTTTAATTTTTGCTTTATCTCGTTGTAAATTTTCCCATTGCTCAAATACTGCCTTGTGCGGAATTTGAATCTGTTTGCTCTTTTGTTGTGGTGCAGGTTAAAGCAGTGCAAATCTGGGGTGTCAAAGTAAACTGTTCGGTAGCTTTGAATAATCTCATCGTTTATTTGGAGCAGTGAATAATTGTCTTGAATTTCTTTGAGAAAATCAAAAGCATTGTCAATTTTTAAAACATATTTGGTGTCAAACCTGTTCAAAAAAGACATAGCCTTTGACTCTTCTAAAGAGGAACGTGAAAATGGCTGCAAGCAATTTTGAAACAAGCAGTTTTGCATCATATTGTTTTGAAAAGCTTCAAGCATTTAAGAGCCTCCGTTTATTTCGTTTACCGTAGCACCTTCTTTTTTATTAAGTGTACCATTTATGGCTTTGGTTTTGACTGATTTCACATTAACAGTGCCACTTTCAACTGTCAAAGTTCCTTTAACTTTTATGCCGTTATCATCAGCTTCAATATCAACTTTTGAATCTTTTATAGTGGCACTTCCGTCTGAATTTATTCCTTTAGCTCCAATTCCAAGGCTTTTTACAGTTAGCTCGCCGCCTTCTATAAATAAATCTTTAGTTAATTTTATTCCTGCGGAATTGCTTTCGTCTTCTGGGTCTGCGGGGTCTGTATGTTTGGTTCCGGTTGTTTTTATTAACGTTTTTTGGCTTCCTTTGAATTCCAGCCAGTTACGCACCCTTATTCCCTTTGAACCATTGCCCGAAACACTTATCTGAATTATGGCATTTTTGGTTATTGAAACTGCTGCCGAGTCGCTTGCAATTCCGTGTGATTTTACGCCTGTGGTCAAGGCTTTTATTTTTCCACCACTAATTGTTATCTTGCCTGTTCCTCTCTCGCTTTGAATGGCATCGCCTTCGCTTTTGATGTTCAAAACTCCACCACTAATATCAATTTTGTCGTTTGCATGGATACCATCATTAACAGATTCAACGGTTATTTTTCCATTTTTTACTTCAAAATCATTGTCTGCTACTATTGCGTGGTTGCATTTTCCCTTTACTTCCAAAGAACCGCTCCCTTCAAATGAAAGCTTGCCTTCGCTAAAGAATGCTCCTTTTGCCTGTTCTGCGTTTGGTGGAGCATTGCTACATGTATAACCAGGAGCATCTGCCAAAAAGTTTTGAGTTCCATTAACCAAATGGACAATTATCCTACCGCTTTTTTGAATGTTTATTGCAGGACCTTTGCTGTTTGTGATGCTAACTCCATTTAAATAAAGCACCTTTCTAACATCGCCATAAAATTTAAGCGAGCCATTGCTTGTGGTTCCGCTTATCACAAAATTATATTCCGTTGTTGAGGTATTGGGAATTCTGACAACTACATTTTCACCGTCCTTATCTACTGTAACTTCGTTAGCAGTTTTGGTTATTTCGGCACTTCCATTTTTATATTCAATTTTAATAACATTTTCAAGACCTAGACCATCTAGCCCAGGGCTTGCCGTTAAGCTCTCGCCAGAAGAGTCAAATGGCCATTCATTGCCAATTACGCTGCCCCCAGAACTAGAACTTACACTAGGAGCACCTCCACTGGAAGAGCTAGAACTTAAATCAGTGCCACCATCTGAGCTAGAGCTTATGCTAGGAGTGTCTCCACCAGAGCTAGAGCTTATAATAGGAGGATTGCCTCCGCTGCTAGAACTAGGCTTTTCATCTTCTGGTTCGTTAGAACAAGCCCCAAGAGCCACCAGTGCAAGCCCTATTGCAAAAAAAAGAATAGGGCGGGCAAATGAAACGCGAATGTAATGGATTTGCAACATATAAATAAATATATATAAAAATGTTGATTATCGCAAAAAAAATGTTGATTATTTTAATTATTTGCTCAAAAACCTATGCTAAGTTCCCCAGTCCAGAATCTATACCCGTTTTGACCCGTTTTTACCCCCCTTTCTTCTGCATAAGAGCCAAAGCGCATAGAAACTGCATCTCCAAAAAGCCCAAATCCCACATTAAAAGCGGGATAACCACCTTCAAAACCGCCTCCAAGAGAAACCCGCAGTGCATCATTGCCAAGGCCAAATTTAATACCAGCTATGGTTCCTACGCTCATTCCAACAATAGTACCTACAAAACCATAGCCATCACCAATTACGTTACCTATGCCAAGACCTATAGCTCCGCCCACAATTCCAAATAATACCTTATATCCAAAAGACATTTCCTTGGTTGGAGAGGGTATAACCACTTGGTCAATTTCCGCTCCGAAGTTCAAATGCGAAAAAAACTTTTCGGTTATTGTGCCATCTAAAATATCCACATAATCTATGGCAAAGTTCACCTTTCGCGCCCAAAAGCTATTGCTTTGTAAAATCATCGGGCTTGTCATTGCTCCAATAGACCAATTTGGGGTTATTGACTCACCTGCCAATTTGCTAAAAAACACATTACGAAGTGATGAACCAAGCCTAACCTCTCTTGTTATTTGATAAAGCACACCCAAATCCATACCAATAGCCCAATCTGCATCCCATAAGTCATCTACAACATTTTCCCATCTGTAATCAATAGAATCTAATAACTCATCTTGGTTTATTGTTGGCTCGCCAATATTGCTATTGAAATCCATACTTGGGTAAAAATCGTACCTTGGCTGATTATATCTTTTCGCAACTTTTAACCCAGCTCCAACAGACCAGTTGTCCACAGGCGAAAATGCAAAGGCTGTTTGCGCAACCCCATCTATTTGTATGGGGTCATAGCCAAAAGTCGGAATAAAAACACCCACGTCCACATAAGGAGCAACAGAAGTTCTCAGCCAGCCAGCAAATCCAAAATTGTGGGTTGCAATTTCAAAAACGCTTACTTGTGTCCCTACCTCAATAGTGCTACGGTCCATTTTTCTCAGGTTTTCTGCTATTTCGGGATGTGCTCTTAAAGAATCTGGCCAAAATTCAGCTTTATCTGGAACAATGTCCTCAAATTTTGGGCACCAAGTGACATCACCGAAAAAACCAAAATCAAAGAACAAAACTTTTTTTATTACCTTGCCAAGACTTGGCGCACCACAAGCATCAATAACGTTATTAATTTCATTTGCTGGAAGAAAAATAGCAGTAGAAAACAACCGCGTCTCAGCCTGTGAAAACGGCATATAACCCATTTCTGGATTTTTCTCAAAATTTCCCAAACGTTCTATGAGATTAAGACCTGCTGGGTTATAATAAAGAGCATCTTTGCTATCGGCTACGGCAACAAAGGCACCACCCATGCCATGCACTTTTAAAGAGCGATATTCAGGTCCTTTGGCGGCATAAGCAAAAGTAAAAAATAAAAAAGATAAGGCTAATGGAAAGTATTTCAATTATGACTCCTTGCAATATTCTTTAAATTTTCTTTGGTCATAATATGGCCAGCAGCCGCCTATTTTTTGCTTTCGGTATTCAAGGCCATACTTAGAACAATCTTTGTCTTGAGCAACTTCAAGTTTGAGATTTGCATCTCTTGTTGTCCAATATTTTTTGCCATCTGGGTATAATTTTTGTGTGAAGTTTATTACGGTTACCCATCCGTCTTCATCTACAGGCATGTCTGTAAAAATTGAGCAATCAGGGGAGTTGCATATTCTCACCGGTTTACCTTCAGTAGGCTTAATAGGCATAGGCTTGTTATATTCCCAATTTGAATTATCTTTATAACGGTTATTTCCCCACATAGAATTGTTCATTGAGCTAATACCATAATACGGGTTGGTTGGGTCTGTAGGAGAGAGTCTTGAGTTTTCATTTATAAATCCATCTCCATCGTTGTCTTGCCCATCTAATAGTTCTTCATCTATGCAACCGTCTCCATCTTCGTCATAATGGGTTCCCATTTTATAAAATGAGGCATAAGCTTTGTACTTATCAATTTCGTCTTTTAGGCTTCCCTGGTCAATATCTGGGTCGCCGCTTCCTCCAAGACCCAGACCGTTTAAAATATCTGCTACTTCTCCAAAAGCATCGTCAAAATCATCTATTTTATCGTTGAAGCCTCCTATTTCATCTGGTATGCCTTTGGTTTCGCAGGCTTCTGTGCAATTATCCACGTCTTTATAATAATCTTCTAGTTCTCTTTGCAAATCGTCTAGGATTTGTTTGGTATCAATAATAACGCTCATCTCTCCAGTTATAGAATCTCTTGGGCATTTTAATGATACAGACAAGTCGTAATTGTTTGTACCTACGCAGCCCCATTTTTGCCATTCAGAAGCAGTGCTGGGGTAATCTATGCCTGGTATGCCTTGTCCACCTCCATTCCATGTTAAGCAGCTATCTTTATTGTAGTCAAAAAAGTTTAAAAACCATCTTGAAAATGAAGATAATAGCAAAATTCCGCCAAAATAACTGCTTTTGTATTCCCTATCACTTAAAGGAAAAGGCTTCCTTTTGCCAGTGGAAGCTGTATCGTTGCAGTCATTGCTAGGAGAGTTATCGCAGAATGTTTTTCTAAAATCAGAGATAGAGAGTCTTTCATTTAAATTTACACTAACTTGTTTGTCGCCTATAGTTACAATAAAAGTGGAATCCCAACCTTTGTTTTTTCTAGCATATACATGAAGTTCGTAAAGAGCGGTTAATGAATCGCGCCTATCTAATTCGGATAATGGAGGTATAATTTTTCTCATTGCTTGAAGATAATTGTTTCTCACCTTTACTTCTTCTCCCATAAAAGGGCATTCGTCCTTTGCTGGTTTAACAATGCTAAATATGCTTAAGGGATTAACTCCATGCCACCACAAGCCTGCTTTTGCCATTCCATAGTAGCCAAAGGATAATGTAGGGTCAATTTCAGTTATTTTTTTGCAAATAATATAAGAACCTTCATAATCACCTTTTCTAAAAGCGTTTTCTGCATCTATGCGCAGTGATTTAATATCGGAGCCACCGCCTGGGGAACTGCTACCAAATAAGTTATCACTACAAGCTGCTATAATAAGCAAAGCAAAGTATAATGCAAAGATGTATAATTTTTTCATAAAGACTGAATATAGAAAATTAATGCTTCTGCCAAAGCCTCAACTTCGCTTGTTTTGTGAGAAGCGCTTATATTTATTCTTAGCCTTGCCGTGCCATTTGGCACGGTTGGCGGACGAATACAAGGAACGTAAAAACCCTTTTCAAGCAAAAAATCCTTGCATTTTTGAGCTTTTTCCACTGTTCCAAGCACTATGGGCACAATTTGCGTTTCGCTTTGCAAGCAATTTATGCCTGCTTTCTTTATTTTTTGCCTAAAATCAGCAGACATTTTCAGCACACTATCCCTGCGAAAGCCTTCTCTTGTTGAAACCTCAACGGCTTTTTGCATTGCCACAACCATGCCGGGAGAGATTGCTGTGGAATAAATAAAACTGCGTGCACTGCTGATGAAATAATCTATGAGCAATTTGGAACCAAAAACGCAAGCTCCCATTGTTCCATAAGCTTTGCCAAATGTTGTGAGCGATAAATGAACCTTGCTTTCCAATCCGAGCTGTGCAACCAAGCCCCTGCCTTCGGGTCCCAAAACTCCATCGCTATGAGCCTCGTCAACATAAAGCAATGCACCGTATTTTTCTGCAAGGTCTGCATAGTCTTTTAACGGAGCAATATCTCCTTCCATGCTATAAACGGCTTCAACTGCTATCAGTTTGAAACTCTCCGTTTCAACTTCTTTCAAAGCCTTTTCCAAATCTGCCGGATTATTGTGCTTAAAGCGGTGCAATTTTCCACCGCCTATCGCATAGCCATCTAACATGCTCGCATGGTCTAGCCTATCGCAGAATAGATGTGTTTTGGAATCGCAAAGAGAAGAAATAATACCTACATTTGCGCTATATCCATTGTTAAAAATCAAAGCCGCTTCCGTTCCTTTCCAATTTGCCAACCATTTTTCCGTTTCTTCAAAAATCTTGTGATTGCCCCCCAAAAGCCTAGACCCTTTGCTACCAGCTCCATACCTAACATAAGCATCCGCAGCAGCTTTTGCTATCTCAAAATGATTTGCCAAGCCCAAATAATCATTGCAGGAAAAGTCTATGCCAGATGGCTGGCTCAGTGAACGAAGAAGACCCTGCTTGTGCTTTTCTGCAAGTTTGTCTGCAATAACATTTTCAAAACTATACGGCATAACGGTTAGGGAATATAGAAAAAAATGTGCAAAATGTCAGTGTAAATGTCAGGGTAAATAGCGACAAAAATGTCCCTGTAAAAGATAATATTGTGAATATAATAAAGCAAAAGAGCAATGTAACCGCTTCGGAAATGGCAAATCTTTTAGGCGTTGATGAGAGGACAATTTACAGAAATATGGAGAAGCTGAAATCTGCTGGAGTTATTGAAAGGGTTGGATCGGATAAAAGCGGTTATTGGGTGGTTAGGTAAAATCTAGCTCCCAAATAATCTATATTTACCCTAAAAGGAGTTTGATATGTCAGAAAAATTTAGCCGGATAATTAGTTTCTTTACCAAACATCTTGAAACAATAGGCACATTAATTGGAATACTTTGTATTATAATTTTTTGCGTAGTATATCAACCTAAAATTGTACAACCGATATTAGATTTAATAGGTTTGAAAAAAATAGATGCCAATACGCCAGTTGAAATAGATAAAGCAATAGTGCATTTTACCAAAAAAGCGAATAAAAAAATACCAAAAGGCTCGTATATCATAGTACGTAAAGCAGATTTAAAAACTCCCAATAATGCAATTAAAGAAAATATTCATTGGAAAATAATGCAACATTTTACTGAA
>Ga0268262_10006860_pt1 | contig 10786 bp, 11 predicted proteins | sample TergutNc150P3_FD_190354 | JGI IMG/M metagenome (GOLD analysis project Ga0268262, IMG submission 190354) | Nasutitermes corniger P3 segment gut microbial community from laboratory colony in Florida, USA - Nc150 P3 (SPAdes) (version 2) | ecosystem: Host-associated > Arthropoda: Insects >...
CAAAACCTATAACCTGGCTCGCCAGATTTCTTTCCGGGTACAGTCTTCCGATAACAGGCTGCACCATTACTCCCTTGATTTTTTTATCTTCAAGAACAGCGGAAAGCCGTTTTGCGGTTATATCATCGATCTGCCTTTTTAAATAAAGGAAGTTGGATTCGGAAGAGTTTATTTTATTGCGTATCTCTATAGGTGATATATCAAGAATTACAGAAAGCTCATTTGACAAAATATCAATATCTATAATTGAAGGCCGCCAGACACTGACATCCGCAAACCGTATTTGAATAGCAAGAAAACGTCCGTTTCTGTCCAATATGGCTCCCCGTTCCTTTAATTCCATACGCTGACGCGGGACTGACGGAGTTTCACCAAAAAATATCATTTTTGCATAATGAACAAGCAGATAAAACGCAAAAAGCCCCATCAGGGAAAAGATCAATATATAACGCCGTTTCAGATTCATTTAATATCCCAATACTTTCCCTATAATATTATTTACAGAGACATATCCGTATGCTCGCGAGTCATATGATGCCAGATCGTTGTCTCCCACAGCAAAAAAACTGCCCCCATCTGTTTCTGTACAGCGTTTTACCGCTAATTCACCCATAGGCGTATAAAAAACAACTACTTCTCCCGATTTTGGCTGCGCCCACCGGAGTAAATATTCCTGCCGCCATGGCAGGCGTATTCCATACGTTAATCTACTTATTATGAGGACAGTTCCGTTTTTAATTGCAGGTTCCATGGAATGTCCCTGGGCTATAATGAAATCGAAAAGAAACAATTTTAAGACAAGAGCGGTCGCGATTGCTAAAAAAACAGCTTTTGTTCCATTTGATCTATTCATATATAATCCCAATCACAATTTTTGTCGATAAACCCAGTATGGCAGGAATAATTGAAAAACAACATATTGCGAAACGTGTATCGCAAGGCTCATCTTCACAGCAAACAACTTTTCAACAGCAAAAACATTCATTTTTCAAACCTACTTTAAAATCGGCAGGTATTAATGCCGGATTTAACGCAAGGTTTATGGATCAATTCAGTCAAAAGCCTGTCCGTTCAAAGAGGAAAAGCCCGTTTTCAAGGTTTGCTTCATTTGAGCGTTTTTTGAAGACAAACGCCGGAGTCGCACAACGAAGGCAGCATGATAATAAACCGGACAGAAAAGTCAGCTCCAACGGGTTTAGTTTTCCTGTTCCGCCTCTTTCCACTCTTGCTGTCATTGCCGGAATTGTCGTAATAGCCATGGCTGCCTTTAATTGGGAAGATATTAATATAAAAATGCCGGAAAAGTACGTTTACGAGCCCGGTATTGGGACAAACGCCGAGCATGACATAGAGGTATATGCCGCTACCGGAATACCTGATATTCTTCAGGCTCAAAAAACTGTAACTACGGCAAAAACAACTGTTTTAGAGAACGCGGTTATGTCTGTTAATGAAGAATCACAGGCTAAAAATGACTTTATTACCTTTGAATGGCAGCAATACAAGGTAAAAAGAGGGGATTCCGTATCTTCAATAGCGAAGAAATTTAACGTTTCTTTAGGCGCTGTAATAGCTTCCAATGAAATTCGCAACGCCAGAACCATGCAGGAAGGGGTGGTATTGAAAATACCGAATATTGACGGAATACCTTACCAAATTAAAAAAGGCGACAGCCTTACAAAAATTTCCTCATCTTTCAATGTACCTTTGGAAGTTATTCTGGATGTTAATGATATTAAAAGCGACAATATCAGGACAGGAGAAACAATTTTTATTCCCGGTGCAAGAATGAATGATATTGACCTCAAGCTGAGCCTTGGTGAATTGTTTATCTATCCCCTTCAAAACAAGTTTATTACCAGCCATTACGGAATACGCAAAGACCCGATAAACGGGACGTTGAATTTCCACACAGGTATTGATCTCCGCGCAAATACCGGGACAACGGTTGTCGCGGCTATGGACGGCGTTGTTTCTGTCGTAGCTGAAAATTGGCTTTACGGGAAACATATCATCATAACCCATGACAACGGGTATAAAACACTATATGGTCATCTTAATGCTTATTCCGTCAAACCGGGAGACAAGGTTGCAAGAGGGAAAAAAATAGGTGAATCCGGCAATACAGGTTACAGCACCGGACCTCATCTGCATTTCACTATTTATGACAGAAATAACAAGTTGGTAAACCCTCTTGAGTTATTAAGGTAAATTTTTTATAACGGGGATATTGTATGCAAAAATTAGTATTGGTACTTTTGGTGTTTCTTGCGGTATTTATTTTTATTCGCAGTCTTGGAGATCTTTCCGCTGATGACTCAACTTCCGCTGCAATGGAAGCGGCAACAGAAGTTTCAACAGAAATACCTGTGGAAATTGTACGGTAATATATATTACAATTGATATATGACGATAAACGGGAAAACAGCGGCTGTACCTGATGTCTACAATTTTAGCGATGTTGTAGATGAAGCGTGCGATAAGCTGATGGACAAGCAGATCAAGTACTCGATCAAGCGGATAATAGAAATGGAAGAATGCCTTACTAATATGGAGAGGGAGCTTGACAATTTTCTCGAAAAATCGAATTTTCCCGGGAAATCAGATTTCCATAGGAAATAAATTTCCTAAAAACAGGGAATTACCATGAAGAACCGGTATTATCTGAGAAAAATCCTTTTAATATTGATAATTCTTTCTTTTTTTACGGTTCTCCCGCTTTTTAGTATAAATTTTTCAGAATTAAACCTTTCAAATGACGACAGGCTGTTATTTAAAGCCCAGGCTGATACTCAGAATGCTTTATTTGTTTCTACCCTTACGGATTTGACGATACAACAGCTCACTTTTTTACCGGAAAAAATGCAACTGATAGAGAACGGCAGAACAATTTTGGCAATAAACCGCTTTGGAGCCGCAAGGATACCTTTGACAGGCGGACTGCCGTCTTTGATTCCAAGATTTCCGTCTCTCGTTAACGGCAATGTACATGGAGGCAGAACACAGGAACTGGCTGCATCCGAAGACGGCAAGTGGATTATTTGTTTGGAACCTGTAAGCCCCGCATACGGAAACCTGTTTCTGATAGAAGTTTCGAGCGGCGCAAATTGGCTTATCAGCGAAAAAGTTGAATTGTCCGCTGTTGATTTTCCCGCAAAGTGGAGCCCCGATTCAAGGCTTTTTGTTTATTCAAAGGGCGGAAGATTGTATTATTTTCCCATAATAAGCGATATTTCAGTTTTTGTAGATGAACGTTTAAGATTGATAGGGCAGGGTGGAATTAATTCTGTTTTTTGGGGACAGCGTGATGAGTTTTATTATTTTACCGGAAATACATTGTATCGCGTCAGAAATCCGGAACTTTTTACGCATACTGTTTACGGAGAATTTCTTTCCATTGGAAATGTAAACACAGTACTTCCTATTGAATTTGATTTTCTCTTTGACCGTTACTGGATTGCGCCTGATTCCGGTTCAATATTGATTAACAAGGGAGGAAGGGTTTTTTTTACGTTTCTGTTAGGTGAAAACAGGGATAACGCTTCTCCTCTTCCGTTTCTGGCTATGCCTTACGGAGCGGAAAATTTCAATGTGCTTTGGTCTAATGAGGGACAGCTTGCGATTATTGCATCGGTTAAAAACGGAATTTCCGCATGGCGGCTTGAAATAAAAGATAACCGCGCGAGAAACCTTACAGCTTCAAGTATCCCCCTTTCTTCAAACGGAGCCTTGTCTCCCGACGGATCAAAAGCGGTTTTCTGGGGAGAGAACGGTATTGAGCTTTGGGATTTTACAAACTGGAGGCTTATCCAAAGGTTAAACCGGAGATCTGTCTTTTCCTGCGTATGGATTAACAACGAACAGTTTGTTTCGGGTAACGGGAGATTTCTGGAAGAGATAGACATTAATTCAAAAACAAGCGCCGCTTCGGGCAGGCGGATTTGTCTTTCAAACGCGGATGAATTTGGTTTTGAATCCGGTTCCCGTCCGTCGCGAATTCTTGCAAGAACGGAAAACGAATGGTTTGTCACTGACGGTAAAAATCCATGGGTTACTGTTACAAACCCTCAGTTAAGGCAGGTATTGTTGTCATCAGAACGTTACCGCGTTTTTCTGGAACCTCAATATTCAGGAAATTTCAACAATATTCCCATGATACGCAATGTTTATTTTTCAGGTACAATGCCGTTAATTCAGGATATTTCGGTTTTTAAAACCAATACCGCAGTAAACCAATCGCAGGTTGCGCTGTGTTTTGATCTTTATGACGATGATACGGGTTTGTTACAGGTACTTGCGGCATTGCGTCAGTACAACATAAAAGCGACGTTTTTCCTGAACGGTGATTTTATCCGCAGAAATCCGCTTGCGGCGGCAGCCATTACCGAAGCCGGACACGAAACAGCTTCCCTTTTTTTTGCGCCGATTGATTTTTCAAATTCCAGATACCGTATTACGCAGGATTTCATCACGCAGGGGCTTGCGCGTAACGAAGATGAATTTAACAATGCCACCGGAAGGGAACTCTCCCTTTTATGGCATCCTCCTTTTTACCGCAGTTCGGAATTTATTATATCAGCAGCAGCAGCAGCCGGATACAGAACCGTAATTAGCACAATCGATCCCGGCGACTGGCTTTCAAAAGAGGACGCTGTAAGATTTAACGTACATCAGACTCCTGCTTCGCGAATGGTTGAGTTAATCATGGATAAAATCCACCCTAACGCTGTTATTCCGATACGGCTTGGTCTTCTTCCCGGCGGCAGAGACGACTATCTTTTTCAACGAATAGAAGTTCTTCTTGACACGTTGATCCGTTCTGGCGCGGAAATAATCCCCGTATCGGCACTAACAAGATAATTACTAATATGCAATCTTTTGAAATATTGTCGCAGGAAACCCGTAATAATTTCTTTTACGCCTATGCGTTAATAAAAGAGAATTTTCCGATACCCGGGCGTTTTCGAAGCGCTTTACCTTCTCAGATAGCGGAACTTTCGGGATTACTTACAAACAACAAGGGCGAAAGGCCTCTTTCCTATCTTACACGCCCTAATTTTCTTTCAGCTTATATGCATTATTTTCTTCCATGGAATATTTACCGTCTTTGCATTTTGTTGCAAAGTACAAACTTAAACCTTTCTGCAGGTAATTCTGTTACAGACATTGGAAGCGGTCCTTTGACATTCGCGTCGTCGCTTTGGATAGCGCGTCCTGATTTGCGAAGTGTTCCGCTTGAAATTAACTGTATAGACCGTTCTGCTCCGGCGCTTGAAGCGGGAATAAATTTTTTTAACGCTTTACGCTCATCAACAGATACGGGCAATACGTGGAAAATAAACCTTATACGCAATGATATTGATATAAGGCGTATTTCATATAAAGGAAATCTATCCTCTCTTGTATGCGCTGTAAATTTTTTCAATGAAATATACGGGTCTTTACCTCATTCTGATACTGAAGGGCTCAAACATATCGCAGATAATGCGGCGAAGTTAATGGTCAAAATGGCATTAAAAGACAGCTCTGTATTAACGGTAGAGCCGGGAGTCCCTCAGTCCGGGCGGTTTATTTCTTTTCTGCGTACTGCGTTCATGAGAACAGGCATGCAGCCGCTTTCACCTTGCACACATACATCTGCCTGTCCTTTTTACGGTAACAGAAAACGATGGTGCCATTTCGCCTATGAATCGTTTGACGCGCCGAATGAATTACAACAGCTTTCTGCGGCGGCAGACCTTCCGAAAGAACGGCTTGTTTTTAGTTATCTGCTGACTGCGGAAAAGAAAAATAACACAGAAAATAAATTACGCGTAATATCAGATGCTTTTAAGCTTCCTCAAAATCGTTTCGGCCGTTACGGATGCTGCTCCGCGGGACTTGTTCTTTTAACGGGAGAAAAAAAATGTATCGAAGATATTTTCTGCGGCAGCATTATTACGATGAAGGCTGATTTTAAAGGACGCGACGGGAAAAGCGGCGCTCTGATAATGGAGGTAACATGATTTCTGCGGTTTTTTCAAGCATGCATGTCCATACGCTTTTCTGCGACGGGAATGATGATGTAGAAACAATGTGCCGCGCCGCGTACGAAAAAAAGATGTACGCAATCGGTTTCAGCGAGCATGCGCCTATAACAAAAAAAACAGGTATTAAAAGCGAATGGAATTTAAACGATGATCGCGTTGATGAATATGTATCAGAAGTACTGGAAGCAAAACAACGCTGGCACGGAAAACTTCCTGTTTTTCTAGGGCTTGAAGTTGATTATATTAAAGGCTTAAGATCCGCAATAGACAGCGACATAAAGGCGATAAATCCCGATTATTTGATTGGCAGCGTACATTATATCATACCCGCAAACGGCGCGCAGCCGTTTACGGTTGACGGCCCGCCTGAAGAATTTATTGAAGGACTAAATGAAGGCTTCGGCGGCGATGCACAGGCGCTGATGAACGCCTATTACGACGCAATGGCGGAAATGATCGCTATCGGCGGTTTTGAAATTTTGGGGCATGCGGATCTTATTAAAAAGAATTGCTGTGATAAAAACTACTGGCCGCAGGAAAGCGAAATCTGCCGCCAGAGGGAAATTGCAAGCGCCGCCGCCGAAGCGGAAATAACGGTAGAAGTTAATACCGGGGGTATTAACAGGGGAAAAACCAACGATGTTTACCCGTCAAAACAATTTTTATGTTTTCTTCGTGAAAATAATGTTCCTTTAATAATAACAGCCGACGCCCATTGCACAAATGATATTAACGGAAATTATGATAAAGCCGTACAGGCGTTGATTTGCGCCGATATTAAGGAACATGTGATTTTTTTGGGAAAAAGCTATAAAAAGGCCGCATGGAAAAAAGAAAAAATATCGTATTAAGGACTCGACTAAAATTTAAATATATATTATATTTTATTAAAATATTTCATGTTAAGGAGTTATTATGGCGAAGAAGAATCAAACACCCGGATCAATTTTACTTGGATTGCTTGACAAGTATGGTCTTAACTGCAACAGGCTTTCAAAAGAAATCAAATGCAGTCAGACCGCATTAAGGCTTATCAGCCTTGATAAAAGCAGAATAACCACATCTATCGCTTTGCGTCTTGCCAAGTATTTTGGCACAAAACCTGAATTCTGGCTTTTGGCGCAGATGAACTACGATCTTGCGAAAGCCGCTAATGACAAATCGTTGGCCAGATCTTTAAAAAATATACCCAAAGCAGGCAGGAAATAACAGTAAAACCCGTCTTTTGGCGGGTTTTTAACGTCTTATTTTCACCTTGAACGGTCAACACCATTTCGCAGGCAATATTTTTCAATTACACAGCATGAACAAAAAGGGCTAACGGGACGGCAGAGTCTTTGTCCATAGAGGACAAGAAGATAATTGATCCTTTTCCAGTATTTTTTCGGCAGAATATCGCGTAAAATCATTTCTGTTTCTTCCGGTGTTTTGCTTGAAAGCCAGCCGCAACGGTTGGATATTCTGTGAACATGAATATCCACGCAAATAGCGTCGAGGTCAAAAGCTTCGTTTAACACAAGATTGGCTGTCTTTCTTCCCACACCGGGAAGGGCAAGCAAATTATCCATTGAAGCCGGTACTTTTCCGCCGTATTGTTCAAGCAGAATATACGCGATTTTTTTTAGAGAGGCTGCCTTATTTCGGTAAAATCCGGCAGGATATATCAGTTTTGCGATTTTTTCTTCTTTTATCCCGCTTAATTCGGCGGGGTTACCTGCTTTTTCAAGCAGCCGTTCTGAGGCGGAAAGAGTAACTTCATCCTTTGTCCTAAGGCTTATGATAGTAGAAACCAGTACCGCCCACGGATCGCGGCGATAATGTTCCGCTACAGTATTTACAGAAGGATCGGCTTCATTTGATTCTGATAATTGCGTCCGCCATTTTTCAAGCGCTGAAAAGATAACTCCCCATTTCGGGTTCATGGTCTTTCCAGCAGGCACTGAGCCAGAACTTCTACAGCCTTTCCCTTGCCGACATGTCCAAGACCTTCCGCCGTTTTGCCTTTAAGAAAAACATTTTCAACCGGAACCTCAAGCGCCTTTGCGAGAGAATTGCGTATAACATCACGGTAGGGAAGTACTTTGGGAGTTTCACAAATTATTACGCAGTCAATATTTACAACCTTCCAGCCGGCCTTTTTTACAATTGAAAAGGCCATGTCCAAAAGCTGCATAGAATCCGCGTCTTTCCAGGAATTATCCGATGGAGGAAACAATTCACCGATATCAGCAAGGGCGCAGGCGCCGAGAATCGCGTCGCATACCGCATGAGCGAGAACATCGCCGTCTGAATGACCAATCTCCCCGCGCCGGGACGGAATTTCTACGCCTGCAAGAAGAAAACGACGTTTTCTTTTCAAACGGTGTATATCGTATCCAAGCCCGGCGTGAATCATTTATTTTTCATGTACCATTGCTACGCCGGGAAGAGGACGGTAAGCTTTAAAATAAAAATATTTAAACGGATGAATATCCAGCACGTTCGGGTACCATCCTTCCAATTCACCTGTATCTACGATATTTCGGGCATATTGATAAGAAATTGGCAGCACAACTCCCCTGTCCAGTAAAAGTTTTTCCGCTTGGGCAAGAGTAGCCATACGTTCTTTTCCGTCTTCCATCATGGATTTTTCGATCAATGCTTCGTATTCTGTGTCATATAGACAGGCGTCGTTTAGATTTGAGTCACGCTTCCATATCTGCAGGAATGTATAAGGATCGGCAAAATCGCCAATCCATGTAGAAGAACCTATAATATAACCGCTTTCTTTCATTGATTGAAAATACCTTTCATAAGGAATTACCTCGACACGAACATTAAATCCAAGCACTTCCTTCCATGCGACAGCCATGAGGCCGCCGATTCTTGCGGCTTCCGGCGAAGGTGTAAGGCGAATAACCAGTTCCGGCAGTTCCGAGCCGTCAGAAAAACCCGCTTCTGTCATAAGTTTGTGCGCTTCTTCGTAATCGGTTTCGGATATGCCTTTTACTTCAGGATAACCTTGGATAGGAATTATTAATGTATCAGCGGGCAGAGAATAACCTGAACGAATTTCATCCCAAGGTAAAACAAGAACCATAGCGCGGCGGATTCTGTAATCATTCCACGGTTTAACTTCACTGCGAATATAATAATAGTGAGTTGCAAACAGAACATTAAATTGAATACCGGAATGATCGGTTAAAGCTTCAATATCCACATTTCCCGCTATCCAGCGCGCTTCACCGGAATTCCAGAGAAGCGAAGCTTCTTCAGCTGTTTCGGTAAATTTAACAGTAATTTTATTCAAGGCAATACGGTTGTTATCCCAATATTGATTATTTTTTACCAGAACGATTTTCTCTTCATTCATGGATTCAACACGGAACGGACCGTTGGAAATAGGAGGCGTCCAGTTTTTTTGGTCTTGTGAAGGGGACCATTGAGTCCTGTTTAGCATGTCAGGGTGAATTGGGCTGAATGAATGGTGACAAAGCATTGCGGGAAAAAATGAAGCAGGAGCGTTTAATTTTACAACCAGGGTCCTTGAGTTGGGAGTAGTAATACCCACTTTGTTAGGATCTTTTTCTATGCCGTTTCTGTAATCACGCGCTCCTTCAATAACATCAAATAAACCTGAATACGGAGAACCGCGCGAGGGTTCAAGGAGGGTGAGCCATGCGGCGCGGAAATCTTCCGCTCTTACGGGATCGCCGTTCCAGTAACACGCGTTTCGCTTTAATGTAAAAGTCCATTGTGTTTTATCTGATGATAGTTCCCACTTGTCAACCACAGCCGGAACAGGCTCCAGAGTAAGAGGATGATAGGAAAAAAGCCCTTCGTATATTCCGGTAAAAATTTGCGCTTCACTTGCAAAATATGATTTACGGAAATCCAGTTCTATATCCTGTCTGGAAAATACAACAGTAATCTCATCCCGATCCTGAATCTGCGGACGTACCTCCGCTTGAATTTGCTGTGAATGTACCTGTGCAAATTCATATCTTTGCCCGTTAGTTTCATTAACAAATGACGCTTCATGTTTTTGTACAGGTGAATTTTTGCATCCGGTGATTAACAGTACGCAAAATACGGGAAAAATAAGTCTTTTTAAACTTGACATATATTACCAATTATAATACAGGAATTTACCAATTACAATAGCCGCAATTCGCGTCATTAATCTGATTTCTGAGTTTCTTCTTTTCTTCCAATGGAAATTTCATAATGAGGCGTTGTCATATCCAAACCGGCTTCCTTAAAACCATTCTGAATATTTTCGTAGAGTTCGGCATAAATACCCGGAATTCTGGCGACTTCCTTCGTGTAACAATTAATCTGATAACACGCGTAAAAATCATCCAGTTTAGTCTGAAGTACAAAAGGCTTTGGTTTTTTTAAAATAAACTCTGTAGCAAGAGCGGCATTAATTAGTATTTCATGAATTGTCTGCCAGGGAGTTGAATATCCAAATGAAATTTCCGTATGTAAAATTAAACCGTCTTCATCTTCATCAGAAGATGTATTGTAATTAATGATGCTTGATCCCAGTATCATAATATTGGGAAATGTAACATATTCATTTTTATGCGTTTTAAGACGCACAACCATAAGTGTTTTTTCCACAACAAACCCTGTTATGTCCTTTATTTGAACTCGATCGCCGATTTTAAACGGACGCATATAGGTAATAACAAGCCCGGCTACAAGATTGCCGATTGCGTTTGACGAGCCAAGCGAGAAAATTATACCGATAAAAACAGATACGCCCTGAAAAG
>Ga0268262_10006861_pt1 | contig 10785 bp, 10 predicted proteins | sample TergutNc150P3_FD_190354 | JGI IMG/M metagenome (GOLD analysis project Ga0268262, IMG submission 190354) | Nasutitermes corniger P3 segment gut microbial community from laboratory colony in Florida, USA - Nc150 P3 (SPAdes) (version 2) | ecosystem: Host-associated > Arthropoda: Insects >...
TATTCTTATTTATACCATCATTGTTATTTATTATATTTATTAATATTTTCACATTATTATTGGGATTTAAATATCAATTTCTTATAAATGGAATCATAGTAATTTTAAGCGTAGGATGTTTAACTTTATTGGTTTATTATATATTAAATAAAACATTATCTATAAAGATGTATATTAAAATTATATTGGCAATAATACAGCCTATCACTTATTTTGTGGGATACTATATATTGCTGGCAATGAGTATAGGATAATGACAGTCTGAAGAAACTGCTGCTTTCTTAAAAAAGACTTCGCGCAAAAACGACCAGTTCTGGTACCTTGCCGCTGCTACGGTTTATGCTGAAGCGGCGATACGCTCCCGTACCATTTCGCTGATAATTTCCATGGTGGTTTTATGCTCGGCGGCGGCTTTTGCCATGAAGTATTGGGCGGATAATGCGTCAACAGCAAACATTTGGGTTTTCCGTTCTGCGAAAAGTCCCGGTTTTCCTTTCACGGGCATTATTGTGTTCTCCGTGTAATATTTGTCCAGAGCTTCCGCTTCTTCATCAGTCATTCTTGTCTTCCATTATTTCATTATATACAAATCGCTCAATCGCGGTTTGTATATCTTCTTCACTTATGCCATGTTTGAAAGCAGAGGGGTTGAACTCAATGGCAATGTCCATATTTCCAGTATACTATTCATCGCTATAGGAATCAATCACTTTATTATTCCTCAATATCCCCTTCAATCGAACCTTTGAACTTTGCGGTGTTTTTGAATGTCTGGTCTATTACTTTGTTGGCGGGTGCCTTTTTTCGCCTCCGGTCAGGTTGTCTAAACGGTGGGTGTTTATACAACCTGGTGGGTGACTGTTACTTTTCAGGAAGCCTCATTATTGGCTGATGTCTCATCCTTATGTTTTTTCTGTTCAATTAATTCTTCAACCATCTTTATATTCTCATTCACCTCGTCTAATTTTGCCTCAATAGTCTTTGATCTAGTTTTCTTATATTCAATATAAAATATGGTTCCTATGAGTGATGAAGTGAGCATACACCAATATATGGTATTCATCATTGTACTTAAATTTCCAATGAAAATTATATTTACAATTGAACTAACAAAAATCCCTGGGAATATTGTTAATATAAAGTCCTTAACAACATTTCCCGGCATTGTTTGTTTTAATTTCTTCTTAATGTTTTCCCATAAGAATTCCGGCACTATAATAGTTTTTATGTTTTTAAATTTATATACTGTTACTTCGGGAAAAATATTATTATTACTATTATTCTTTATTACCGTAAACGGACGATAACTATCACCTTTCATATTAACACCTCCATTCTTTAACTTTCATAAACATTATCGGCAATAATAAGAGATGCCTATAGCAACTGGCAATGTAGATTGCCTAGCACTACTTTTCTCTCTCCACCTTCCTATAAAATACATCAACCAATTTTTCTACTGGATAGACAATTCCCCCTTCCCCCATACTATTTATGGGGTTAAAAGATTTGTGACATTCATAAACCACTAAAAGAATTTCATTATGAAGTAAATAAATTATTTTGTTTATCCATTTTCTTTTCTCCTTACTATCTTTCTATTAAGCAAGGTGATATGTAATAACTAAAAATTTGAATCAGCTATTACAAACAAAGAAACATACTTTAGAAGCACATAATTGGGGTGAACCCCATTATACTCTATTTTAACAATAACGATTTAGATGGATTTTGTCAACGTCACTTAATTAAAAATTTACACTTTTTGACCTTTTCTACCATTTTTAAAAAAATTCGTCTCCTTTTTTTATCGGTAAAAAACGCAAAAATTTTCATATTTCCCTGACCTTCCCATATAACCCTCTAACTGGTAGGCTGTTAATAATGAACTCTGATAAAACCCCTCCCATTCCCACCACATTTCACTCCCTCCTCGCCACTATCTCCCATAATAACCCAAACGACATGAACGCCTCCATAAAATGCCTTCTTTTCGACCTCTACACCACCCCCACACCCTCCATTATCCCCGATACCGAAGCCGCAGCCTTCCGCCAATGGCTGGAAAACCAGCAATTTGACAAACTTGGTGAAAGTTTATCCATGCGATGTACTGCCGTGGTGCAGGAACTCCATATACTATGTAATTTCGATTACCTTTATCACAATCTTCTGGCTTATTGCAATAAAGCAGATTTACATATTAACCGCTATGAAGCCTCAACAGAACACATATTTGCATCCTTGCTCGAAACCATAGCTCTTTACCTGCATTTTCCCTCCAACGAGGGACAATTTACCGAAGATATAACATCAATAAACCATACCGTTAAAGAAAAAATAAAGAGATTGCTCGACTTAAAAACCACCATCCCACAAAAAAATGCCGAATATGCGCGTATATATAATGAACTGGATACCCCTGATATAGAAAAAGCCCCCCAATTACTCTACGAGATTTTACTGGCTGAAAATGAACTCAGGCAGTTTCTATTCGCCAATACAGACATTCCCCTCTGTTATTTACTCTATTTCATCGCTCTAGACGAATTCGGTCATTTCACACCCATTGTCAGACAAGCTGCCATGTATGGCTTGCGCCATGCCCAGAATGACTTCCTTTGGCAGAAATTTGTATCTCTACGCAGCGATTATTTCAAAATTTATCCGGTATATATACCAGTTCTGCCGGATATTACCGTTCACGAATTCGCCCATTCAATAGGCAAGGCTCTACGATTTTTGGACGCTGAATATGATACAAAAACCGTCTTTGAAATAGCTCATGCTATTTTTGAAACTATCCCCGATTGCCATAAATTCTTATACCATTACCCCTTGACCGTTTCTAACGCCCCCGGAACCGCCCTGTTATCTCATCAATGGACATCATGTGCATACAGGTCATTCCACGACATACAGGATAAAAATCACACCATTAAACGCTTTATAGAAATTCTTGATTATACGCTTCCCAACAGCAGGGGCATACCCTCCATCTTGTTTAAGGATAAAGAATTGGCTCTCCCTTTTGTTCGCCGTGAATACCTGCGTTCTACGGGCGTAGACAACGAGGCTGAACTCCGCTTACGTTCCGTCATTGACCCGTATTTTCCGCCAAAATTCGTACACACTCAAAACCCCCGCAAAGCGCGAGACCTGGTATCTAACTATCTGACTTTTTTAGAATTATACGCGCAAGGCGAAAATACTATAGTATCTCCACAAGGGCATAGCATAACCCGTGATGATATAGCCATGATGATAGAAAGGCATTTTGATTTATCTGCCATTACCGCAGAGAACATTTTACACGCTCAAATCATGCTCTGGTACATAGAACCAATACAGAGTATTTTCAACATCAGCGAAGCAACCGAAGAAACGCTGGCGGCAATAAATGAATATATCGAAAGCATTTACGGCAAACCGTTGTCCATAGAAGCCGCAAAAGAAAAAGCCCTTGAGGTAATTGCACAGGAAAACGAGCATATCACCGCCCTTAACCATGAACTTGACGGCAATACTAAAGACCTATGGCAGCCTTTACAGGAAGGCAGCTATCAATGGAACAAACTGTACTCAATTTTAGTGCGGCGGTTTACGCACCGGGACACCTTAACCTTATGGGAATTGAAAGGCATTTTATACGATATGCGGGAAGAAAAACGCCCTAAGCCTTTTTATTACCCGGTAACCGCCGCCATTGGCAAGGCTATTCAAAAGACAATATCCAAAGCACTACGTTCTTATGAAAAAACACACCCGCAATTTATAAAGGTTCGTAAATGGCTGTATAATTACCTTTATGCCAAACTCGACCATGCCGAAAAAAACCTTGACGTATGCGGCTGGAAAGAATACTCAGGCGTTTGTCTGCGCCGTGACCGTAATTGCTGTAGTATTCCCTTCTCCAGCCCCTGCCTTACTCCAACAGGCTGTAACAGTAAAGCATTAGCCTGTAAATTCTGGTTATGTTCCGCCGCGCGTTCCCGCCTTGCTGCTACTAAAAAAGGGCGGCAACTTTTTGCAAAGCGCCGCCTTTACAGCTATTGGTGTCAGACGTTTAATATTCCCCTTAAAGTCCGCTGTTCAATGCTCAATTCATTTGATGATAAGGCCAAAGAGCCGTTAGCTGACATTTCTGCGCCTGATTGGTTTGATGTTCCATTAACACCATATTCTAACTGACTAATGTATTATTATGTCATATTTTTCTGCTAGTTGTCCATGACTACGATTACTTATTGTTTTCCTGACTTCGCTCTGCTACTACGAGCTGCTGTATTTGCTTGAATACTACTGGAGCATTAACTAAATATTTGTCATTATAGATTAATAATTTACTGAAAGAGTTCAAGCAACTTTTTTTCTCTAGGATGTTTCCTCAACTTAATTATATTTCTAATCTTTTCTTTTTCGTTATCATTAAGCTCATAACTTTCCTGATAATTAGGATTAAACTCTCCATAACAAATACCACGAAAAAACATATAAAATACATCATCATTAACTGATAAAAGTTTTTCATATATTTCGTCAACAGTATAAATATCATCTGTTCTCGTAAAGAGGCAATATTGTAATAGACTAGATGTATAATAGTCATCATTCCATGAATATACTTCATTAAATATATCAATAAATAATTTTTGCATTTTTATATCATGGATATACATATCCGAACCACAGAATTTATAAATACCATCTAATACACATTTTTTTATTTCATTATCATTATGAAAAAAAACATCATGAATAATTATTAAGTCACTTTCATAAATACATGACGATAATAACAATTCTATCCATTTATTTTTGGGAATCAAATTATTTTTTTCCTTTAATGCTCCCAAAATATAATCAATAATAGTTTGGTTTACTTCATTTTTTCCTAGATAATCACCTCTAATAAATTCGCAGTAATTGAAACAAGCATCTTTTAGCTCATCGTCAATAAAATTAGATTTTAACATATTGAATATAGGTATCGAATATTTATCTCCAAATTCATCAAGATTACGTAATAACCTTATAGTATGAATTAAAAGTTTATTATTTGTTTGATGTTCTGCCTGAACGCATAATTGTTCGAATAAGCCAATAATTTTTGTTTCTGAAATAATAATTTTTTTTATATGTTTATCCAAATTATTATGTGGTATGAGTGTTATGGCTTCCCATATTAATGATTCCGTATTATTTTCTATATCCAATAAACATAGGAAGTAATGAATAAATTGCTCATTATTAAAAATTACTTTTCGTTTATCATAATTAATGGAATTTATATATTTTATTTTTTCATAATTTGAATTCATTTTTTCTAATTTTTTAATAAAATCAGTTATAGAAAAGAATAGGTTTTCGTCTTTTATATCTATTTGGTTGTTTGCACGTACCCACCCAACCACATTAGTAGTGTCATGTTTTAAATTATTCAAACTCTCATATACAGAACTATGTAATTCATATTTGTTTTCCCAAAAAGCAACCATTTTTTCTTTACTGGCTTTTTCGCGAAATTTCTCCAAGTAATGAATACTATTTCTATTTCTTTCTGTAAATTTAGCTGGCAATGATTCCGTATTTCTATGTAACAACGCTATGATTGGTTTACCTTTTGAAACAGCATAATCAAATTCCATCTCTGTAAAACCTATTTTTTTTCCACTATCATTTAAACCTAATGAGCCATAACGTCCTGCTATTATAAGAAGAAAAAAATCGCTGTCGTCAATGACCCCCTTAATTATTTCCCATTTTTCTTTATTTGAAGCTGGAAAAAGTTCCATGCCAGCGGGAAAACAATTAGATTTCAATATTGCTTGACTTGCTTCCTTTCTTTCCTCAATTAAATCAAAATAAGTTGAACTAACGAATACTTGAAATCTTTTGTCCATAAATATTATATCTCCTTGTTTTTACACGCATTAGTAAAAGTCACCCTTTAAGGCAACAATGCTTATACTTTTTGCCTGAACCACAGGGGCAAGGCTCATTACGGCCTGTTTTACAGTCAGCCCGGACTTCGCTCTGACATTATGGGTTATATGCCCTTTATCATAAAACCATTGTAAGCCATCATCGCCATCCTCTTTCCTGAATTTTGCCTTTTCGCGGTGTACATTTTTTATTCCGTTTCGTATATATGAAACTTCAAATTCAACAGTCCCTTCAGTGTCGTTAATGCCGCCTTTTTCCGCTTTTATAATTTTTAATCCAAGCCAAGTGGACTTCTCGCTCAATTCTCGTGTTGCTTCGTAGTCTATTTCTTCTTTGTTCCTGTGGGCGTAAGTTTTAAGGGTATAATCAACATCATGTACGGTATAGGCGGTATAACGGCTTCGCATAAGGGCTTCGGCGGTTGGGGCTTTCGCCTTACCGCTGATATAAAGACCACAAGATTCTGAATACTGGCGGCCTGAACCGCAAGGACAATTTTTCATTTTAATGCCACCTTTTTTATATCATATTATTCAAACACTGTCAATCACCCTACCGGTTGTCTAAACAGTATTACTGGTAACGGTTACTTCATTTCTTTTAATATATGTATCCAATCTCTTTTACCATATAAAAATCTGATTATTTTTATATGGCTGCCATCATCACCAATAATATAAAATATCAAATAATTTTTTACACTTATTAACCTATAACCTAAACTTGCTAAATACTTATCATGCACTAATGGTCTATGGGTTGGATTTTTACTGATATACATTAGTTTTTCTTTTACTTCATTTTTTAATTTTTGAGCCGCCATAGGCGCGTTTAATACGTTTTTTATATAATTATAAGCAGATAAAGTATCCTCCTTATATAATTTTGAGATTATCAGATTGTCCAAAGACTACTCCAAATTATCTATAAATTCAAAAAATTCTTTTCCGGTAATAAAATCGCCGTTGTTTATTTGGTCTAAACCCATTTGCAAGGCATTATAAAGTTCGTTTCTGCTTTTTCCAATCAGTTCTTCGTATGTTTCCTCGGTCATTACGGCAAATCTGCCCTCACCGTTATTTGATACGATTACCGGTTCCCGGTAATTCCTGCAATGGTCGAGAATTTCACTTAAATTACTTAACAAATCCATGCTTTTTATTGCTTCTGTCATAATACGCTCCTATCAACTACTGATAAAGTTTATTATTCATTCTGTCAAGGTGTCAATCACCCGCCACCCCACATTATACCATATCCCTCTCCTCACCCCAAAAGAAATAACCTCCGGCGGGGGTGGGGCTCTATAGAACGCGATAATACTTTTTATTATTTATTTGTATTCACCAAATCGCTTGCGCTTTTAAAAAGGACAATCGCATCAGCTATGGTTGGATTTAAATTGCCAAGAGTAGACACGAATGCCTGACGAGACTCCGCATTTCCTTGTCCGCCCATTCCGCCAAATCTGGCATACACTTTTGCTAACTCCTCATAAGTGGAAGCATTGGGATTAAGAAAAAAATCAGTTAATACTTGTTTCATAGTGGTCACGTCTCTGGCCGGAACTGTTCTTTTTGCCGCTTCCTCGTCCACGATATCCGAAACAAGTTTACGGATGCCGTCGCGGTAGTAGTTCTCTATTTCCGCGCGGGTTACGCCGTTCTTATCACACACAAATTTCAACATGGTTTCATATCTGCCTAATGCGTCTCGGCTTCGCTCGACGCCCGCTGCCGAGCCTGAGGCGAGAAAGCGCAGAATTTGAATTTCTTGATACAAAGCCGCGCCTAATTTTAAGCCTGCCAGTTTGGGATTATTCGCCGGGAGTATGGTGTCGGCCTCGACAGGACGGACTTTAATAACTGCTTGTGAATAATATGATGTTAATGCCCATTCTAAAGCAGTATCTATTCTCTCTGTATCTCCCTCTAGCGGGGCAAATCGAGAACGCACATCATCTTCCACTAACATAGTATATTTTGCAGCAAGTCTTGCCTTGTTAGGGTCTATCAATGGGCGATTATCAGAAAAACTATTGATATAGTCGTCAAGCCCGACAGACCTTTTTATTGTTACTTCTCCCATAAAACACTCCTTTTTACAATTGGACACGCAACGGTGTCTGTCACCCACCTGTCAGTCTAAACATTACCCTGTTTAGACATATTTTGTCCTATCCTTTGGCTGGTGTCCAAGATTACGTTTTCTCAATGTTTCAGTAAAACTTAACGACCCTAAAGCTACCAATACCGTATCTATCGGGTCTATATATACCGCCTGAAAAGAATATACCGCCATCGTTTCCGTAAATTCTGGATTTATAAAGCTAAACGTCAAAAAATAGACAGCAATACAAGCCATAATCAGCTTTTTCATGGTATTATAGGTATACTAAGAAGTTCTTAGGTATATGTCAACACGGTGTCTGCACCTTACGTCTGTGTCTTTAGACGAGAAAATGCAATGTCTATCTGGACTTCCCCCGTGAAAGTGATCTTTGTGTGAATCTTGTATTACAATAATAATTTTTGAAAAATGATCAAAAATGTTAATTATCTATTTTTTATTTATGGTATATGTATAAATCTACAAATTGGCAGAGATGGAGAAAAGGGTTGTATGAAAATAAAACATTTTTTTGCTTTATGTATTGGTTTTGTGTGTTTGATTTCCTGCCAACAGAAAACAAATCCGGTGAGTGACTTTGAATATGCCGAGAATGAAGGGAAAATAACCATAACAGGGTATATCGGGAAATCCAAAGATGTGGTTATACCGAAAAAAATAAATAATTTACCGGTTACCGCTATTGGAAACAAGGCATTTATTGGCGTTGATGAAAGTATAGACCAGCCTAAAAGCAACCAATTAAGCGGCGTTTTCATTCCTGACGGCGTTACTGAAATTGGACACCTCGCGTTTTATGGTAATGAACTGTCCAGCGTCATTATTCCCAACACCGTTACCTTCATTGGGGATGGGGCGTTTTCTCTCAACAAACTTACCGGCGTTGTCATTCCAAACAGCGTTACTTCTATTGGGCATGGCGCTTTTGCAAGCAACCAACTGACCGGCGTTACCATTTCTGATAGTGTTACCTCTATCGGGATGTATGCGTTTATTAATAACCAACTAACCAGTGTAACTATTCCAAAATCAGTTAAAGAACTCGCAAATGACGCTTTTGACAAAGGGGTACAAATAATAATGGAATAAATATTGTACTAAAGTATCTCCCCCAGGCCGCTTTCTCTCAGGGCGGCTTTAATATCTGTTGAGGCGTTTCGCATGTTGAGTTTCCGTTTTTTCCACGCGGTATCATCAATGGCTTTCTTGAGGTGTGCCGCCGCGCCGGAGGAAATGTGGGTTAGTTTTTCCATATCCAGAATCACGGTAACGGACTTATCTGTTTTGGATTCGTGTTCCTTGATTTCTGACAGCTCTTCTGAAATCATTGCGGTATTTTCAGAATGCATTTGCCCGTTCAGCGCCAGCACAATGTCATCCTGCTCAATTTTGCGTATAACGACAAATCTTTCTTCCTGCAGCATCAGATTGAGAAAGCCGGTCATTTCAAAAATTTCCCGGATGGAATCACCCATGTTTTTTATGGTCATATTGCGGTTTTCCGCTTTTAATGTCTTTTTGGCTTGCAGTAAAACACGCAGGCCCATACTGGAAATATATTCCAGGCCCGAAAAATCGAGAATCAACTCCGTGATTTCATTTCCCCATTGTCTGATTTTCCGTTCCAGCAGAGGAGCGTTTGCCGTATCAAGGCGTCCGTTAAGGGTCAGCACCGCTGTTGATTGGTTGATTTTTTCAGTGTCTATGGTCATTCTCCCTCCTCCTGCCAGGACTTGCCAAGCGTCAGACGATTTGTACCATTCTCACGGTCATACTGTATTGTATCCATTGTCTTTCTTACAATCAATAAGCCCAGCCCTCCCGGTTCCCGTTCCTCCAGGGGCAGGCTTATGTCAGGTTCCGCGTGTTCCAGCGGGTTAAAGGCGCGGCCCCGGTCAGAAAAAACAAAAGTCAGCGTGATTCCCTGCGGCGAGGATCCGCCCCAACATTCAACCGTTACCTCCCCTTTGTCTTCACCGTACGCGTAATGGGCAATGTTGACAAAAATTTCTTCGGCGGCGTGTTCAATTTGATCGCGAATGCGCCGGGGGCAGTCCGACGCGTCAAACTCTCCGCCGAGAAAAGCGGTAAGCGCATCCAATTCGGCGACATCCGCTTTCAGGGTAATAACATGCGCGTTAACGCGGATAGCCAGCATGGCAATGTCGTCAGATTGTTTGACCATGCCGGAGGTCATGCCAATGGCCCCTTTGACGGTTTCTCCGGCAAAAGCCGCTATGTCGGTGTAAAGGCGGGGAAGTATTTCGTTCAGGGGCTGCGCGGCATTGGCGTCCAGAAAATTTCTCAGCCGCTCCTTGCCGTAAAAAACATCATCGGTAAACATCACCATATTTTCCGCTTCAACAACGCCGTCGGTATAGAGAAACAGCGTATCGCCGGGATTAAGGCGCATTTCGCGGCAGTGGTAACGGGTATCGTCCATTCCCGCGAGAATTAAATCGGGCGGTGAAACCAGAAAAGTAAAGCTCTGATCTTTTCGCCTGAGCAAAGGCGGATTATGGCCGGCATTGACATACTCAAGACGCCCCGATGAAATTTCCAGCACGCAGAGCCAGACGGTAACAAACATATCGCTGATATTGTTGTTGCACAGCTGGCGGTTGATGGCCTCCAGCGCCGCGGCGGGATTTTCGCCGCTTTGCAGGCTGTTTTTGATAAGGGTTTTGGTAATAATCATGAACAGCGCCG
>Ga0268262_10006862_pt1 | contig 10785 bp, 15 predicted proteins | sample TergutNc150P3_FD_190354 | JGI IMG/M metagenome (GOLD analysis project Ga0268262, IMG submission 190354) | Nasutitermes corniger P3 segment gut microbial community from laboratory colony in Florida, USA - Nc150 P3 (SPAdes) (version 2) | ecosystem: Host-associated > Arthropoda: Insects >...
ATAATATATTAATATAATAAATATTTATTTCAAGAAAATCAATGTCAAAAAATAAAAACTTATCCAATGTATGAAAACTAAGTTTTAAAACTTAATAACTGGAGTACTAGGCTCCAGTTATTATTTTTTTTTCCTTAAGCCTGCTTTTTCCTCAAGCGAAACACATTCCAGCACAAGTTCGCGCAATATTGCCGCATAATAATGGGCATTGCCCATTGCTTGGTTAATTGCCTTGTCTTTAAAGTGTTTTTTGTCTTTAATCATATCCTTGTCCAGTAAAGTCGATTGTATTTCAAAACCGATTTGTTCAAGTTTATGACTTAAAGGTTCGTCTGAATGAATATCTGTATCTATAACATTCTGCGCGCCTTCATCTGGTAGCTCAAACCGTTCAAAATTACAAAAACTGTTCTCAAACATATAACCTCCAAAAGATTAAATTTTATTTTTTAAGTATTCAACTATCAATTTTTGGAATTTAGCTTTCTCTTTTTACAAATGTCCAGCTTTTTCTTATTCTTTCTTGCTCTTCTTTTGGTTTGGAATCCCATATTCTTTTGTTTTGTTTATGAAAATCCCACCAGAACTTGAATCCGAGAAAACTAAATCGTTTCCAAATGTAATCTGTTCCTTCATATTCTAATGTACCATCAGAAAAATATACTTTTAAGTATTTGCCTTTTCTTTCAACACACCAAGGTGGCGTCCCATAAAATACTTCATTCTCATAATTTTCACCGCATATAGGACCTTTTTCAATCCCTTTACGAAGCCTTAAAAGAGTTCCCCAAGTTTCGCCATTATATAACCGTGGTTTCATTGTCTTTGTTATCCTCCTATAAATCGTCGATATAGTTTAATATTTCTTTAACTATGTTTTGTTCTTCTCCATTTGTTATATCATTCTTTTCAGATTTTTTATATATACATGAAAATATGATAGTTTCCTGTTCTCCAAGTATTGTATAGATAATACGTAATGCTGGACCATCTGTCAGAGGCCATTTATATAACTTAATTTCTTTAGCTCGCTTATCTATTTTATCAAATATTTTAGTTGACGTTTTATATTTTATTGGTTGATGTGCGCGTTTTTTTTCATTTAATAAATCACGTAATTCTTTTATCCTTTTCTGAAAGATTTCATCCTTAATAATCTCCTCTGTGTTTTTATAATGAGTTTTATAAATTTTATTCCACTGTTGTTTAATAAAATCATGCAAACAGTGAATTTTATACTCATTAAAATTCATGTTATCAAAATTTAATTCTGGTGAAAATCCTTCATTACTTTTTTCTAAATTATCGCCATTATTACTAGTATCCCATAATGGTTTTTGTATGTCTTTAATATCAAAATTTGGATCAATAAATGGTTTTTCTTTCTCTTTCATAATTATATCTCCTTAAAATATAATATACATTTATAGTACAATATTGTTACTAATAAATCAATAATAAAAAAAATCTATTTAAGTTTTATATTTAAATAACTGGAGTATTAGGCTCCAGTTATTTTAATTACTATTTTTTCTCTTGTTTTTTAAGATAACGGTCTACACAACCTTTTGGCAAATATATAAATTCGCCAGGCTTTGAATCATCATCAATTGTACTTGGCGGTTTAAGAGTAACCGATGCGGCTCTTTTATGAGCTTCCGGTATTTCTTCATCTGGAATATCACAAATGCACATAGTACCATTATCATCTGCTGAGTTAAGAAATTGAACTATTGCTGAACCGCGTTGATTTATATTACGTAATTTTTCTTTTAAATCATCAGACAATTCGTCAAATGTAAATTTAGCCATCTTCCCCTCTTTAAAAACTCTCTCCTTAGGCATATTCATATCCTCCTTACCCTGTGTCTACTTTTTTAGTGGTGGTTTGGGCATTTTGGGTCGTTATATTTTAACACAAAATTCTTCTTCAATAGAATCCGCTGTTTGGTTTAACCTTCTATGAATTTGTTCATCTGTCATTTTTTCCTATATTGGTGCTTAGCAGATTTTATAAGGTCTTTAAAGAGAGTATGCTTATATTTGTCATACAAACTTGCAGCCCTGTCTATCTCAGCCTGAGACTTATCTGTTGGAGGCAAGTAATTAGCTTTCCACTCATAATACATTGAAAAAAGATTCATTTGTGTAATTGGGTCTTCTTTTTCGCTGCCTTTACACAATTCAAGAAGGGAGTCATCGTCTATTAAGTGTGCATTAAATTCTTCAAGTCTTTTCATTCCTGCCCATAATTCATCCTTAAAAATGTTGTCTAGAAAATCGCCTATTATTTGCCGATCTTCTGCTGTTATAAGTTTATTCATTCTTGCTTGGCTCTGGGATTGTAATTTCGCCCTTACGCAAAATCATTGAATCCGTGTCAATGTAATTGTGGATTGTTGAAAACCGTTCATAAACAGCATCTTCCGGGATATTCAATCCTTGCAGGATCACAGACATCATAGCCTCGCGGTTAAATAGCGCAAATTGCTGGGTTGCTTTCATATCGTCAATGTAATCGTCAAAAAGCTCACCCATTAAATACGCCAATTCTTTAGGAATATCTGTAATTACCTTGTTTTTTATTTGATTAAGCGCATTCGGTATTTCATTTTGACGGCCTTCGTCCTTCATTTTCATTATCAATTCAGAAATGTCCTTGTCGCTTCTTTTGTTAATCTGCCGCCATGCAGCTTCCTGATAATATTCAGCTATTTCCTTGCCCAAATGACGACTGCCAGAATGGACTACGAAGTAAAGGTTGTTCTCGTCATCTCTATTGACCTCGATAAAATGATTTCCTCCTCCAAGCGTTCCCAAGCTTTTTTTTGCCATTGGTATTTTAATCACGGGGCAACAGATACTTGTAAAATCAAGCATTTCTGTAAACTCATGCTCAGTTTCTCTTATATCCATCCCGCTGGGGATATGGGCATGGATTATTTCATCAAGGCGTACAGGGTCAAATTCTTTCGCATTCGTTGTATCCGCCTTAATAACAACTGTTTCCATGCCGCACCCAATATCCACCCCTACCAAGTTGGGAACAATTTTGTTGTCAATAGTCATGGTTGTTCCGATGGTGCAACCAGCCCCAGCATGGACATCGGGCATAAGGCGTATTGTGCTGTCCGCTACAAAAAGCTGGTTGCAGAGAGCCTCAATTTGCCTTCTGGATAGTTCATCCAGGGAGCTTGTGAAAACCTTTGCGGTGTTGTATTTTCCGGCAATCTCAATCATTTCCCACCTTCATATTAGGGTTTTTTTACAAATTCCATAAAAATAAAGTGCTTGCTCGTATATTACTATAATCCGTTTATACCGAAAAAGGTCTCCTTATAGGCGACCTTAAAAAAAATTAAACGCAATGCTTCATATTAAATAGAACCTTATTAAAGCTGACCTAACAGATATTATTTTCTCAGCATTCTTTTAACCTCCAAACGGACTGCTCGCTCAATAATCCCTGCATTGACCAGATAATAAAGAACATCCAACGGATCGCCGTCCCAGTTTTTGACCGCTTCCTGTGCTTCACGGATATTAAGCCAATCAAAATAGCATTCCCATCCATTGTACTTACTGGGGTACATATTTGAATTTAGTCTTTCTGGACCTTCCATGTTTTTTATCCGGTTATAATCCGCAAAAAATATTTCTTTATAGTCATCATATTTTTTTCCCATAAAGTACCTACATTCCTTACAACCGTTAAGGATGTCTCTAATCTCCTTGAGAAAATAATTGCGGATTTCATTTTTCGACCTATACACCCTTTTTGACGCTAGCCAGCTCCCCTTTCGAGAACCGTAATACCGGGGAAAAATTACATCGCCATACTCGGATTTAGGATTACGGATCTCATCTAAAATACACCGCTTTTCTTTAGTACGAAAAGAATACCATTCTGGAGGATCAAACTCATCCGTTGGGAACGAGAGATATTTCATGTAGCTTCTTGACATTGCCGTCTCCTTTGCTTATCGCATGAATACGGCCCCTTTCATTACAGCTTTCATAGATGCTCCTGTAGCCTTTTTATAGCATACTTAGGCGGTTAAGAGGTCGCTTTTAAAGCGACTTTTTATGTTCCTAAATATATTACCTTTTATATATTATTTACAATCTTATACAAAAGGAGATTATTATGAATGAAGATGATCCGAGAAACCTTGATATTTCTCTTTACAAATGCGTTCTGAAAGAACTCAAAGCCTATCGGGAAAAATATATTGAACAGGAAAGCCTAAAGGTAATTAAGGGCGAAAGGAGCGACGAAGAGGAAAACTGGATTAAGGTTATTGATGATATTATCTTTACGTTGCGATGGCATCTTGAAGTGGATCCGCTTTTTGATCCCCCGGAAAGTATTGCTTTTTTTAAGGAATATTACGGACAGCGTATCAATCCTAAAGATAGTCAGGAGAAATTTGAACAGGTTAAAGATTCAGTAAGCCGGGCGGTAAAGGGCTTTGAATTATTTGAGAGGTTTTTTATCAGAAAATCCGACAAACCTGATCATGACTTGATAAACCTTGATGCTTCCATTGCCAAAAGCGTTCTGCCAAAAATCAAGGCATACCGGGAAATATTCATCAAGGGAAATAAAAACCTTGAAGGCTTCAAAAATGGGCCTTACGCATCTCTGCAAGAGTATATTGGCGATAAAGAGAAAGAACGCATGGCAGCAGATGTTGACACTGATTGGAATGAAATGAGCGATGGAGATAAAGTCTTTATGACGGTTGATGACGATAAACTATGGCTAATAATTATCGATGAGACTATCTATGCGATGAGATGGGTCCTTGAAGTGGATATGCTTAACGAAACCAATAAGAAAAAAGCGTTTTTCGAGGAGTTCTACGGCCGATATGTTTCCCAAGAGGAAGATAAGGATAAATATATTGAGCAATACGACGATTCCTTATACCGGGCGAAAAGGGGCTTTATGTCATTTGGTAGGTTTCTTTCGAAGTGTTCATATAAAATGACTATGAAGGAAAGCGGAATAGATAATTCTGATTTTGACGTAGACTTAATATAGGTTGCTGAGTATTTTAAAGGAGGCATTATATGGCAAGGCAGAAAAGAGTCATTCCAGCATCACAAGGGAAAAGAAAAAAGTCTAAACATGACGACGTTGGAAAACAACAAAGCTACAGGAAAAAAAAGAGTGAGAAAGAGGAGTGGGACGAGCCTTATGATCCAATATGGGTAAGAACTACAGGTGAAATTATACGGGAAAGCTCTTTGGAAAGCGTAGAGAACAACCCAGGTATTAGAAAAGCCCTTGAAAATATGGTCCAGGTATTTATAACGGAATGCGAGAATCATAATATCCCGGAAATGGTATGGAAACCAATACGCCAGGATATCACTAATCTTTTAACTCCTTTTTTGAATCGGTTATAATAGGTTTCATATATGGCTAGTCCTTGTAGGGCTAGCCTTTCTAATGGGTTTAGTTAGAAAAATGCAGAATATTCGGCACATGGGTACACCATAATTCCAATTCAAGAATTGGCATCAATTATTTTACTTTTTCTCTTTTTATGTATATATTATACTTATATTTCCTATAGGGAGGGAAAGGAATAGAGTATGGCAAAAGAAGCGACAAAAACAACGCCAGCAAAAAAGGCCATAACAAAAGCTATTGCTGAAAAGAAGACGGTTGAAAAGAAGCCTGTGGTAAAGGAAACCGCCGCTGAAAAGAAACCGACAGTAAAGGAAGCAGCTGTAAAAAAGCCAACAGCAAAGGCTGCTGTAAAAAAAGAGCTGGCAGCAAAGAGAACCATAGCAAAAGACCCTTTTTTTGAGGATTTAGAGGAAGACTTATCAGAAGTGCGATTATTAAATATGGTAATAGCTCCTGATATTCCAGCTGTAAAACGAAAGAAAAAGAAACAGTAGGGTAGTTTATAATCCTCTGTTATCTGCTTTCTTCCCCAATATCTCGGTTTTTGGAACCTAAACATAAAGCGATAGGTGTAGCCAAACAAGTCTTAACCAGTAAAGCATGTTGATACAGCCCTCTTTTCTATATTATCTTATAGGCAGGTAGAAAATGCTGACGATAGTAGATGATGAATGGCTTGTGGACACAGAGGCTTTGATTTGTAGCAATAACCTCACTAAGATAGTGGTAGGGTTTTCGAAAAGCGGGAAAACTTATATTGGAAAAATAAAGGATATGCCTTTAGAACTAACGGCAAGATTGGCAAAGATGAAAGATGGGGATTTGCTTTTAAAAAAGACGGTATTGGATGCAGAAGAAGTGTTTAGGAAGGAAATGTTTGCCAGGGATGACGATACAGAAAAACAATATTAGATTTTTATTAGGATAATATTAACTCCCCAAATAATCATAAACTATGCAATATCCAATTATTTATTGAATCCCCACCAAAGATAGTGAAGCCAGAAAAATAAAATTCTAGGAAATCAAAAAGAGTGGGTTAATAAAACTCTTTTTTGTATATAAAGAAAATATTAATCATATATTATTCATAGCACTTATAACTAACACTATCCCACAATAAGCCTGTTATATTAGGTCACATAATCACAAATTATAGTCGTTGGCTAAAGGTTATGGATCGCTATAAACAAAAGTTATGATGGGAAAGGAAATGTTATGAAAACAATGATCGAGTACATTATGAAGAAAATACAAAAGCTCGAAGAGGGGCATCCGGATGTAGCCGATATACCGGTGGTTCTTCTCAACAAAGAAACAATGGAAATCGCAAAGCAGGACGCAACATTTAAAGGGCAAATTGTAATCGGTTTTATCCGCAATCTGCTGCGCGACAACGGGTATAGGTTAATGAATGTCGTAGAAGGAAGCGACCACATAACCCTCACTGTCCGAAAGGAAAAAGCAAACAAAACGGGCTACATATTTGTAGTCCCGAATTGCATCTCCGTTCTGGACGATGAAACAAAGAGGGGAATCTTCTGCTGGGAGAGAACACAAAGGGAATGGTCAAATCTTTCTAATCTTCCTGTTAATGTAAAACGAGTTCCCATGTACAGAACGCACGTTGATGGCGTGCGTTTTGATGTGCCATCCGAAGTTATCCAGGTTTGGGCCTGTGATAAAAATGAAAATAGGAACAATGGTATGGTAGGAACCAATTTCTCATGTCACGGCTTCAAGGATGAAGACGGGGCGTACCATCCCTATGGCTTTCCTGGCTACCTGCCACTTGCCATTTTCAGCAAAAAAAAGGAGGGCGACTTCGTTGAGTTCGATTACGAAGATGTTCACTTCAGATTGGAGCTTGCGCAGGGAAAGTTCCGTTATCGCAATCACGATAATGGAAGGTTCGAGGAATGTGCAGTTGCGCATCTGGTAGAAAAAAAGCCGGGTGAAGAGCACTCGACACCCAAATACAAAGTTGGGGATACATTCCTATTCCCCTTCGAGTACGTCAACGACAGCGTTCCGGAAGAGTTCGCAAAAATTAAAACGATGACGAAGAACGAGTTGGAGAAATCCTACAAAGAGTATAACAGACTTTGGGACATGTTGAACGAAAGATGGCCAGATCCGGACGATCTCCAAATCACCATCATTGATGAACCCAAACACCTCGCTGGCCGGTGCGCCATAGAGTACGAAGAACGGTTCGGGAAAGGAATAAACGCTGCGGCGTAAAACAAAAACAGAAAAGGCGCTCTTTTACAGAACGTCTTTTTTTACGTAGGTCGCCTAAAAGGAGACCCCAGGAATTAAAGAGTATGTTATAAAAAGGCCATCTTAATTTTTATGGAGGATCAAAATGGGGCTTTTAAAGGCGTCTAGGTCAATTTGGGCTGTTATAGCGATTGGGTTTCTGGCCGTTTCATGCGGAGGTGGCGGGGGAAACATTAAAAAAGTGCAAAATGGGGTGTTCAGTAACTACGACAACACGATAACCGTTGGAAAAGCCATAGAGAATAACAGAATACTTAAAGGCGGTAAATGGAAAGCTGTTGAAATGAACGGGCGAAACTACGTTACGTACACAGTCAAATTGACAAGGTTGCAAGCGGAGGAGCTTGTAATGGAATCATCTGCTCTTGCTAACTACAAAAACAAACCTAATACTGGGACAGCATTAGCATTCTATCGAGCATTAATTACTTGGAGCAATGCTTCCAGAAACGCCGATACTCTTGCTAAATTGACATCAATGTCTGCCGAAGAAATCAGTAAGGCAATAGATATTATAAGGCCAGAGGTAACACAACCTAGAGAAAGTGATTTCAATAATTGGTCAGAGTATCAAAAAGCATTGATGGAATGGATTGAAAGACATGATAAGAATGATATTGAAAAAATGCTCACCATTGATGGGTATGAGATCACTCTTTCATTTGTAATGAACCAGGACGACACATTTTCTCCTAATATGTTGGAAAATGAGACGGAAGTTACCTTGAATTGTTTTAACAATTTAAAGGTGCGGTTCAAGGCCGGTGATATAGAAGACGATCAAAGCATTTTAAAGCTTATTTATAGTCCTTCTGCGCCGAAATTCTTTTAGGTCTCAAGCCACTATCAAGGCTTAGGGTGTGTGGGCTATAATTATCAAAAGGCGGTGTTTTTACCGCCTTTTGATTTTCTATTTAAGACTCACATAAATAATTTTGGGTTTATGCTTTGTGATTCCATGCCACTACCATTCCTGCAACCTTTTTCTTTATTTATTGCCCCTTGCTCACTGCCACCTTTACTTTTTCTTGACAACCTTCTTGGGGCCTTTGTTTTTGGCGGAATGTGCGCTGGTGGTAATTGTGTTTTTTTTGCTCAATTTGGGATGTGTTTGCTTTTTGTTGGGATTATCAACAGTACTCGGTTTAGAAGCGGCTGGTTTCTTTGCTTTGGGTATGGCTTTTAGAATATCCTGTAATTCCTTGTCTTTTGAAGCTTCGCTTATGTCTGATTCACGCTGTAAGTCTAGCCAATAGTCGGGAGTTTGACCGAAAAACTTGGCAAGGCGTAGGGCTGTGGAAACTGATATATTAGCCTTTCCAATGACAAGTAGCCGAACTGCGGAATTGCTAAGGTGCAATTCTTTTGAAAGTGAAAAGGGGGTTAGCTGGTACTCGTCCATGAGAGATTGTAGAACAGTTGCAGGGGTCTGTAGTTTTGGCATTGATAAAATCCTTTAAGGTAGAATGATTAGTTTATACAGGAATAAATAAAAAGTGTCAATGGAAGAAGGCAAGCGATAAATTATTCCATTCCCAGATTTTTACGTGTAACTTCCATATAGTCTTTACCGTTAATTCTGTGAATATATTCAGACTTATCCCAATAAATATGCTCATCACCATCTATGTAATGCACTACTTTGGTTAAAGTAATTTTTAGCAAATTAACTGGAAATACTGTTGCCTTCCCTGCTAATTTCCATGTTTCGTATGGTTGATCTGCCCGTACATCATTAGTACGCAAGGTTAAAAGGAGTAGATTAGTTGAAATTAAGCGCGAGTAATTATTTCCAGAAAAAGATATTTCAGCCTCGTACATTTGTTGGTTTGGAACATCTGTGTAAAACGATAAATCACCCATATTAGAAAGCACATCCACTAAACCAAAACAATCTTTTTCATCGTCTGAATATGCTGTAAATCCATAAAGCTCTCTCATCATTATGCTTTACCTCTCTCAATAACACCATTGATTTTCAACTGGACAACTTCGGTATTTTCAAGGCCGTCGTTGTCTACAACCTTTACGGCGATTATGTGAGTTCCTGCTTTTAGAGAAAGTATCTGCTTGCCTTCCTTGTCGATAATTACTGACGGCTTAAAGCCCTTATCCTTGTTAAAGGTAAAATCCCAACTGTAGAATTCTATACCGGCTGGGTTTTGGCCTGTGGCGGTAAATTCTATCTTGCGGTTACCTTTGTCATCCCTTTCCAGTTCGTTGATATGTACGCCAATGACAGGCTTAACTGCAATGGGGATAATGTCCTCAACTCTGACCAGCTTGATTATTATATTGTCCTCGTTTTTTAGGCGGGATACTTCTTCAATGGCTCCTTTGCCGAAACTAAAGGCAATTATATAGCCTATAGGGTTTTTCGCTTTCTGGTTTTTAATAAACAGGCTCTTATCGTAACGCTGGACTGCCGAAAGAAAATTATCAATAACATTGCGCCCAACGTTATCTGAACGCTTTACCTGTATGGGAGTGTTGTCGCCCATTTTGCCGTCCAGACCTAAGTCGCCACGCTGTTTTATGTTGCCTGTACCGCCGTATTGCTGTACTATCCAGCTTTCAAATTCAAATGCGTCCTTGTAGCGGAGGGTGTCATAGTCGTACTTATGGAGTTGGACAGTATAGGGGGCGGTAAACAAATCGGTCTGCTTTTGCAAGCGGAATTCGGTTACTTTAACCGCCATCGGGGACTGGTCAATGCCTATCCATTGGCGGTTTAGCCTGTCCGATACTGCTATAGTAGTGCCGCCTCCGACAAATGGGTCAAGAACAATATCCCCTTTGTTACTCGCCATTTTTATAATGCGCTCAATTAAGGCTTCGGGCTTTTGTGTCGGGTAGCCAATACGTTCACTGGATTGAGATTGAACATTCTGAATGTCCGTCCAAACATTACCTAACAACTGCCCTTGCTGTTCTGAAAGATACCTTTTCAAGCGGGGGCGTTTTGTTAAATCAAAATTGCCACTGTTGTCTACAGGGTAAAATATTTTCCCTTCGTCATGCAGTTTTTGCATTGTCTCTTTCTCGTACCGCCAGCCTTTACCGGATAAGAAAAGCCCTGC
>Ga0268262_10006863_pt1 | contig 10784 bp, 11 predicted proteins | sample TergutNc150P3_FD_190354 | JGI IMG/M metagenome (GOLD analysis project Ga0268262, IMG submission 190354) | Nasutitermes corniger P3 segment gut microbial community from laboratory colony in Florida, USA - Nc150 P3 (SPAdes) (version 2) | ecosystem: Host-associated > Arthropoda: Insects >...
GTCCGCCGCTCGCCTAGACATTGCTGCCCGACTCGCTCGACTTGCATGCATCAGACACGCCACCAGCGTTCGTTCTGAGCCAGGATCAAACTCTTCATAAGTTTGCTGACTTTTAAAATCAATTGTTTTTGCCTCGCTATTCGCGAGAGCATCTGGTTCGTTCCGCCATTCGGCGGATTCTTTTCTGAATTTTCAAGCTGCTATTTGCCTCTTAGGACAAATGTATGGGAAGATAAATTTAGAAAAAAAAACGAAATTTGTCAAGGGATTTGCTTAAAAAAGTGCAATAATGTGCAAATATGGGCTGTTTTTTTGTATTTTAAAGGTTAATGATAAACCAAACCACGAAATTAAGGCTAGCAAAATTGCAAAAGCGGTATAAGCGGCAGTTCTGTCTTGTGTAGCTATAATTCTTTCCTCCATAGCGGCAGTTCTTTCCTGTATAGCCGCAACTTTTTCGGCTGTTTCCTTCTGTATAGCAGCAATTTCCTTTCTATCTACGGCAAAGCTGGCAACTAAGTCTTTCAATTCTTGGTCGGTCATTCTAAATACCTCTTTCAAGGGTTTGGGTTGCTTTAGGGCTACGGGATATTGGAAAAAGAATATTCCCTAAAGATTTTTTAATAAGATATAAAATTAAATTCGAGAGTCTCGCAGTGAGGCTCTTTTCACAAATTTGCTTTAACGTGTTTTTCCAAAATATAAAGCGGTCTGCCTTCCGTAACTGGATTTATTACCTCTACAGGCTTGCCTGTCTTTGGATCTTTACCCTCTGCATAATAGGTAACCCGCTTTTCACAATCAGGGTAATCGGGGAATTCGATTTCACAAGTTCCTCTTATCATCTCTTTTATTCTATTTATGTTGGCTTCCAAGACTTTTTTACAGATGACTACGTCGCCATCAGACTCGGACTTAGCTATGCCAAAGCTACTAGGCTTGCTTAAATTCTGCTGCGGTGGCTCATACTTCACAATAAGGTCTAGTCTCTCCTTGTCGTCGAATAGCCTTCCAGCAGATGTATCCACTATGCGTAGTTCATCAATGGTTTCTGCCGAGCAGTTATCTTTGCTGGAATCATCACCACTGGAACAAGATAGGCAAAGCGATAATAATGCAATTAATGCTATTGAATTGATTAATTTTTTCATAACGTTTTCTCCGTGCTTAGGATAAATGTAGAAAAATTTTCTATCTTCATATAACAAAACCTATGTTCAATCGCCTGCCATATCTTATATCAGAAGCGTTTAGAGGGCTTTCAAGGCACCGCCTTGTTATAATCCCTTCGCTTGCTACCACGTTTTTGTGTTCGTTTTTGCTTATCGCTAGCATGAATGCTTTGAGTTTTGCGGTGCAGATTTCTGCGCAGTCTGCTTCTCTTTATAGAATAGAAGCATTTTTTTTGAATACTCCTAAGCCAGAACAGGCGGATTCTATTTCTAAAATAGTTGCGGCTTATGAAAGCGTTAGTTCGCTTATTTATGTTCCAAATGAACAAGCACTGGATGAATTTAAAAAGACTTTTCCCGAAGATATGCTCTATCTTGTGGAGGGAAATCCGTTGCCGGCATCGCTGCGTATTCAGATAAGGGCAAATGCGCAAACCTTTCAAACCATTGAAAATATTTCAAAAAAGTTGCTTGCAATGCCAGAAATTTCAGTTGTTCAATCTCCAACGGAATGGATTAAAAGGTGGGAAAGTTTCAAGTGGCATTTTTTTGCAATCCCTGCTGGCATTGCCGCTCTTATGCTGACTATTCTATGGCTCATAATGTGGAATGCAATGCGGCTCACTTTAATTTCCAGAAAAGAATTGGTGAACAACATAAAGTATTCTGGCGGGACCCAGTTTTTTATACAATTCCCATTTGTGTTGGAAGGCTTGTTGCAAGGGCTTATGGGTGCAGGGCTTGCCGCCATTCTGTTTGAATTTGCAGAAAAAACAATTATAGATTATTTCCCGATAGTTTCGCAATTCACGCAAAAAAATCTGAATGCAAGCCTTTTTGTTTTGCTATTTGTGGCAGCTTCCGAAGCCGTAGTTAGTTATCTCACCGTTCGCAAATTTTTAGTTAGAGGGATATAGAGAAGTGGCTAGTGGTAAGTGGCTAGTGGCTAGCGGTTTGGTTCTGCTTACATTGCAGGCTTTTGCCGCTCCGGCTAGTTCCGTGGACAAGCAGCTCAAAAGCAATGCGGCGGCTCTGAAAAAAAATCAAGAAGATATACAAAAGGCAGAGACAAAGGTTAAGGAACTTGAAAATAAAGAGTTCGGAGTTTTAAAAACCATAGCTGAAATAGACCACGGATTAACGCAAACAAGGGAACAGTTGTATGTTCTGCAAAAAAAAGAAAACTCGCTTAAAACCGCAATAAAAAGCATAGAAGAGGAAATAGCCCATTTGCAAGAAAACATAGACACCCAAAAAAAAGCCATAGCTGCAAGGATAAGGGATTTGTATATACATGGCAAAAGAGAAGAATGGGAACTTTTATTCAACCTATTAAAAGAAAATGAAAACCCAAAGCGCAAGCTCTATTGGGTGCAAAGACTTTTGGAAAGCGACAGAACCACTATTGAAACCTACCTCGCATCCTTGGAAAAACAACAGGAAAAAAGAGAGCAACTTGAAACCAAACAAAAAGAAATGGAAGAACTTCACGAAAGCAAATCCAAGGAAGAGAGTAAATACCAAAACCAATTGCTGTTTCAAACCGAGGTTTTAACCAAGGTAAAAAAAGACAAGACCACCCAGCAAAGAGTGATTGAAGAATACAAGCAAAACCAGCAAACATTAACCGCGCTAATTGCAACACTTGAAAAAAAAAGGCAGGCAGAACTTCTTAAAAGGCAGGCGGAACAGTCCGCAACAACAAAAAAGAAAATCGAAAACGAAGTTCCCGTTGCGGTGGGACCCAAATGCACTCCACTGAGTGGGGAAATAATAAGCCACTATGGCTACCACGAAAATAAAGACCTTGGCATAAGGCTTGAACACAAGGGTACGGAAATCAGAGGGCAAAAAGGAGACGCTGTTAAAGCCGCAGCCGCCGGCACGGTTGTAATGACAGGAAATATTCCAGGGCATGGTCCTTCTGTGATTCTTGACCACAATGGTTCCTATTACAGTGTTTATGGGCATTTGGGAAGCATAAAGGTTAAAGAGGGTGAAAAATTGAAAAATTGTCAGGAAATAGGCTCTGTGGGCAATGCGGAATCCACAAATGGCTACAAACTTTATTTCCAAGTGTATAAAATTTCCTCAAAAAGTGCCAAAGGACAAACACAAGATCCTATTCTTTGGCTTAAAAATTAACCTTTTTTCAAAAAATAATATATATTAGAGAAGATGGACAATATTCCCGTTACAAAAGAAACTTATGAGCTGCTTACGCAAGAGTTGGAAAACTTAAAAAAAGTTGAAAGACCTCGTATTTTGCAAGAAATTGCCGAAGCTAGGGCTCAAGGTGATTTGAGTGAAAATTTCGAATACCACTCTGCCAAAGACCAGCAGGGCAAGATTGAATCTAGAATACAATTTTTGGAAGATAGAGTTGCCAGAGCAGTTATAATTGAGCACGACACCGCAGGTGCTGCTCGCATTCTATTTGGCGCAACCGTAAAGGTAAAAGACTTGTCGCTTGGCAAGGAATATGAATACACTTTGGTATCTCCAGAAGGCTCGGATCCCGTAAATGGCAAAATAAGCTCGGTTAGCCCCATAGGAAAAGCCCTAATTGGCAAAACAAGAGGCGACAAAGTTGAGGTTCAAACCCCAAAAAAAGTGATAAAATTGGAAATTTTGGACTATAAATAGCAACCAAAGGATTTTTTTTTATATATTTATACATGGAGTAAATATGAAACTTAAATTCAACCTTTTTATGGTGTTTTTCTTGTTGCTCACAGTCTCTGTGTGGGCGGGCAAGTGGACAATAGACTCTTTTGACGATTCTCCAGACCCTGGAGATCCAGATAAATTCATAGATGGAGACTTAAATCCTGTTCCACCTGGGCAAGTGAGCCAGCAGAGCAATACCTTGTATGTAAGGCAAAAATTTGAAGATACGTTTGGAGACGAAAGCTCCACCTATCAAATTTTCAAGGGCCGCCCAACGGCAGAGGCTAAAACTCTTGGTAAAATAAGCCTAGACGGCATTTCTTACGATAAAATGCTTAAAATGAAATTATTTTACAAAAAAAATGCCACTGGCGATGACGATTTGGAAACCGTATATTTTGATGGAAAAGATATTTTTGTTGAGGGATCCGACCCTGTTTACATAAATGTAAACGGCAAAATGGAAGAGCTAAAACCTGTGGTGCTATTGGACTTTAAAGTATCCATAACCTCTGAGCCTATTGGGGCAACTGTAACCGTGGGCGGCGCAAACAAGGGTGCCACGCCAGTCACATTTAACCTCTCTTCTCAAAAAACCATAACTGCGATAATAACCAAAGATGGTTATTACACCGTGATTAAGCCAATTACACCATCGAGCAAGCAAACCGTGCAGGAAGGCGTTTCGCTAATCGCAAGAAAATCTTTGGATAATCCTGCAACAGCCTATAAAGCTAAATTGCAAGCAGCCGGGTCAGATAAAAACGCTATAAAAAACCTCCGCGCCGATGTTAAGAAAACACTGGATAATTACAATTCAGACAGCAAAAAATCCATAGATAAGGTTATGGAGAAATATCCTGCCAATCCTCCAAAAGCCTCGGATGAAAGCTCAAACGACTACTCTACTCGCCAAACCCTTTATAGTAATACGCAAGCCAAAGAAAGAGAAGCCTTGAATAAAGAATCCCTAGGTATTTTCAACGAACTCAAAGATCTTCTAGCAGAAATAGATGCCTCATCTGGAGGCATGGACTTTGCCCTTAGATATGAGTATATACCTTCTAATGCAATATCTTTTGTAAATATGGGCATAAAAGATTTCACAATAAACGCAGGGGTTCAAAATTCCAGAGTTAAATTCAACTATTCAAAAGCCAAGCTCGCTTATGGCGATGTATCGCGAGACGAAATTGAAGAAAATCAGGAAAATGTTCACGGTGTACTGAAAATTTGGGATAATCCCAACGAAAAGGGAAAATACGCCTCCATTTACGATATAGCCTTTTTCTTTGATGAAACTCCGCTGAAAATACTGAGCAAGGGTTCTTTCGATTTGAGCGAGGCAACATCCAAGTCAAAAGACACCGAAAAAGATTTGAACAGCCGTGTAGCTAAACACCCTGGCAAAGCAGAATGGGACAAAAAAGATGAAGCTGCTACCCTCAAAGCACTCCGCGCTGGTGAAATTCCAGATCCCTACGCTGTAGCGAAAAAAGCAGCACCACCGCCAAAGCCACAGCCAAAACCAAAACAACAGGTAGAGGAAGATGATGATGCCGAATACGATGAAGATGAAGATGAAGATGAAATTGAAGAAGGAGTTGCCGCTCAGGAAAAATACGATTATTCACGCTATGGAGCTTCTGGCAATGCAACGCAAATATTTGGGCACACAGATGAAATTCTGTTCTGGACAGGCATGGTATTTCTTGCTAGCGCAATTGCTAATGGCGTTGTAGGCTATTGGAAGAACCAAATGCCATGGAACGATGCAAACGATGCCGTAAAAGCCACAAAGAACGAAATAAAGAGAATAAAAGATCAGATAGAGGGAACTTGCGAAATGGAGTTTCCAGATGCCCCTGATTGTAAAGATAGAGTGATCCATTATGCAGAGGGTAAAAATCCTAACTACCCGTTCGAACCCGTAGAGGTACAAGATCCGATTACGGAAGGCAGACCACTTTATATTCTTAACCAACATTTAAATAATAACAATAAAGTCCTTAGTAGCTATAATCAGGGCCGCATGATTTTCTTTAGCGCAGCTGCGGTTTCTGCTGCTATAAGCATAATCCTGTTCGCATGGTAAGCGCCAGGGTTTCGATAAATAAAATTTTGTGCAAAACCATCATCGGGATTTATCCCGATGAACTCTACGAAAAGCAAAAGGTAGAGTTCGGTTTTTCTTTTGAATATGATTGCAAGCAGGCAATTTCTGCGGATTCAATAGACGAGGCAGTTGATTACGCGGTTTTAACAGAAGATTTAAAGACATTCGTTTTTAACAGTAAATTTAATCTTTTAGAAACATTAACTTCCGAAATAGCGAAAAGAGTTTTGGCATTTTCACCCAAAATAACATCTGCAAAAGTTTATTGCGTAAAGTTGAATGCCTTGTGCCCAAAGGTGGAGATAGAATGGAAAAAATAGATGTTGGCGGTTCTGGGTATCCTAGAATTTTGGCTAAATCCAAATATGCTTTACCTCTTTGGCTTAAAGGACAGGCATTTGAGGGTAATGAATTTTGCCTTGCTATGGTAGGTACCAGAAGCCCTAGCGGTTTGGCTGCAAGCTCTGTTAAATCTTTGGTAAAGTCCTTAAAAAATTATAATGTCCGTATTGTAAGCGGGCTTGCCCAAGGCATAGATTCGCTTTGCCACGTTGCTGCAATGGAAAACAATTTGCCAACCACCGCAGTTATAGCTCAAGGCTTGGATATTCCCCTTCAAAGCAGCCAACAAATTTTGGCGGAAAAAATTTTGGAATGTGGCGGAAATATAATTACCCCATTTCCTCCCGGTTCGCAGGCTTACCAAGGATATTTTGTTAAACGAAACACGATAATATCTGGAATGTCAAGTGCCACGATAATTGTGGAAAGCAGAGTAAAGGGCGGAGCTATGCACACAGCAAATTTTTGCCTAAAAGAAAACAAGCCTCTGTTTGCGTTGCCGGGTTCTCCAATGAATCCAACATCTGAAGGCTGCAACTGGCTTATTTACCAAAAACAAGCGCAAATTATTTGGAGCATAAATAGTTTTCCAGAAATACTCGGTTTAAATTCTCTCTTCCCTTTATCTGAACCACAAGTGCCCAAGCCCGATTTACCTGATAAATTCCCTAGCTGGGCTGTGAAAGGAACTATTTTGGAAATAAGCGATATTTGCGAACAAAGCGGCAAACCTGTGAGCGAGATTCTTGCTATGCTAACAGAAATGGAAATTGAGGGCAAATGCAAGGTTAATGGGCAGAGCGTTATATTTTTCTAAATTTTAAATATGCCCCTGAAAAAACTCTTAAAAAATATTTGGTTGTATGGATGGATATTGATTGTTCCTCTTGCTATTTTAGCCAGCCTTATGGACTTGCTCTTGCTTGGCGGAATTCGTTTGTTTTTATCTATTGTATCTGGTCAGCATATTATTCATATTGAACACATAAGAAACATAGGACTCTTGCATTGGATTCTTTTAATGCTTGCAGTGGTAGCCTTGCGTTATTTGATAATAACGCTTAGAATGCGCTCGGAGGAGAGGCTCAACCACAAGCTCGAAAGCCATTTGCGAGCTTGGTGGATTCGCACCGTAAAAAAATTGCATCCTTCGCAATTTCACAAAAGCGAAACCAAAAGTATTTTGCACAACTCCAGCGCCACAGTTTCCACTTTGCCAAAAGGCTGCAAGGTTGTTGCTCAATCTGTGCAAGCTATATCGCAGTTGTTGTTTTTTGTGCCGGTTTTATTTTGGCTATCTTGGCAATTAGCCCTTATGCTGTTATTTATTTTTGCGCCCATAATTCTCTATTTGCAAAAAAATCTTAAAAAAGCCGGAAGTGAAATTGATGACCTCAACTATTATTACGGTGATTACGATTCAACCTTGTGGCGGTGGGCTGCTCTTTTAAGATTCTGGAACAACCAAACAGAACTTTCAAAATACTTAACATCTATCTTCGAAAAAATTCGGAATTTGAGAAACACCTCAATAAACATGAGCGTTAAAGATGCAACCACAACACAAAACGTTGAAACCATTTCAATATTTGTAATGTGTATTGTTTTGACTGTTTGCGCAGCTTTAATTAAAATGCAAATGATGGAATCCTTCCAGATAATTTTATTTTGCGCTGCTCTTTTTATATGCTATAAACCTCTGAAAGACTGTTCTTCAATTTTCTCAAATGTAAGGGATTTAAGGGTGGCTTATGCAGGGCTTAAACGTTTGGAGGATATGGATAGCTATGAAAAATTCTTTGAAGAAAGAGACGAAGATTATATTAGAATTGAAAATATGTCTTTTAGATATGGCGATGAGGAACCTTGGATATTCCAGTCTTTGAATAACATAGTGAGTTTAGACAAGCCTCTGATCATTCAAGGTGAAAACGGCAGCGGAAAAACCACTATGCTTCGCATATTATCTGGTATGGAAATTCCTCAGGAAGGCAGCATTTTTGTGCCATCCAAAATAATAAATAGAACTTTTTATCTTTCGCAAAGATTATTTTTGCCACCAATTTCGTGGCTTGAACAGGAGATAAAAGAAAAAGAATGGAGCAATAACATAAAGAACTTCTTTAATGTTTTGGATTTGGAACATCTCTTTCAAAAACACGGACATTCAAATGGAGAATTGCAAAGAATTGGCTTGGCTTGGGCTGTTGTTAGCGGCTGCCCTTTTCTGTTTTTAGACGAGCCTTTTGCTTTTATTTCGCAAAATTTGCGTGAACCTATTTTCAAAGCATTCTGGAACGCCACAACAGAAACAGACCAATGGTGGATGATGGCTTCTCACGAATTGCCGCCTGAGGCTTACAGAAACAGAGTCCTTTATTGGAAACTTTGAGCGATTTTATCCAAATTTTCCTTTGCGTTTTTTCCATCTATATAAATGGGGTTTTCTTTATGCTTAAACCAGGTTATTTGACGCTTGGCATAATGGCGGCTGGATAGCGAGACTTTCTCCACTATTGAACGCGGATTTTCATTTTTTTCCAAGGCTGCTTTTAAGTCCAAATATCCAAGGCTTTGCCAAGCAGGAGCATTTAAGGGTACATTTTTGGAAAGTTCGCTAACTTCTTCTGCCCAGCCATTTTCAAGCATTTTAACAACACGCTCATTTATTCTTTTGTATAGTTCAGCGCGAGGAAAATCTAGCCAAACGGAGGGAATGGTGCCTATGCCGCCGCTCCTTGGGTTTATAGTTGATTCGCCTAACTCAATGGTTCTTAGTAATCTTTGGGTGTCGCCTGGCATTATTTTGCCCTCTATGTTTGGATTTATTTTTAAAGCATCCATATAAAGCAAGTTGCGTTCTTTGTCTTTGTAGTGTTTTTTCAGTTGTTCCCTGAGTTCGGGATTTGATGGAGGCAATCCACTTAATCCTTGGCACAAAGCCTGCAAATAAAGTCCCGTGCCGCCAGTCAGAATAAATTTTGTACTAGGTTTTTGTTCAAGGATATTTTTAACGTCTTTTGCAAATTCAGCCGCATTGTATTGTTTTTCGGGCGGCAAAAAATCAACCAAATGGTGAGGAACCGTACGCAAGCACTCCCCTGCTGGCTGTGCCGTGCCTATTCTAAAACCTTTGTAAATTTGCCTAGAATCCATGCAAATAATTTCTGCTCCCAATTTTTGAGCGAGCAAAACCGCAACCTCAGTTTTCCCAGAACCTGTTGCGCCGAGTATTGCGCCGAGTATTGGCATTTTAATCCTTCAAACAACGAATGCTATGAAAGTAAGATTTGCCGTAGCCTTCGTTTACGGTCTCGTTGGCGTAGAACAGTCCTCGATAGGAGGCGTAGTTATCGCTTATCTCCAATGAACTCCACCAATAACCACCAACACCAATACTATTGAAACTGCCATCGAAATCGCCCCAGCCTCCCGGCAGAGCCGCAAAGCCGTAAGTGTCTGCACCTGAGATAATTCCTTCATAGAAATCCCAACCGCTTGTAGCTTTTAACTTAGTTCCTGCATTTTTGCCAACAAATTTTATAAGTATTCTCCATTCATCATCGCTTGGGATATGCCAACCTTTGGGGCATATTCCTTGATGAGGAATGTTTATCCGCTCTGAGCAAGTGTATGAATTACAATAAGATGGCAAAGCCATTGCTGTTGCCCAATCATACAATCTGCCATAAATTACGCAGTTAGCTTCGTCGTCATCATAGCATTTGCTGCCACTGATACTATAATTTAAATTCTCCGCCATCCAAGTCTGAGTACCTATTTTCACAGTTCCATCGTTTCTCTCATTGTCAAATGCACAGGAGAAAAGCAGCGAGGCATAGAGCATAACCGCAAGAGGCACGAAACGGGGAGATTTAGCCATATTGAGAATATAAAAATTGTCTGAACCAGAATTCACAGAATTTACAGGATTTACAGAATGAACCTCATTTTTTGGCTTTTTTTGAAAAATCTGCACATTTTTGCAAACAGTTGTTTGCAAAATTACGATTTCTGAATTTTTTTTCCCTTTTTTTACGTCTAACAAGTAGAAAGAAAAAAAACGGAGGATTCAAAAATGACTGAAGTCAAAACCAATCGCAATCACAAAGACAGCGTATTCACAAGGCTGTTCAGCGAAAAAACTAACCTTTTGGAACTATATAGCGCAATTAGCGGAAAAAGCTATCCAAAAAGCACAAAGATAGAGATTGTGACTCTCTCGGATGTGCTTTATATGAATCAAGTCAACGATATAGCCTTTGTGATGGAAGACAGGCTCATCGTACTCATTGAGCATCAATCTTCGATTAACAACAATATGCCACTTAGAATGCTTCGGTATTTGTCAGCGGAATACGATATGATAGTTGACAGGAAAAACCTTTACAAGCAGAAAAGGATAATGATACCTGCACCCGAATTCATAGTTCTGTATAACGGAGATAAAAAATTCCCAGATTACAAGGAGCTTAAATTATCCG
>Ga0268262_10006864_pt1 | contig 10783 bp, 18 predicted proteins | sample TergutNc150P3_FD_190354 | JGI IMG/M metagenome (GOLD analysis project Ga0268262, IMG submission 190354) | Nasutitermes corniger P3 segment gut microbial community from laboratory colony in Florida, USA - Nc150 P3 (SPAdes) (version 2) | ecosystem: Host-associated > Arthropoda: Insects >...
GTTTGTTATGTTACGCAACAAAATGAGCGGGTTCACACTTATCGAGCTGATGGTCGTTATCGTGATCATCGGGGTGTTGGCTTCGCTGGCGATTCCGAGGTTTACCGAGGCTTCGTCTAAGGCGAAGATGAGCGAAGCGCCGAGGATTATCTCGTCTTTTGAGTCGGCGTACCTGGCGGCGATTGCCGATGTGGGGAAGGTTCAGAGCAAGGACGACATGATCATTAGGATTCCCGACTCAAGCAAGTGGTTCGACTACGTTATAGACGATAAAACCTTCGATAATTTAACAGCGACGGCAAGAAAAGACATCGGCAAATTCAAGGAAGAACAGGCGTTGAAAGCAACCTACAGCGCTAAATCAGGAGAAGAGGAGTGTTTTCTTAGGCAATTAGCCGGCAAGGACGGGGCTAAAGAGCCAGAAGTACAGAAAATGATCCCTGCGTTTATGTTTGTTAAGGAGTGTAAAAAAACGACACCGTAGCAAGTTCGGTTCGAATCGGCGCAAGGCTTCTCGGCCTTGCGTCGGTCTTCTTTGGGGAGTGGTACTGGAAAAACGTAAGATTGGGGATTGTATGTTAATTATGTGTTTAACCGATAAATATTAAATACTATATCTAAGGGAGGTAAAGTTATATGCTAACACCGGATTCAAATGTCAAAGAAGTTGAGGGTATTTCATGTGACGAACGGCAAAGAATTAAGGATTTTTTGCAAGGTGCGGTTTACTGTTGGTGTAAACACAATAAATCTGAATGGCTTTCATTAAGAATTTTTTTAGGCGGTGAGAACTACGACTGGCAAGGAACACCCTTAAATGTACTTTTTGAGAAACACCGCATAACCATGGGAAAAGATGTGGAAACTAGTGTGAAACATGCTGGACTAGATGCTGGTTCGATTTTAAAACAAGTTATCAAAGATGACAAGCGTGTGTTTGAAACAAGAAAAAATGAAGGCTTTCGTGAATACCTTTGGACTGGCACGGAAAGAGATGCGTAATTTGTTGTCTTTTTTGGTATTGGCACATTGTTGAATACTGTTGCAATGCTTACAGTATAAAAAAATGTCTGAATTAGGATTTTAGGATTTCTAAAACAGATTATAGGATTAAAAAGATAAAAGATTAAAAAAATATGATATGAGTATGTTTTTAATCCTAAAATCCTTTAAATCCTACAAAATCCTAGTTCAGACAGGCTTTTGACTTTTTAATCTTAAATTAAATTCATAATTCAAACGGCAGCGAGGCGGCTTATGTCAATTTCCAAACCCAACCCCGAACGCGGCGTCACCCCGTTAGGTCTCGCCATAGCCGCCCTGATCCTCTGCCTCCTCGCGTCCCTCGCCGTCCCTCGGCTGCAAGCCGTATCCGCCGACCGCGCCCGTCCCGAGGGTCAGAGGGTGTTGCAGTCGTCCGCCCCGTCTTGTTCGTACGCCGTCATGTCCGGCGGTTGCGGAGTGTGTCATTCCTATTTTGTTTCAGAAAATCAGCGGGCGTTATTGCAGGAACTACAGAGCCCGTAAAATCTTTTACATCTCTGGTTATGATAAAATCTAGTTTATCTCTTATCGCGGTTGCAACAAGGACGGCATCTTCAAAATCAATCATATTTGATAGAATCGCTTCTTGAATATCTTGTTTTGTAGTATCGCAAAAAATAGCGAATTGTGAAATAGAGACAACTGCGTTCTTTGCCCGATTTAAATCACCCGTATGTCGTTTTATCAAATAAAAAACATCCTTTGCCGAACTTGCACTAAAATAACATTCGGCATTTATATCTGAAATTAGTCTAAGCGCAGCAATGGAGTTATTATAGAATGGCTCACGCTCCTCTATAATGTACAACACAACATTCGTGTCTAATAGAACATTCATTGTCTTTTAAGCCGTTCGGTTTTAATATCGTCTAACGTTAGCGTACTACCCTTGCAAATGCCAATCAAACTATTTATAGCGTCTAACTTTTCTTTTTTCGTATTTAATTTCGGATTAGACAAAAGCAAATCATTTCCTCGCTTCACGTGTTTTACATCATACGCGGCTGGCAAGAACGTTACAATAACTTCACAATTTTCGCAACTGGGAACTGGTTCCATTATTCGAACAATTCCGTTTTCATATAGACCGTGCACTGCAAGCATAATCCCTCCTTCAACTATATAGTATTAAACGTTCGACTCAAACAGCAAACTTACATTGGACAGAACAAGGTGTCCCCCGTTATGTTCAATCGCATCATCAAGCGAAATATCTCCGTTACAGTATTTCATCGGGTCACGCACTCCGATGGCATCGAATGCTATCCGTGAATCCTCAGCAAGATATGCTACAGATTTACTCCTCTCATCCATTTTTAAACCTCCTTTTTAGGTTTTCGGGAATACGGCGACCCTACATACTATTTAAAATATAATATACTCGCAAACCGCCCCGCAACACCTTTTAGAAAAATACGGCTGATCCGTCCCAAAAACCCTGCCGCCGCCCCGCAAAACCCGCAGGAACCGCCGTCTAATGGTAACAAATAATTTCTATGGGCGGCCGATAGCGCTTTGCCTCATTTAAGGCAACATCAAAGTCCATTAGAGCGAAACGTATTCATTCTCTGACATCAATATTATATTCTGTCATACAATAGCACTCCAGTCTCGGCGATTTCACGGTGAAATGAGGCCAAACGATTTGTCGCTCTATCATAAAAGGCATCTTGGTTATAGGCAAATATATCCAACGGCATAGTTTTAACATCCATTAGTTGTAGTCGGAAGTCAATAATAAGTTCTATCGGGCGTTTGTTTTTTATCGGTGTCAACACGCACAAATCAATATCGCTGTCCGGGGTTTCCTCGCCTTTTGCGCAGGAACCGAAAAGAATTATTCGAGACACGATTCCGGTGTTAACTAATGTATGGACTATTTTATCAAGTTCATTCTTAATTTTTTCGTTCATTTTGATATAAATTCCTCCTTAAATTGAATATAATAATTGCGGTTGTTCAAAGTCAAATTTTTTTAAAAATAAATGTATGGGATCTTCGTACGCCATTTCGGTTTCCGTCATATCTCCGCCCCTCCTTCCAAATTCATCCACAACATTTGCGTCTAAATTATCTTACCGCTCGCCAACCGCCTCAATTTGGCACACAATGTGCGCCAAATTTGCGTAAGAGCCGTATCGTCCATTGTATAAAACGCGACTAACTCAATTGTGCACACAGTGTGCGCATAATCTAAGCATCATAAGCGGTTGCGACTGGGACGGCAAAGTTCCAGCGGGATCCGTCTGTCCCAAAAGGATCCTTGCCGTAGCGGTCGCAAAACCCAAGGCTGCCTCCTTGTAGGAACGCACTAGGCCGTCTCTAATTGCAGCTTCTTTTTCGCATCCTCCAACGAGCACCCTTTTTCGAGCAACGCTATAATTTCCAGCGCGCCCTCTTGCCGACCCTCTTGCCGACCCTCTTGCCGGCCTTTCTGTCGGCCTTTCTGCATTATGTAATCAGAAAGACCGGATGTTTCCATAATTTCCATCAAAACCGCCTGGGTTTCCATATCTTCCGTCCTTTCGAATAGATATTTTACATTTTCCTGCGAAATCGCCTTAATCCAATAGCCTAATATATCCCTATGTTTTCTAACTTCAGTCAAAAGAAATTCCTTCAATTCGTCCGCCGCCGCCTCATCCAGCACTTTTTTGTCTAACGCCTGCAGAAGCAGCTCGCTCTTGTACGTCGCTATCTGGATCGCCACCGTTTTTTCGACGGGAACCCCTTTTTGTATAATATAATAAATGCCGTCGCCTTTCGGCAAAATTTCATAATCAAATTCGTCTTCTAATATTTTAAACAGCTTTTCGGGGGGATTGGCGCAGATAATCGTCGCCGTCACATCGCTGATTTTCACCTCTTCTTGGGCGGCATAAATCCTAGCATAGCCGATTAGCTTGTCGAAAACCACAAGCGTGGGGGGATTATCGACGGGGCTTTTGTACTCTATAATGTTGTGGCCGCGAAAGATTTTGGCCCAAACAGGCTTCAATTCAATTTCGCGGTTCTTTTTGATGACTATGATGTCGATCCTCAACGGTTCTTTGGATAACCGATGTTCGTCAATGATTGCGACATCGTCATTTTCTTTGTAATTATAGAACTGGTAACAAAACGCATTAAACGTGGCGTTGTGGTACAGCGTCGGTTCTTGGCGTTTAGCGTTGTCGTCGGCCGTCTTTTCGGCTGACGTTTTTCCGAATTCTTCAGATTTTTCGATATCAGACATAATTTTCTCACATTTCAGGTGAAAAGCATGCATCACCCGATTATAACGGCGAGAATTATTGTCAAAATGAAAACCATAAGAATAACTTGACCATAACCTCGTCCTTTCATATTTTAGAGCCCATATCTAATATAATACAATCGCAAACCGCCCCGCAACACCTTTTAGAAAAATACCGCCGATCCGCCCCCGAAAACCCTGTCGCAACCCCCGCAAAAACCGCAGAAACCGCCGTCTGAGGCGGATTTCGCCGCCGCCCCCCTCAAAATCCCCGAAAAAGCCGAAAATCTTGACCTTCCGAGGAAATTTTTCGATTTTTGCAAAAAGTTCTTGCATTACCCGAAAATACATGGTAAAATGATGTTGTAGGGGGGAGATCCGCGACCCGCCGACCTCCGCGAAGACGGGGGAGGTTAGTCGGATTGACGGCCGATAGACGGCCGAAAACGCCCTAAATGCGCTGGAAACGCGGGTTTCCGCCGCGAATTAGGGCGCGAAAAACCTGAAATTTAGAGGAATTTGGGACTATGAATATGTACGCTGAAACCGCCGAAATCCCGACCGCCGCAGAATGCAAGGCCGCAAACGGAACCGCCTCAGCGCAGGCGAGACCGTTCAAAAGTGTCTATATTAAACGTACGTTTTCTTGATACACCCGCATGTGCCTTTTTTACCCCGTTTTTAAGCGTTTTTTCATGGCCGAAAGTGTCTAATTTAAACGTACGTTTAATTTATACACTTCTATCCATATCCATACCGAAAACGCCGCCGTAAGGCCGCCCTGCGCCGTCATCGCGGGCTCCGACACGCGACCCGTCTTCGGATCGCCTACACTTGACTTTGCAAATAACGCCTATCTCGTTGATTTTACAGACTTTACGATTCTTTCAGACAATAACCTCCCCGTCACGCTAAACCGCGCAAGGCCGTCCGCACAGCCCCTTTTCTGTATAGACGCGCTCCGCTTGCGGCCTATGACCGCCCGTACTCGCGAATGGGCGCTTATGGGTTGCGCGGCTCGGCGGACGGGGAGACCTTTCGGCTTAAATAAGGAATTTAACGCTGTATAATTTAAATCACACTTTTTCTAACCATTTTAAAGGAGGTTTGTTATGTTACGCAACAAAATGAGCGGGTTCACACTTATCGAGCTGATGGTCGTTATCGTGATCATCGGGGTGTTGGCTTCGCTGGCGATTCCGAGGTTTACCGAGGCTTCGTCTAAGGCGAAGGCGGCTGAAGCACCGCGGGTGCTGGCGTCGTTTGAGTCTGGGTTCTTAGCATATATCGCGGAAAACGGGAGTATACCAGACCACGATAGTTTGTTGTTGTCGCGGATGCCGGATTCTACGAAATGGTTCACGTATGGATATACGAAGGCCGATACAGCGGGAAAAGCGACAGTTAAGGGGACTATTGGAAAAGCGAGCTCTACTGACAACCTTACAACAGTATATAAGTCAGGTAAGGACTGTTTTAAACATACAGCGACCACTGCTTTAGGTAAAATGGTTCCAAACTTCGCAAACAACGGGTGTGATTAATACGTGTTGAATCAAATGAACGGCGCAGGGTCTCTTGGCCTTGCGTCGGTCTTTTGTGTGGGGGTACAGGAGAGTGAGTCTTGCGGTACAAATGTTTGGAAATTGTTTTCCTAGTAACCATATACATGGTAATTACATTTCGAGGAACAAACGAACAATCAACCGATGTAGGAGGTAATTATGAATTGGATTAAATACAATAATGTCCGTAGATTTGGATATATTAATCCTGCGCATATTGTGGAATTGTGTGCCAGTGGTGCGTTAGCGTCTAAAGGTAAATATAATGTTATAGCCATACTTGGCAACAAAGAAGAAATTACCCTTTTTGAAGAGCTGTCGGAAGAAAAGGCTGAGGAGGAGATAAAAAAACTACTAGAGATTATTGTTACGTAAAAAAATATCGTTATAATTACGCAACATTTTCAACCCCGTGGTGGGAACTAGACAGTCCCGCCACGGCAAAATGGAATTGATATAAATCACATAAGAACGGGTCACCATGGAGATTGTTCTTGGTTTTTTGGGGATTTGTGTTGCGATTCTTTTCAACTGTTGGTCTCTTTGGAGCACAAAAAAATCTCAACAGCAAAACGTAGACGTTCAACTTCTTAAAGAACGATATGATGCATATTTACTTTTGCAGAAATGGTGTGATATCGCAAATAGGTTAGTTGACCGAAATGATATGAATGGGATTGAACTGCTTTTTACGTGGGGAAATATCGGATTGATAAATTTTGCCACAGATTTTTTAAAAATGGAAAAGAAACGATCAAATGATCCGAACAATGAAAATAGTGGTGATACCCGACCGAATTATATTCTCATGAACGTTCATTTTCGAAACATTGTGCAAGAAGAGTACCGTAGATTAAAAATGGCAAAGTATCTTTATAATTGTGATAATTTTAACAATATTGAGGAATTTACAGATGAATTTTTTGATATTGTAAAAGACATACTACGAGAAAACAAGACAACAAAAAAACGTTTATCAAAATTAAAAAATATTCTTAATACGTTGATTAATGACGATGTTTTTGACAATATGACAAGACAGATTGGTAGTTTAAAAGACTCTCTCTAACAACGGAGGTGGAAAAACATGTTTGGTCATCTAATGTTGGTATACCTAATAACAATAGGAATTGCTATTGTTGTTACGATTATCATTACGATTAAAGTAAAGAAAGTAAACTTTTTGATTGTAAAAACAGCTATTACTGCATTCACGGTTATAACTGTAGTGCTTATAATAGGTGTGATCGTTGGTGATATGGATATAAAAGGGATTGTTGCCGAAGAATCATCACTTGTTAGAGAAATAAAAATAAATGCCATTTTAAATACGACAAATAAGTCTGACACTCTGAACATAATAGGATCTGATTCAGTGGAGAAGAAGAAATGATCGGTGCGGAATTAATAACTGGAGGTGTCGTTGCTGCTGTATTTGGTGGCGTGATTTCGTTAATAATTATGGCAATTAACGATAAGCACTCAAAAAATGAGCTATATGCAAAAACAGTTACTTCCTATAGGTTGGAATGGATACAGGAAGTTAGAAAATATCTTGTAGATTTAATCGTTATTTACAAAAAAACAACTCATACCGATAAAGATAGAGATGAGTTTGAATGTTCTCGTGCAAGTATATTACTGAGATTAAATCATACACACAAAAATGAATGTAAATTTAGCAACAATAGTACAGATTACAATGATCAACTAATTGACTTGTTAAACAATATGGAATTTGATAAAATACGTGAACAACGAAACTGTATCATCGAAAAAATAGAAGATGTTGGACCCAAACTTTTAAAGGAAGAGTGGGAGCAAGTAAAAATAGAATCTGGAGAAACTATTAAAAAATGTGAAGAAACTGATTTAAGGAAGAAAGAAATTAAATTGTATAAAAACTCGCTATCATCGAAGGCTATGGGAGAAAATTAGACGATCCGTGACAGTTTTGTTTTTTGTACGACTTTCCACATTCAGACGACAATGAGGCGACTTATGTCGATTTCTAAACCCAAACCCGCGAGCGGCGTCACCCCGCTCGGTCTCACCATAGCCGCCCTGATCCTCTGCCTCCTCGCGTCCCTCGCCGTCCCTCGGCTGCAAGCCGTATCCGCCGACCGCGCACGTCCCGAGGGTCAGAGGGTGTTGTCGTCGGTCGGCCAGTCTTGTCCGGCGGCGGCAAGATACTAGTGATTTCGTAAGGAACCCCGGCAATTATTTACAAATGGCTATGGCGATCCTTCCATAAGCGCAATCTTTTGTTTTTTTGTATAACTATCTTGCGCCGTAGATAGATTTGAATGGCGTTGTTTTAAAAGAGATTTTTCAATGTCCCCTATGATTGCGAAACCCTTGCGGCCGGAATCAATGATTATCGCCGCTTCAATAATGTTATCTATTAAGCCAATCAGTTCCAAATTCAGCCTCCGCTTCCGACAAATTCCAGCCGCCGTTGATTAGATAATCGGTACCGACGCGCTCTTTCATCACTTTCGCTAAATAGGGCGGCATTGGAATTGACCTAACAAGGCGTGAATATCCATCATTATCTCCGGCATCTTTTAACGCTAAGGCCTTGTTGGATATTACCAGTTTGTCGTGTATCGACATAGTTTCTTTTGACATAAATTCCTCCTTGAATTGAATATAATAATTGCGGTTGTTCAAAGTCAAATTTTTTTAAAAATAAATGTATGGGTCTGCGTCCAGCCTCGCGACAGCCGCCCTGATCCTCTGCCTGCTTGCGTCCCTCGCCGTCTCAAGCCTACAAGCGGCGGCCGCCGCCAGCGTCCGTCGGGAGGGTCGGCGGGTGCGCCGTCGGTCGGTCGGTCGGTCGGTTGCCTCCGTACGCCGTCATGCCGGGCTGCGGCGGCTGTGCGGCTGCGAGGTTCGGGGGGGATCCTGGGGAGCGGTTACGGCCTATGGAGCCGTTTTTACGGGGGCGTTTTGAGCGTTTAAAAAAAATACGCGACGCCGCTTGCTATTTACGCGCGTAATTTATTATATTATCTATAGCGTGTATGTTGAACAAACAAAAACCATATCGGCGAGCATATATGTCGGCAGTCAAAAATTCCGCGACAGGCGCGAATCCAGCGCTATCCATAATAGTCCCTTGTTACAACGAAGCCGCGACCATAGACGTCTGCATCGGCAAACTTTTGTCTTTCTCCGGCAATCACTCTATATCATTAGAGGTCATAGTCGTAGACGACGCCTCCACCGACGCTTCCGCGCAGATTCTCGACCGTATAGCGGCGGAGCATAACGGCGGCGGGGACGGCGGGATAATCAAGGTTTTCAGGCACGATAAAAACCGGGGCAAGGGGGCGGCGTTGCGAACTGGGTTTATCCACGCTACCGGAGATTTTGTAGGCATTCACGACGCCGACGACGAGTACGATCCGTGCGACTATCTGGCGATGCTTGAACCTTTGCTTGCCGGAAAGGCCGATGTCGTATACGGTTCGCGTTATTTGCGTCCCGACACCCGCCGCGTGCTTTACTTTTGGCATACGTGGATGAATTACGCGCTGACCCGCGTATCGAACATGTTCACCAATCTCGACATCACGGATATGGAGACTTGTTACAAGCTCTTCCGGCGGGATGTTATACAGCGGATAGCTCCGTTGTTAAAAGAGGAGCGTTTCGGTTTTGAGCCGGAGATAACGGCGCGGGTGGCCGACTCCGGGTGCAGGGTGTACGAGTGCGCCATATCTTATAATCCGAGGACTTATGAAGAGGGGAAAAAAATCGGTTGGAAGGACGGTTTCCGCGCCCTATACTGCATATTCCATTACAGCGCCCACACCGCTCCGCTGCCGATGCAGATATTGATTTACTTGTTTATAGGCGGCGTGTCTATGCTTGCCAACATGGTATTTTTTATGCTTGGGAATTTTCTCTCCGTTCCGCTGAATTACACAATTGTCGGCGCGTTTGTTTTGGCGGCGGCGCTCAATTATGTGTTGTGCATTTTAATTTTGTTCAGGCATAAAGCGCGGTGGAAGACGGCGGGGGAATTGTTTTGGTACGGGGTCACGACCGGGCTCATGGGTTTGGTCGATTTCGGTTTGACGAGGGCGTTCATGGCGCTCAGCGGCTGGCTTATCCTGCCGAAACTCGCGGCGGCGATCGCCGGTTTTATAGGGAACTTTTTGTTGAGGAAGTGGCTGGTGTTTCCGGAGAATAAAAAAAGATGAAAGAACCCATATTGGAACCGTTTTTGCGCAAATTGCGGATACGAAGGGTGCTGCCTCTGCTGCGGCGATTCCCGCATTGCAGACTTTTGGACGTAGGTTGCGGCTGGGAGGCGAGGTTGTTAAAGAGCGTGGAGCCGTACATCGAGAGCGGCGTGGGGGTAGACTTTAAAGCGCCGGAATTGGAGAGCGGGAAGCTGAAGACCTATTCTATCACTTTGGACGACAAGCTGCCGTTTGACGACGGCTCTTTTGACGCGGTGACGCTTATGGCGGTATTGGAGCATTTGGAGAAGCCGCTTCAGATTCTGCGTGAAATCCGCCGTGTTTTGAAAAAGCCTGAGTCTGCGGGCGGCGGCGGTATTTTGGTCGGGACCGTGCCGAGCAGGGCGGCGAAGCCGGTTTTGGAATTTTTGAGTTACAGGCTGAAGATTGTGAACGAGGCGGAGATCCGCGACCACAAACAGTATTTTAACCGGCATGATCTGCTGGATATCTTCGCCGAGGCCGGTTTTACGGAAGTTAAGCACCGTTATTTCCAATGCGGGATGAACAATTTCTTCGCCGCGCGGGCGTAGCGGCGGCTCTAACGCTCAATACCCCTATCCTCAAAGCCCCCGAACGAACTCCATTGAATTGAACGTCGCGCGGATGTCGAAATGGCGGCGGCAGTATCGCAGGAGCTGTTCGGTCGCGGTTATGCGTTCGTTCACGGAATAATTATCGCTCGA
>Ga0268262_10006865_pt1 | contig 10782 bp, 12 predicted proteins | sample TergutNc150P3_FD_190354 | JGI IMG/M metagenome (GOLD analysis project Ga0268262, IMG submission 190354) | Nasutitermes corniger P3 segment gut microbial community from laboratory colony in Florida, USA - Nc150 P3 (SPAdes) (version 2) | ecosystem: Host-associated > Arthropoda: Insects >...
TATGAGCGGTATTGTTAATGAGAGTGACAATGTCCATCCGGGAGGTTATCCCGGCCCGCTTCGAAAACTGGCCGGCATTTGGGTTGAGGAGATCGATGCCCTGCCTCCTGAACGGACAAACACTGCTAAGTTTACAGACAATACGGAATATAAATGCGGTATGCTCTGCGATTTAATTCATCCTGAAACCGCAGAAGCCATGGCTGTATACACACAGGATTTCTACAGGGGTATGCCTGCCGTAACATCAAACAAATACGGTAAAGGCGATGTTTTCTATGTAGGCACTCAATTGACAATCGATGGCCTTGCTATCGTAGTGGAGAATGCCGCGCGGGCCGCAAGTATACAGCCTGTGCCTGAGGAAAAAACCCAGCTGGAAGTGGTACGCCGTAAAAATAATAGCGGGGAATTCATCTTCATCATAAATTTCAGGGATATGCCGCTGCCTTTGCCTAAACAATATGTTGGCGAGACAGATTTGATAACAGGAAACCAATTAAGCGATGGCACGGTTCTGAATAAGTTTGATGTACTTATTATCAAGCATTAGTGTAATATTAAGCTGATTTATTATAGAGCCTGTTTGGGATTGAGCCGCTGTATTTAACTTTTTTTTTCTGTGGTATATTTATAATATTAAGGAACCGCGATGAAATATAAGACTAAACTGCTTGTGGATCGTTTTGCTTCTATTGTTTCCCAATGGCCGGGAGTGGAGTGCATGTCCCTCAACGAAGCCGCTTTGGCTGATACCCTGGATCCGTATTATGCCCTGATTTTGGATATCTATTATAAGGATTCCATACCCGGCCCGGACGAGCGCCAGCGGCTTTTTGGCGAAGACATTCAGGCTTTTGAAACTTCAGTAAGAGGAAACAAGGATCGTTTCCTTATAGGGGATATTCCGATACGGCTGGAATATAAACTAATCAGAAGGATGGAAGAGCTCGCTACCATAGCCGATACCAGGCTGGAATCCCTGTGGCTTATTAAAGAGAAAGGCACCTACGGCTTTTACAGGCTTACCCAGGGGGAAGTTATTTTTTCAAGGAATGGCTGGATTAATGATATACGCCGGAGGCTTGCCGCCCTGGGAGAAGAGTTTTGGCAAAGCATACGTAATGCCCACGAATCAAAAATGGAGCATTATTTAAGCGATCTGGGAGCGGCCCTTATGCAGGAAGATGATTTTTTTTACCTTATCTCGTCCGTGGGCTTTATTAAGTACGCATGCCTTACCCTCTTTTGCATCAACCGGCGGTTTGAACCATCCCACCGCGCCTATAATAAAAACGTATTGGAGCTTAAAGAGCTTCCGGAATCTTTCAGGGCCTGTTTTGAAGGTTTTCTCCGCTCCGACCCGGAAATAACCAAGGAACGCAAATATTCACTGGCCCAGCTGATGGCTAAGGGAATCATTGCCCTGTGAAAAAAAGAGAGCAGCGTTTTTTCTTTTTGGCTTTTCTTTGTTTTCTGTTTCTTCCCGGCGCTTTTGCGGCTAATGATCCGATTCCCGCGGATCCCGCCTATATTCTTAGTTACCCAATCGGATCATGGCGCAACAGCCGCTATGAGATTTTTAGCTGGGACGTTTTTCCGGAAATACTTATTTTTGATACCGCCAACTACGATATTCAGGATCGGCTTTTTAAGCGCCTTGCTTTTTTTGTTGAAAAAGCTGGTTTTCGCGGACGGCTTGCCAGCGACGCGGAAATTGCGGATCTCCACGGCTGGAACGCGCATGACTACCGCGCCGAAGACCTGGCCGCTTTTTTTGAAGCCGCCCGCAAGGCAGGTTTTCCCCTGCTTACCGAGGAACGGGAACTGGAATCTATTTTATTAAGTGCCGGCATTTTGATGAGGAATTCCGCGATGCAAATTGTTCCCGGCAGGGGGGCGATCGTTTCCATCTCCAGGGAATCGGACAGGGTAGATCGAAGCCTAAGGCCGCGCTTTATGGTTCATGAATGTTTTCACGGAATTTATTTTATTGACGAAGAATTCAGGAATTTTTCCCGCCAAAGGTGGGAAATTTTCCCTCCGGCGGCAAAAAAATTCCTTATTGCTTTTTTTGAATTTCAGGCTTATGACACTAAAGATACAAATCTGGTTATAAATGAATTTATGGCGCATGTACTCCAGCAATCGGTTGCCCAGGCGGCATGGTACTTCGGCGAATACCAGCCCAACAGGATGATCGCCGCTTCGCCACGGCGCAGGGCTTCCCTGCCGGAGAAAGAGGAAATTGCGGCGGACGGAAATCCTTACTGGCCGGAAATCGCGGCGGCGTTTACCGCCGAGGGGGAGGCTTTTTCCCGCTATGTGAACCAAAGGTGGGCGCTTGCCGCGGGAAGGGTGTGGCGTTTAAAATAGGCTCCTAATACTCAAACCTGATAACATGGCGGCGGTTTTTATGCTGCTCAAAGGAATTCAGCTCAAGGTTAAAACGGCGTTCAGCTTCAAGGGAAGATGGGGGGCCGTGTCCAGGGAGAATGGTATAGTCTCCCGGCAGGGAAAGGATTTTTCTTATAATGGCGCTGGTCTGTGTTGCCGCGGAATATGAACTCGCGGTATTTCCCAAACGGCAGGCGCTTATCGCGTCGCCCGTGAAAAGGAAGCGATCAACCCTGAACACAGCGGAATCGGCTGAGTGCCCCGGAATGGAAAACACTTCCACCTTGAATGTGCCTATGTTAAAAAGCTGCCCGTCTTTTACCAGGGTCGTATGGTATTCCCCGACAACCGGGCTAATCGCGAAAACCTCTGTCTCGTAGATTCGCAGAATTGACCTTAGCCCCTGGACATGGTGATGATGGTCATGGGTAATCAGAACGCCTTTAAGCGAATAGTTGTTTTCTTCAATCATATTAAGAAGGCTTGCGTCCATTAAGCCCGGATCTACAATAATAGCCTCTCTGGGAAGAGCGTCTTTCTGCTGATGGGATTCAGCGGATATAAAATCTGTGGAAGAAAATTCTGTACCCAGCAAATATGTGTTGCAAAAATTGGAAGGACAGTAATGGAAATAGAGCCTCACTTAATTTCCTCTGTCTCAAAAATGGCTTCCGCCGTATTGGAAGATTTGAAAGAAATATTTTCCCGGCGCGTTCTCAGGAAACTTGTGTGTTTCAGGTTGCAGTCAATAAAATCCGTCCGCGATATATTCGCGCCGATAAAGCGGCTGTTGTACAAATTGGTCTTGTTGAAAGTCGAATCGGTTATGAGCGTCCCGCCAAAATTTATGTTTACCAGCTCCGAACCTTCAAAGGTACAATCGCGGATTGTTGCTCCTGCCATTGACAAAAACTGCAAATCCCCCGAAGAAAAATCGCAGGAAGAGAGGGTCGCGAAAGAAAAGAAGGTCATTCGAAGGATTGCTCCGGTAAAAAGGCACATGGAAAAAGTGGCGCCCGAAAAATTACAGCCGTAGTATTGGCGGTGAGAAAAATCCACCCCCTCAAAATGAAGCCCGTGCGCGGAAATATCGTTTATGGTTCTCTCTGAAGCGATATATTTGGCTAACCTCCTGGCGTCCGCGACGGAATCAGCTGAATGGATTGCGCAGAGGGCAGAACCTGTTATAGCCGGGCGGCCGCAACCCGCGGCGCAGAAGCTCAACGTGAACATGGTTTATTATACTTGGGAAATAGTTATTTATTCAATGTGGTTAATTCTTAGGGCTTGCCCTGCTGTGTTGATACCATTTATTATAAAGCATGTGCTGGTACTGTGGGTCGCCGATTACCGATCCGGAACCGATAGGAAGGTCTCTTGCTTGCCCTGATTGCGGGAAGGATCTGCGTTCATGCCGGAACTGCCGCCATTACCGTCCGTCCGGCTGCGCGGAAAGCCAGGTTGAAAAACAGCCGGAAAGCGAAAGGGCAAATTTCTGCGACTGGTTCTCCCTTAATCCCGTTTTAAAAAGTGTTACGGGCGGCCAGAAAAAATCTCTTGACGCGGCTGCCTCCGCCAAATCGGCTTTTAGTGATTTATTTAAATGACGGTCTTTTCAAGAAATCATGCAAAATAATTATGAATAACAGGCCAATAATTTTTCTGGATTCCGGCATAGGCGGCATTCCCTACGCGGATTTTTTCCTTTCCCGTAACAAAAACGAAAAGCTTATTTTTGCCGCCGACAGGGAAAATTTTCCCTATGGGCCGAGGTCAAAGGAAAACGTGATTGAACTGGCTCTGTCCCTTGTAAGGAAGCTTACCGCTATTTACGATCCAAAGATCCTTGTTGTGGCTTGCAACTCAATTTCTGTTTCAGCTTTGCAGGCTTTAAGGGAAGGGCTTTCCGGCCTGCCTGTTGTCGGGACGGTTCCCGCGCTAAAGCCTGCGATCGAGAAAAGCCTGAAACGCCGTGTTGGGGTAATAGGCACGCAACGCGCCGTTGAAGATCCGTATATAGCGGAACTTGCCGCGCAGTTCGGGCCGGACTGCGCCATAGTGGGCGAGGCAGCGCCGGAACTGGTGGACTTTGTCGAGCGACGCTGGCTTTACGCGGGCAGGGCTGAGCGCTTGAAGGCGGTTGAGCCCTGGATAAAGAAGATCATTGACAGGGGAGCTGACACCCTTGTGCTGGCATGTACCCATTTTCTTCTACTGAAGGAAGAATTCCTAAGCGTCGCGGGGGACAGCTTGATGGTTTTTGATTCGGTGGAAGGCGTAATAAAACGGGTGGAAGCCCTTTTGGATGAGAATGATGGAGAGCTTAGATCGGGGATAAAAAAAGCCGGGTCTCCCCTAATGGTTGTTACCGGAGAAAAACCCCTTGAAGATCACTGGGAAAAACTCTGTCTGCGCTTTGGCTTTACTTTAGGGGCTTCCTTGTGAGTGGTAAAGAATCTTCTATTGGTCTGGTTGTCAGGGGTTCCAGGAACCTTTTTTCTGTTCGCGCAAATGGGGAAGAAACAGAGTGCCGTATTAAAGGGAAGGTGCTAAAAGGGGTAGAAGGCTATTACAACCCGCTTGCGCCGGGGGATGTCGTAGAAATTGATAACGGCCTGATTATCGGCCTTGAAAAAAGGCGAAACTGCTTTGCCAGGTTCAACCAGAAGGGGCAGGCTCCGCAGCTTCTTGCGTCTAACGTCGATCTTGTCGTCTGTGTTTCAAGTGTTGCTTCCCCGCCTTTCAGACCCCGCTTTATTGACCGCGCCCTTGTACAGGCGGAAATAGCCGGTATTCCGGCAGCCATTGTTTGCAACAAGCAGGATCTGGCGGGAGAAGATTTGGATGATCTTGATATGGAAGAAAGGCTTTCGGATTTCCAGCGCATTGGTTATCCTGTCTTTCGCCTGTCGGCAAAAACAGGAACGGGTATGGATGAATTCAAGCGCTTTATCGCGGGAAAATTTATCGTTTTGGTCGGGCAGTCGGGGACGGGAAAGTCCAGCTTAATAAACGCCCTGATTCCTGAACTGCAAATAAAAACAGGTGCGATAAACGAAAAATACAGCCGCGGGAAGCATACAACAACCCAGGGAGTTTTACTTGATAGCGTTGACGGCGGTGAGGCGGATTCAATCCGCGTCATTGACACCCCCGGGATTCGCCGCTTTGCCATCGCCGGCCTGGAAGAGGGGGAGCTTATTTTCTACATGCGCGAATTCGCGCCTCTTGCCGGCAAGTGCAGCTTCGGCCTTTCCTGTTCCCATAGAACTGAAATAGGCTGCAAAATCATGGAAGCCGTTCACGCCGGGGTAATTCACGAAGACAGGTACGAAAGTTTTCTGAGAATCCAGGACGAAATTTCCGGCAATAATAATTATCCTGATACGGATTAATGCAATGAACGAGAAAGCGATAAAACTTCTGGAATTTGACGCCATACGATCCAAGGTGGCAGCTCTGGCTTTAAGCGAGGAGTCCGGCAGGATCATTATGGGCGAAGAGCCTCAGCCTGATAAAGAGGAAGTACAAAAGCAAAAATCACTTGTTTCGGCGGTCATGAAAAGGATGGTTTATGCCGGAGGCGAAGTCCGTGAGGCCTTCCCCGAGCTAAAAGAAATCCTTTCAAAACTTGTTGTTGACGGTGCTGTACTTGAGATGGACGAGGCTTACGCCCTTGGCATTTTTATAAACCGCGCCGAGGCTTTCAGGCAGTGGCTTATAAAGCCATACCGCACTTTAGACGGCGGCGAAATTCTGCGGGAAGATCCTTTGACCGAAATCGCCAGGAAGCTTCCGTCCTGCGGCGATGTTGCCAAGGAGGTTTTTAAGATTCTGGACCTTGAGGGTAAGCTGAGAGACCTTCCTGAGTTTAAGGAGCTGCGCAGGCGGATCAGGGCCTTGCAGAAAAATATTGAATCGACAGCTTCCCGTTACGCCGGCAACGAAGAAAAGCGGCGCATGCTCCAGTCGGAAATTCCTTCCCAGCGGGACGGCCGTATGGTTCTGGCCGTAAAGGCGAATTTCCGCGCTCGCATCAAGGGAATCGTTCACGAGGTGTCTTCTTCCGGGCAGACGGTTTTTATCGAGCCTGAAGAAGTGGTGGAGATGAACAACGAGCTTCTCATTGAAAACCGGAGGCTTGACGCGGAAATCCGCAGGGTCTTCAGGGAACTTACCGGTCGTATCTCTTCGCGGCGGGAGGACCTGAGTACTTTTTACAAGGGCATTGTCTTTTTGGAAACCATACGCGCAAAGGCGCGTTACGGCTATGAAAATAAATTGATATTTTCCGAAAACATAGAAATCGAAGGCGAAGGGAAGCTCGTTTTAAATCAGGCGAGGCACCCGCTTTTGGGCAGGAAGGCTGTACCGTTGGATCTCTTTATGGGAGAAGGCATACGCACAGTGATTATCACTGGGCCGAATACGGGCGGCAAAACCGTAGCCTTAAAGACCCTGGGCCTTTTGGCTTTGATGAACCAGTTCGGCCTTGCCCTGCCGGTAGGGGAAGGGACGCTACTCCCAGTCTTTGACTGCGTATACGCGGACATCGGCGACGAGCAGTCCATAAGCCAGTCACTTTCTACCTTTTCCGCGCATATGACCAATATCGCCGAAATTATTTCTTCCTCGACGGAACATTCCCTCGTGCTTCTTGACGAATTGGGATCGGGAACCGATCCCGAAGAGGGAAGCGCTATCGCGATGGCGATTCTTGATCACTTTATCGAAAAAAAGGCCAGCCTTATTGCGACCACTCACCACGGAATTCTAAAAAATTACGGATACACCCGCGAGGGAGTGGAAAACGCCTCGATGGAATTTGACAGCCGCACTTTATCGCCTACTTATAAAATCGTAATGGGGATTCCGGGCGAAAGCCGCGCGGTAGACATCGCGGCGAGAAACGGCTTCCCTCCGGCGTTGGTAAAACAGGCGAGGAGCTACCTGGATGAAGAGCGCTCGGACGTTTCGACGTTGATTGCGGGGCTCAAGGAAAAGCACAGGGAGCTGGAAGCAGCGGCGAACGCTGGCAAAAAGGAAGAAATGCGGCTTCTTGAGGAACGCCGCCTTTCGGACCTTAAAGAGCTGCGCCTGAAACAAAAAGAATACCAGCTCCGCCAGGAGGGCGTAGGGAGCCTGGGGAATCTGTTAGGCGAAAGCCGCAAGACCCTGGAAAACCTTGTCCGCGAGCTTAAGGAAGGGGAGCTTGATAAAGACAAGACCCGCAGGGTAAAAGAATTTCTTTCCGGCCTGGAAGAGAATTTTAAAGCCGAGTCCGCTAACCTCGAAAGGGAAAACCTTGCGCTTGCTTCCGAACGCCGCCGCCTGGAGGAAACGGTTTCAGCTGAGGACGAACAGGGCTATGCCGCGGGAATGGAAGTCCTGGCAGGCGAAAGCCGCCGCCGCGGAAGGATAGTCCGGCTGGATAAAAAAGGTTCCGGTGAAGAAGCTTCTTCGTGGATCGTAGAAATCGGCTCCCTGAAAATGAGTTTTTCGGAAAATGACCTTCTCCCCGTTTCCACAGAAACCCATGGCGCTATCAAGCGGAAAAGCGCCTCCTGGGCGGTGGATCTCGCGCCTGCTTCACCGCTGGTTCAGGCCGAGCTGCGCCTCCGGGGCATGAGGTTCAGCGACGCGATGGAAGCGCTGGGCAAACAGCTTGACGCGGCCGTTCTGAGCGGGCTTCATCAGTTCGCGGTGATACACGGTAAGGGCGAAGGCATACTCCAAAAAGGCGTTCACGACTTCCTTAAAAAAGATCCCAGGGTAGCGGATTTCTTTTTTTCCCGGCCGGAGGTAGGTGGGTTTGGAAGGACTGAAGTGATACTTAAGTGATAAAAGACATTTGTTAACCACGAACCACACTAACATCCACGAACAACGACAAGATAGAAGAAAATCCTCTCACAAAGCTCACTAAGGCACAAAGGAAAACCGAAGAATTTACTCACGCAGAGGCGCAAAGAACGCAGAGGACATTGTGTTATTACCAAATTTTGCGTTTTTTTCATGCTTATTCTTATAACAAAAAAAAAAGAAGAATCTGGCTTTCTCATTACTCATAGTCCTCCGCGTGATGATTTTTCTTTTGTTTTTTTAAGTATTACCTTAAACTTTAAATTGCTGTCGTTGGTCGAGACGATTCTCAAGCTCTCTTTCCTGGCGGCGCATTTCAAGGAACTCATCACTTGAAAGGTTGATGCCGAGGCGCTTGGCAAGGCCGGAACAAATTTTGATTGCTTCCATAGGATCAATGCGAGGGGTGGTTCCGAAACCCAGCCCTCCATTCATAGCTTCCTGTGCTGTCATTCTTGGGGATGATTCGGCAACGGACCTGAAAACAATAATAGTTGGCCCTGCCGGTATCTCGCTGGGAACTTCAATTATCAGTTGGTGGTTTTCCGGTACTTCAACAGTTTGCTCTATTATCATAAAGAAAATATAGGCCATATTAGGATCGTTTGTCGAGAGGAATGGATTATAAGGGCGTTATTGCGCTAGCGTCTTTTAGTGCCTTGTGTCGTTCCCTTTTTTTTTCTCCTTCTTAATAGTGTGCCGGAATTTCATTAATTCACGCAGTTTCGCAAAAGCCTCAATAATGGCAATAGTCGCCGTCGTTGCTTGCGGGCTTTTCAATATTGTGGCAAGCATATGTAATCCTTTTTCAGTAAAAGCTTTTGGCTGCGCTGTAGAGTGTTTCAAGTTTTTGAACCGGTCAAAATTTTTTACCAGTCCGACCCTGTCGGCTTCAACAATATAACCGTAGGGAAACTTTTAGTGAAGTGATTAAAGACATTTATTAACCACAAACCACACTAACCATCACGAACCTTCACTCTGATATTTGCCGCAATACTCTCATGCTCTTCAACCGAGCCCAAAGGGCGTCGAACCAGAGGTTCGCGGTTCCCCTCTTGATCCTTCTTAATTTTATGGAATTTGAAGGTTAGACATTGTTATCTAACCAATGCCAATAAGTTAAAAATTTCGATCAGTAATTTTAAGAAGAATTTAACCACGGAGGACACGGAGTTACACGGCTACAGAACCGAAGGTAGGAAGAAGATATTCGTACCTAAACTCCGTGAAACTCCGCGCACTCCGTGGTTTTTATTCTTCCTATTTCTTAACTTGTTGACATGGTTATCTAACAGCAAGTTCGAGTTGGTTCGTGGTAAAATTGATTTCCGAGGTTACCAGTCCACCCGCCTTGACGAATTCGCCAAAAGCGTGTAATAGTTCCTTTAGATGAGCCAAGAAAGCGCCATTTTTAACAAAAAAATAAATTCTCCAAGCTTAAAATTGCCAAAGGCAATTTTAAGCAGTGATCGCGACAGGCGACAGGCGACAGGCGACAGGCGACAGGCGACAGGCGACAGGCGACAGGCGACAGGCGACAGGCGACAGGCGACAGGCGACAGGCGACAGGCGACAGGCAATTATACTCCTCCTATAAATATTCGTGTCAACTAACAGATAGCACAATTTTACATCTCTATCAGTTTTATTCATTCTCTTGTCAAAACGCCTGGTGTGTTCGTACGAGCGCATATCGGTTTTTTTTTAATGCGATGAAATCGCAATGGAGGTTTTCATCATGAAAAATGTATTTAAGTTGTTAGGTACTATCGTCTTGCTTGCGGTAATCGGATTCTCAATGGTGTCCTGTACAGGCGGCGGCGGTAAAAGTCTTAACAGCGCCGAAGCGCTAGAGGCGTATCTTGACAAACAGCCTGCCAATGGTCCCGACAAACCAATAAAGGTAACTATGGCCGCCAACGACCAGATGCTGCCAAACATCGTTAGGACTATAAGCTCCGCAGGGAAATTCGTGAGCCTTAACCTTTCCGGCAACGCTTTAACAGCCATTCCGAATTCTGCTTTCCGTGAATGCGTCCTTCTTGCTGCAATAACAATACCGGACAGTGTTACCAGTATTGGGAAGCGCGCTTTTTACAAATGTACCAGCCTTACCAGCGTGTCCATACCCAAAAGCGTTACCAGCATTGAGGAAGATGTTTTTTTCGGTTGTACCAGCCTTACCAGCGTGTCCATACCCAAAAGCGTTACCAGCATTTGTGATAGTGCTTTTGGTGAATGTACCAGCCTTAAAAGCGTAACCATACCCAACAAAAGGAAAATGACCCATTTTACCCAATTACAGGGTTAACAGTTTTCGTAAATGCTTATCCCATAAAGAATTAGCGTTGCTAGTTAAGTATGCTAAATTTATGGGAATTCGGTGCTATCAATAATGACATCATATTCCCAAAAAGAGGGCGTTATGAAGATTCATAATGATTTTACCTTGTATTTTCGGGTTATCCCTTCGGGGAAAAAGGTCGTGTATTTCTATGCCTATGACGAAAACGGCAAAAG
>Ga0268262_10006866_pt1 | contig 10780 bp, 13 predicted proteins | sample TergutNc150P3_FD_190354 | JGI IMG/M metagenome (GOLD analysis project Ga0268262, IMG submission 190354) | Nasutitermes corniger P3 segment gut microbial community from laboratory colony in Florida, USA - Nc150 P3 (SPAdes) (version 2) | ecosystem: Host-associated > Arthropoda: Insects >...
CATAGTTATATTGTGAGTAATTATAACTATGTACCAGTTAGTACAAAAACACAATTTAACCACGCAATTACAATTACAACTGATATCCACACCCTATCACTCAGACATAGTTTATACTTTCCGGGATTTTAGGTAAGAAGAATCAAGAGGCATTTCTTTGGTTTTGAAGGCGTTTTTGCTGAAAAGTTTATACAGTACTTAGCATGTTTAGGTTTGGCGTGAGTGTTATGCAGAAGGTTCAGATATTTGATGTTATGAATAGGAATCCTGTGTTTTTCTTGGCAACTGTTGAAGGAACGGAGCCTCGTGTTCGAGGTATGATGCTGTATAGGGCAGATGAGTCTGGTATTATTTTCCATACTGGTCCGCATAAGGATGTTTATCATCAAATTACTATGAATCCAAATGTGCAAATGTGCTTCTACGATGTAGCACAAAACATACAAATCCGTGTACGTGGTACACTTGAAAAAATAGATGATGATGTGCTTAAAGAAGAAATAGCAAACCATTCAACACGCGCCTTTATGCAAAGCTGGAAAGTAAACTGCGTAACCAAAGACGATTTCTACAAAATGTTCTCAGTTTTTCGCCTAAAAAACGGCAAAGCAAACATTTGGACATTCCAAACAAACTTTACCCCAAAAGAAGATATCCAACTCTGAAATCACCATAAACAGGGCAATCGAAAACTGCAAAACCATCCCTATCTCCTTTTGTACAATTTTTATAAATTATGGTGAATTTGCCATAATTAAAAGTTGGATTATGAATCTGTTCCAAACGTCAAGTAAACTCTAGTTAACTAATCACTGTTGGCATCAAAAAATGGTTTTCAAACAGAGTTACTTGTAGTTTTTCTTTCTATGTCCTGTATTCTAGAGTATCACTATTTTTTCAACTTCTTTTACTCCGTAGAGAACTATAATTTCCGCTTCTAATTGACATTTTTCCTGCAAGATTTCCTCGTAAAGTTTTTCCAATATAAGGATCAGCTTCCCGTTGTCTTATTGCTAAATCAACTTGTTGTTTTATTGTTTTGTCATATTTGCGGAAGGCTTTTTCAAAAGTTGTTGTAATTTCTAGTTTATATTTCGTCAGATTGTTTCAACTCTTTGATGAAATCGTCATAATCTCGAACTTTTCCAGCTTTAACGTCTGCTTCTGCTTCTTTTAGACGGTCATAACTTCTTTATCTTCAAGAATGTTAAAAGTTTCAACTATTTTCTCAAGCAAACCGTTCACTTTTACCAGTAAAGCTCTATCTTCATCGGTAATAAGAACACTTTCAGACATGAAATCACCAGAAAGTAATACTACACTTTGATATTTAAAATATTGCTCCGTTTTTGATGACGATGAAGTATATTCTAGCTGCTGTTAACCAGAGCTATTTTTTTATCTAGAGGATTGAATACTTGATTTTGAAATGATCTCACAGTTGGACATCACATCTGTTATGATGGTAGCTTGGGAGGTGATAGTCGTAGTTATGCCCTGATTCATCGGTTTTCATGTTCTTAATAATATTTTAAGAGTTTAAAACTTGAAAAAGAGCCTTATACAGAGATTGGCGCCGGGAGGGGGATTTGAACCCCCGTGACCCCGAAAGATCACAAGCTTACAGGTTCACCGTTTTATGTGGTGTATCTCCAGGCTTGCTCCCTGCCTGGCTAGGAGACCCCGGCTTATGAACCATTTTATTGGTTAACTTACCCTTTCTCTGTTTTCTGCAGAATTTAAAGGTTTACGGCGAATGTCTGTTGTTTAGTATTTTTGTTTTTTTGTTTCTCTTTTTTCTATTGTTTTGTCTGATGAATTGTTGGGTTTTTTGGTAAATTATGGGTGCTGGTGGATGGGTGGTTTATGTTGTTATTGTGGTGCCTATGTTTGCTTGTTTATTTTTTAGTACTGCTTCTAGTTTGTCTGGGTAGAATCCGTTGATTATGTGGCAGTTGATTTTATTTGTCTTTAAGATTTTTGGTAGGTGTTTGTCAACGCAGGTTTTTTCCATTTTTAAGAGTTCTCTTGTTGTTATGTGTTCATATAGTTTGGCTTGCTTGTTTTGTTGTGGGTCGTCTGTAAATATGCCGTCTACATCTTTAATTAATAGCAAATTTTTTGTTTCAAGTTTTTCTGCTATGTAGGCAGCTATGGAGTCTGATGTTACATCCCAGGATTTTGGCAACTTTTCTTCTAAAAATATGAATTTTGAAGGTAAGAATACTGTTACTTTGCCTGTTTTACCCTTTTTTATTTCTTCTAGGTTGTCTACTATTTGGCTATTTGGGGTTATTAGGTCGGCTAGTAGTAGGCCGTATTGGTCCATTGCTAAAACTGCCATGTTATGTGTTGTTGCGGCTGTTAGAGTGAATTGTTTATCTGCTTCTCTTATAGTGTCTGCAAATTTGCCTCCACCTGGAATTACTACAATTTGATATTTACCTGCCAGTTGACATAGCCTTTGGCATAGCGCCTGTAGTGCTTCTGGTTTTTCTGAGATGCTGCCACCGATTTTTATCACGTTAACTGTCACGGTTATTCCTCTCCCACCGTTTTACCGTCATTAATGCCGTTCCCACTGCGGGCACAGCTAATGATACATTATCTGGCAATAATTTATCTAAATCCATTATTATGATGGTTTCTGCGGTTTTAATTTGTTCTGCCGCTTTTTTTGCAAGAAAATCTTTTCCTAACCCTGCCGTTAAAATAGGCACTTTTGTTAACGCCGCTTTTTTAACATAGCTGTAGACTTGGCTTAAGCCTTCCGCTATTTGCTGAATCTGTTTTTCATAGATGTACTGCGCTATTTGGTAGAGTTCTTTTTCAGTTAACATTTCCCGATCTGCGCATACGAGTCGGGCAAGACGCGTAAGGGCTTCTCTACAGGTAACGCCTTTACCATCCGCTGTCTCACAGGTATACTGCTCCTCCGTTATATTGCCTAAAACCCGGTGTACATCCGCACTTAGGGCAAATAGCTCTGAGGAAACCCTACAAACCGCGCCTTTAACGGGAACCGTTTGAACTATAGCGGCTAAATTTGTACGCAAACATCCCGTATAGACAAGTTCTCCGCAGACAAGCTTATCAAGATCCGTCTTACTCTGCGCATCCACTTTACCATTAATTATCGGTATAATACTAGTGCTAGTGCTGCCAACATCAACAATTAGACCGTTCTCAAAATACTGCGAAACAAGCCAACCAGTCGCCGCCCAATTAGCCGCCGCAGCACCCAACGGTTCCAATAATGCCTCTCTAAGCGGCAATACTTTTACATCTGTACTTAAAACGTAAATAGGCAAATCAGAAAACACTTCCCTAACACAACCTAAAACATGCAAAACACCCTCACGCTTAGTCTTATAAACATCCGCTAACTCCGCAGTTATAGTAACACCAACCACGTCCAAACGGGCATCTGCACGTTTTCTTATCTTCTGCAAAACATGCACAAGGTTTTGCGGATTTTTCCAAACTGGAAAATACTCAACTAAAACCCTGACATCACCTATCACACCCTCCTGCGCTTGAACATACGCCGCCTTAGTATTAGCCCCCCCTATATCCAAACCCAAAACATTAACCAAACAACTCACACCTCCCTACACAAATCCAAAACCCGACCTTTAACATCCTCTAATCGACAGCAAGCCTCCTCATATGAAACACCTTCAACAGAGAGCAGAGCACAACCTTTTTTACTATCCACTATAGGAAACGGAGGAGACACCATCTCAGACATTTTACACAACTCATATAAAACGTCCATATCCACTTTAGGCGTTTCAATTTTAGAAAAACATGAATAACCCAAAAAAGCCACATTAGACGGCAAAACATTCCGAAGAGCAGCATCTAATATAGCACTAGCAAAATTGAAACCTGTCACACGACTAAGCCCAACAAAAGACGTAGTCAACCTGGGATTAACATCCACCACAACAGGACCCGCATCCGTTAAAACCAAATCCACACCCACATACCCCCTCAAACCAGAAAAACAACCAACAACAGCCCCAGCCACCTTAAAAACCTCGCTCATTTTCTCACTATAAAAAGGCACAGAACCACCCATATAACATGAAACACCATCAGGCCCCAAAAGAACAACATTTTGCCTATTAAGACTAACCGCCACAGATTTACTCTCAGTACAGAGCAAACTAACACTTACATGCTCACCTACAAGATACTCCTGCACCATAAACATCTCACTACCCAACTCATTAACAACACGCCCAACCGCCCCCACAACCTGTGATGGCTCATCTACAAGACTTAAACCACTACAACCCACACCATCAACAGGCTTAAAAACAACAGGAAACCCAAAACAATCCATAAAACCCGCATCTCTATATTGTGCAACACTCACCTCAACAGTTTTAGGCGTCCTCAAACCTTTACTCTTCAACATTTTATACAAACCAACTTTATCCGAAACAGCACGTATAGCCTCTGGACAACTATTTAACAAAGGCACCCCCTGCTGCTCTACAAACCTAACAAGCTCCGACAAAACTCCACCCGTTTCAGGAGCAATCACATAAACAGCATCAACAGACGAACAAGCCTTAAGAATAGCCTGCTGAGCATCTTTAAAACTAAAAATAGGCACAATACAATCAGCCTCAACAGGAAAATTATGCAAAACTAACTCTTCAGCAGCAACAACAGTTACCTCATGACCAGCTAGCTTCAAACCTGCTACACACGAACGCAACATACCAAAACCTTCAGCTAAAATACCCGGCGAAACAGCCCCCTCAGCAAAACCTCCCCCACACGCATGCTCATAGACTAAAACATTCAAACAAATCACAAACAACCATAAACAAAGAAAAATTAAACCTTTTTCTCCACACTACCACACTCAGAAGATTCCTTACACCTTAAACTCTTACAATACTTCCAAAGCACAACTTGGGCAATATTTTACTTGACATTATCAACAAGGAAAAATGTCGTATTGCTACTCCAAATATCCCATGTCGTTAACTCTGAAATATAGTCGCAACTACTGTAAATACTGGGTAATCCATACATAGACCAAGTGCTCCCAGAGTATAACAAATTATTCAGTAACACCTTACATCACCAACAAGAAATTATTCACTCAATCCAGCTACATAGAATATACTTGGTGTATTCGTCAAGAAAATGAATAATTACTTACTAAAATGTAGTCCAAATCAAAGAGGCTGAAAACATCGAAATGTCAGACTGCGCAATAACCTGACAAAATTCGCCAAGACCACAACACATAGCGGTACAGAATTAAATGTACACTATACATAGTGTTTGATAAAAATTTTTTAGCGATTTTACGCAGTCTGATGTAACCACAAATTTTTAGCGTAAAAATATGTGTGGAACTATTTGTTTTTCGAACATCGATTCCTTGAATAGTTAATAGTCATATAGCCAAATGAAGCATTAAGCTGTTACTGTACTTTTTACTTCTAATGTTTCAAAACTATCTATACTTCATTTATAAGGCGGTCATGAATAGAAACAAACCAGTTAAATATTGCCATATTTCATAATATTGTTAGTTGGGGTGTAATTTATGGGTTATAATCTGTTGCTTTGGTGTGGTCTTTTACTTGGTTTGGTCGCATGGTTACTTCCTATTATAAATCTTGCAATAACTAATAAGGCTAAGAACAAAAACTGGATGGTTTGGTCTATATTGAGTGTAAGTATTTGTGCTATAGTTTTATGTATGCAACTTTACTTCACTAACCATCTCGTAGATGTAGAAGGTTGGTACAGCCTTATGGATTTTTATAGTGGCTTAGCAGACGTGTCTTTGGTGCTTCTTGTAGTTACACTTGCGCTTAACGCAGTTACAATATTTGTGTATCGTAAAAATAGTGAAAAATGAAAATGTTTTTGGATATGAATGTTGACTTGTCTATTTTTGTTTGATGATTTCTGTGAGTTCTTTTACGCGTTCGCGTGTGATGTATCCGGTGTTGCGGTTGTTGTTTTGGCAGGCTGCTCTGCGTAGTCCAACAATGTCTGTTCCTACTTTTTTTATGACAGGCAAATCTTGGATTTGGAGTGAACCTGCTAATGCGACACTTAAGCTGTGTTTATGTGCATTTTTGATGAATGTTTCAAGTTGTTGAGGTGTTTGGAAGGCAAAAAGGTTTTTTCCGTCTTTTATTGCTGTATCTAGCATAACTATATCCGCTTTTGTAGCAAACGCGGCTTGTATAACATGTTGTGGTTCAATAGAACCTGCTCTAAGGTAGTCGCCGTAACCTGCTACAACTATTCTAGCTTTAGAGTTACACATTTTTACTGCATGAATAATCTTTTCAAGTAAATCTGCCGCCTTTTGAATTGTCTGTATGCCATTTAGTCCAACTTTAATGTAGTCAACGTTAAGTGAGGCTGCGCCGTAAGCTGCTAGGGTCATTGAGCCGGGTAAATTTGGTGCTTCACCTAAGGTGCAGCTTAGTTCAATATTGTCGGGTATGAGTTGTTTAATTTCTTTTATAATCCATGGAAAATTTGCGCCTAATGGGCCTTCTTTAGGATTCTTTACATCTATGATGTCGGCTCCGCCTGCTATGGCTTCTATGGCTTCTTTTGTGTTTTGGGGGCTGATTAATAACTTCACTTTTAGTCTGTAGAAAACCCTGTTTTTGTGGTTTTAAGTTTTGCTATTGACCTGTATCTTTTTTTATGTGACCTTATTATTTGTCCTTTGGGCAGCTGGTTTGAAGGTTATTCCTGTAATTGACGTTTTAAATGGCGTGGTGGTGCATGCGGTTAGGGGTAATAGGGTTGAGTATAAACCTTTGCAAAGCTGTCTTACTACTTCTATTGACCCCTTTGAGGTGGCGGCAGTTTTTAAGCGGCAGGGTTTTTCTACACTTTATCTAGCTGACCTTGACGCTATAGCGGGGAAAACGCCCTCTTTCAAGCTTTATAGCAATATTTCCCAGATAGGTCTTAATCTTATAGTTGACGCTGGAGCTGCTAATATTCAAACAGTGAAAAGTCTTCTAAAATATGGTGTTTCAAAGGTTATTGTAGGCACTGAAACTCTTCAGAGCATGGTATTTCTAAAAGAAGCTGTTAAACAGGTGGGCGCGGATAAGTTAATTATTAGCTTTGATATGAAAAACGGTAAAGTCCTACTCCCCACTGCGTTTGATGGTTTAACAGATGACATATTTGAGCTTCTTGAACTCTTTAGCGCTATGGGTATATCTGAGTTTATACTGCTAGATTTAAACCGCGTTGGCAGCAGTGAAGGCATAAATATGGACCTAATAAAAAAAGCTTCAGTAGCAACGTTACATACTAACTGTTTTTATGTTGGCGGAGGCATTCGAAGTATTGATGACCTACTGCTGCTTAAGGAGCTAACTGTTTTAGGTGTCTTAACTGCTACATCGTTGCACTTAGGAAAAATATCTCTTAAAGTTCTGAAAAATGCAGGGTTACTTTACTAAACAGACTACTAAGCCGCCAAACTGATTTAACCGTACACCCGCAGGAGACTCTTTACTTACAACACGTGTCTTTATCTTTTTATTTTGCGCAATCTGCATAAGCCTATTTACACGAGCCTTCCGCTTATCCCCCGCAAGATAACTATCTGTTAACAATAAATACTCCGGCTTAACAGTTCCATGTATTTCCGGATTATATATGGCGCTTTCTGCTTCCTCAAGTGAAAAAAGAACTAGTCTATCCGCAGAGTTTAACTGTTTCTCAAAAAGCTTCATAATATTTTCTGCCTCTTCAAAAGTACTATCACTTATAGACTGCTTAAACTCTTCTAAACATGTAATACTACTAACCTGTGTCTGAGTAACCGCAGAACCTACAATCTGCCTAAAAGTAGCCCTATTAGCGCCCTGAAAAAGCCACTGATGATGACCCTTCACATGATCTAAAAAGTCTTGACGATAACTAGTCTTTTGAGGCGACGCTACCAGTACACTCTTTACACCCTCCTTTAAAACTGGACGAAGCCTATCAATTATAGCTTCATAAAAACTATAAAGCGCCTTAGCATCAGCCCGTGAGCCGCTAAGACAAATATTAGCATCAGGTTTAGCAACTTTACTGTAAATTTTCCATATCGCCGCTTGAGACTGTTCTAAACCTACAAGCACCGCAACAGGATAACCACGTTTATACGATTTCGCTGACATTTAACAAAACTAACAACTCTAACATAATTAGCCTATCGGTATCTATTAACTCTAAATCAAACATCACTCTACTTTACAGCTCAATTAACCCACTTAATTTACAGCCACAAATGCTTCTATTATAACTATATATCCTGCAAGGTATACCGAAAGCTCTAAAAGTTAAGAAACATTTTTTCTGTGAAACACCGGGCCGGTAGATCAGTGGTATGATCGCCGCGTTCGCAACGCGGAAGTCGCGGGTTCAAATCCCGCTCGGTCCACCAATTCTGGAAATCTTGTACTACCTATTTTGTTCTGTAGTAGTCTCACGGTAGTCAGTCCGTAAATTAGGTTTTACGTTTTTTATATTTCTAAAAGTCTGTTTCTATGGTTTTAGGTAGAAATGTTAGTAGTTTTTGTATTAGTTCTTCTCTTTTTTCTAAGAGGTTTTGGCTTTTTTTGGTTTTGGTTTTTTCTTCTTGAAAGAAGTTATATAGTAAATCTACAAGTTTGTTTTGTGTTTGTTTCTGAGATAGTCTGTATACTGTTCCTTCAACAGCTTGTTCTAATGCTTTAGCACAGTTTGCTCGTCCAAGTTTTCGTCCTAACACTGTAAAAGTGGCTATGGCGGCTATGTATTCATCTGCTAGGATGTCTTCGAAGAGCGTTTGTTCACGGTTGCGGAAGCGGTATTCGTATTGTTGCCAGATAAACGAGTGTACTAACATGCGTATTAGTAGTTCTTTTGCTGTGTTAGTGTTGTCTGTTTTTGAGAGGTATAAGCTGATTTCTAAGGGGTTGTTTTCTTTTAGGTTGCCATAGCGGGTTTGGGCTGTTTTTTTGTAGAGTATTATTTGTATGCCTTTTTCTTTGGAGGGGTCTGTGAAGGTGTCTCCGCATGTGTCTTCTATTTTTTGTAGTATTTTTTGACCGCTTTTTTTCCAGGTTTTTTCGTAGTAGTCTTTTTTCTTTGTAAGCCATACGCGGTCGTTTTTGGTTTGTCCTGTTCCAATTTTAAATGTTAAAACGGGGAAATCGTTTATGCTTCTACACCCTGTAGTAGTATATGTTAGATGTAATTTATTTCTTATCATCCTTATTTTTTAAGAGCTGATTTTTTTGCTGTGAAATATGTTGTTTTTGCTCAAACTTTTTTTGACGTATATATCTGCATGTTAACAAACGTTAAGTATCTCTTTATAGTACATTAATTATATTAGAGGAAATTTATAATGTCTGAACGTTTCGCAAAGAAATGGGAATATAAAAGAGATGAGACCTCTCTTATAGATACAGTAAATCAAAAAGTTAAACCGCAAGAACCCTTAAAGCGAAGGTTAGCTATGGCAGCTAGACAGCTTGATGTACAAGTTAATCGTTTAGAGCAGACTAGTGAGCGTTTTACTCAAAAAGATAATGCATTATTTAAAAAACTTGTAGACGCTTATCAACAACATGACATGGCACATGCCAACATGTATGCGACTGAATTAGCTGAGATCCGTAAAATGTCAAAATTAATTATGAATGCACGTCTTGCACTTGACCAAATAAGCTTAAGGATAAAAACTGCAAGTGAATTAGGCGACATAGTAGCTATGCTCGGTCCATGCATTGGCGTACTTCGCAGTGTAAACGGTGGTTTAGGCGGCATTTTGCCAGCGGCAGAAAATGAGCTTGGCGAAATTGGTGATCTACTTAGCGGCTTAATGATGGAAGCAGGAACAGGAAGCGGTATGTCTCTTAACTTTGATGCAGTAAGCGAAGATGCTGCTAAAATACTCTCTGAGGCATCCATAGTTGCCGAACAAAAGGTCAACGCTAGTTTCCCTGATTTACCCCCTGGCTTACCTACAGGATCAGCAGATAAATCAAAAACCTAAAGGCTAACAACCTTTACCCACTTTTTAAAGACGCCCTTGTCATAAAAATGGTTTAACAGCAAAAATTTGTGCTTCTTATTTACAAAAAGCCTTCTAGTTTCTTTTATTCTTAATATTGGCTGTAATATAGTAAGTTTATCTTTCTGCTGTTCTTATAGCTAAAATTGGTGTGTCTGTTAATATGAATTGTATCGCTTTAAATTTCCCCACTATAGGCTAAATTTACATAAATTCTCTCGTAGAGGTACATTTTTTTTCATTAGCTTCTTTATTGCTTATGTTTGTGTTGCTTTTTTCTTGTTTTGGTTCTGCATTTTATGATTTTTCCTTCTTTGTATCTGGGGCTCCTGATAAGGTGGTTAGTAGTGAGGCTGAATTGAAAAATGCTGTTAGTGGTGCTGTTAGTCCAATAGTTATTGCTCTTGGTGGAGATATTACTCTTACAGGGTCACTTATTATTCCTGTTAACAAAGATATCACGTTGATACGTAGTGGTACAGGCAATGTCATCAGGCTAAAAATTTTTGGTATAGTGAGTGGTACATTCGATAAGTAGGCGCACATATTTATTGGGTATCCCACATATTGAGTGGTAATTTAATGAACCGTTTAATGGCATTTATCCACAAAATCGAAAAAATCATCACAGATGCCACTTTCATAACTAAACATAAAATCAAACCATCCTACTGCACACGATGCACAGCCAAAATGACCTTCGACAAA
>Ga0268262_10006867_pt1 | contig 10779 bp, 8 predicted proteins | sample TergutNc150P3_FD_190354 | JGI IMG/M metagenome (GOLD analysis project Ga0268262, IMG submission 190354) | Nasutitermes corniger P3 segment gut microbial community from laboratory colony in Florida, USA - Nc150 P3 (SPAdes) (version 2) | ecosystem: Host-associated > Arthropoda: Insects > Digestive...
GGAAAATTTTGTTCGCATTTATAGTATCGGCAATTCCGCTCGCTTTCATTGATACAAGATAGTCGGTAAAACCAAACTCGTTAAAGACCGATATTTCCCTCTCCGCCGCCTGGGCAAGCGCCTCGGCGGTATTAAGGGCTCCCTGCTCTACCCTTTCGCGAAGGTCTAGGGGGAGGCTGCCGGCGTTTACCCCGATACGGAGCGGAATACCCTTATTTGCGGCTTTTTCCAGCACGGCGCGGACTTTTTCCTTGTCGCCGATATTACCGGGGTTAATACGAACCTTTGAAATAGGGAAATCCATACAGCGAAGGGCGATTTTATAGTCAAAATGAATATCCGCGCAAAGCGGCATGGAAACCGTCTCTGCCAGACGCCCAAGAACCTCGGCGGATTCGATGTCGGGGACGGCAAAACGCAGAATACCGCAGCCTAAAGCCCCTAATGCATCGATTTTACGCGCCGCGCCGTCCAAATCCGGCGCAGAAAGGCGGTCTTTCCACATAGTTTGAACAACTACAGGGGAATCTCCGCCAATATATACGGGTTTGATATTAGGAAAATTGCCGATTTTTACTATTTTACTTGTCTTTCCTTGTTCCATATAAATTACCTATATTATATAGTAAAGACATGGAATTCACCATAACCAAGGAAGAACAGCATATTTTACTTACACAGGCTCGCGAGGTCATTACCGCAAAATTGGAAGGGCGAAAACCGTCCCGGCAGGATGCAGCCGAGGATTCAAACCTTCAAACACCCTGCGGCGCGTTTGTTTCACTGCACATGAAGGACAGCCAACGCAGCCTGCGCGGATGTATCGGCAGAATGGCGGCTAATCTGCCGCTGATAGAGACGGTACGCATTATGGCGGAATCCGCCGCTTTTGAAGACCCCCGCTTTCCTCCGCTAAGAAAAGACGAATTATCCGCTCTGCATATCGAGATTTCCGCGCTTTCTCCCATGACGCCGTGCCCCGACCCAAGACAAGTAAAGGTCGGCGTCCACGGGCTTTTATTGACGGGGCGCGGAAGATCGGGGGTTTTGCTGCCGCAGGTTCCGGTGGAACAGGGCTGGGATCTTGATCAATACCTTGATTACATTTGCGTGAAGTCGGGATTACCCCAGGGAGCGTATAACGCGCCGGATACCCAACTTTACACTTTTACCGCGATTGTTTTTGGAGAGGAATGATGGAGCGGAGTCTTTCACAATTTTTTACAAAATATACTTATGAAAGAGCCGGACTTATATCCACAAACGGTTCGCAAGACCCTATTGTAAACTCTCTTGAATACGATTCGCGGAAAGTAAAAACGGGAAGCCTTTTTTTCGCCCTTCGCGGAATTCATACCGACGGAAGTCTTTACATTGACGACGCGATAAGCAAAGGAGCCGTAGTAATCGTACACGAAAACGATATTACCGATTTTAAAGAAAACATAGTCTACATAAAAGTAAAAGACGCGCGTTTTGCAATGTCCCCTATTTCCGCCGCCTTTTACGACTTCCCCTCCCAGCATTTGCTCGTAACGGGAGTAACCGGCACCGAAGGCAAAAGCACCACTGTATATTTAATCTGGCAATTATTAACATTGCTGGGGAAAAAAGCGGGATTTATTTCCACCGTTCAGCATTGTTTGGGCGGCGAAGTTTTAAACAATACAGAGCATCAAACCACTCCCGAAGCTCCGGTTATTCAGCGAATGCTGCGCGAAATGGCGGATAACGGCTGTGAGTACGCGGTGTTAGAGGCAAGCTCTCACGGGCTTTCCGCTAAAACAAATAGGTTAGGCGACGTTGATTTTTGCGCCGGGGTTTTAACCAACATAACGCATGAACACTTGGAGTTTCACGGAACATGGGAACAGTACAGAGACGACAAAGCGAATCTTTTCCGCATTGTAAATAATTATGCGCATAACGAAGGTGTCCCCTTTGTTGAACCGTTTGGGGTTGTAAACAACGACGATAAAAGTTCCCGTTACATAATGAAATTGTCAACTAATAGTATATACAGATACAGTCCGGCGGGAAAGGACGGAGACATGATCCTTCAGGCTATATCAAGCGGCGCGGGCGGGAACTGGTATTTTGTCGCCCTTCCCGAAACTGACGAAGAAGTTGAAATAAGGGATCGGCTTCCCGGCGCTTACAATTCAGGGAATGTGCTTGCGGCGACTCTTACCGTCTCTCATCTTTTGGATTTGCCGATAAGGGACGTTATTCCGCAAGCAAAATTTTTAAAACCGGTAAGGGGCAGAATGACATCCGTCGGCGGGAAACAGCCTTTTGAAGTTGTCGTAGATTACGCGCACACGCCTTCATCGTTTCAAACAATCTTCCCGCCCATTCGCGAAAGGATGGATAAAACGGGCGGTAAAATAATCAGTCTTTTCGGCTCCGCCGGAGAGCGCGACACGCACAAAAGAGCCGAGCAGGGAAAAATCGCCGCCCACTACAGCGATTTTATAATTCTTACCGATGAAGACCCGCGCGGTGAAAGACCCAGAGACATTCTGCTGGAGATTGAAACGGGCGTATGCAAGGATCAGGGTTTAAGGATTGTGAAAGCCACTGAACACCCCGACATGATAATCGATCAAAACAGGGCGATCTTTGAACGCGATAAAAATCTTTTTTTAATACCCGACAGACCCGCCGCGATCCGCAAGGCGCTCTCTCTCGCGGACAAGGGCGATATTGTTTTATTGTTAGGCAAAGGGCATGAGAACTCGATAATTTACGCGGATCGTGTTATGCCTTATGATGAGATCACGGAGACTGAGAAGGCGCTCGCGGAGATGGGGTTTTAGTCAGCTAGAGCCGATTCAATCTCATTGATCAACGAATCCGGGGTAGACGCTCCGGCGCTTATGCCTATCGTTTTAAAACTGAAAAATTCCCTCGGTATTTCAGAGGCGCGTTCTACCATGGCGCAGGGTTTACCGCTTTCTTGCGCTATCACCAGCAGGCGGCGGGTGTTGGCGGATTCTTTGCCGCCGGCGATTATTATCGCGTCAACCTCATTTAATAGTTCGCGTAACGCCTGCTGGCGTTCGGCGGTGGCGGCGCAAATGGTGTTTACTATCTCTAAATCGGGAAAGTATTTTTTTATTTCATTGCCTATTTCGCGGTATTCGTCCTGCGAAATGGTCGTCTGCCCGATAAGAGCGGTTTTCGCGTTACTGTTTGTTTCATGGAGAGCGGCGGCGGCTTCACGCGCCTGCTGTGTGTTTACTACTGCCTTGCAAAAAGGAGCGGAACTTGCGTAACCTGTGATTCCCTCTATCTCCGCGTGCGCGGATTCACCAGCTAGGAATAAACTGTAACCGGCGCGGGAAAGCTCCTGCGTCTTTAATTGGTTTTTTTTAACGTTGGGACAGGTTGCGTCTGTTATTTTACATTCCATGCCGCGCAGTTTTTCTTCCGCCTGAGGACTTATTCCGTGCGCGCGGATAATTACGCAGCAATTTTTACCTTTTTCCTGTATTCGTTCAAGAGCGTTTTGCTTTAGGGCGATAACTCCCTGCTTTTCAAGATCGGCTAATACTTGGGGGTTGTGAATCAAGTGACCCAGCGTGTAAACGGCGGAGCCTTCCTCCGCCGCTTTCTTTGCCTGTGTTACCGTAAGTTCCACCGCCCGCCTGACTCCCATGCAGAAACCAAGTACGCGGGCGCGGATTATTGTCATTAACTGCCTTATGCCGTTTTTTTCTTTGCTCTGGCTTTACTGCTATTTTCCCAGAAGTTTACAAAACCGGAGGCGATAAACAGCGACGTGTATGTGCCGGATGTCATTCCTATCAACAGTACAAGGGCAAAATCTTTCATTGAACCTGTTGTAAAGATGAACAGGGACAATACGGCAAGCATTGTCGTCAATGTTGTTATGATAGAACGTCCTAAAATACCTGTTAATGAAATATCCATAATGTCGGTGAATGTGTTATCGGGATACACGCGGTTATTTTCCCTTACGCGGTCAAATAAAATTATCGTGTTGTTGATAGAGTAACCAAGAATGGTAAGAATCGCCGCGATTGTCGTGGTGTTAAACTCCATTCTCGCCCAAACCAAGTATGCGATTATTACCAGCAAGTCGTGTAAAATGGCGATTACGCCGCCGATAGCGTACTGCACTTTAAAGCGGATAATCAAGTAAATTAAAATTATGAGCAAGGTAAGAGGTATTAGGTAAAATACCTGATCAATAAGTTTTTTGGACTGGCTTGAGCCGACATAATCGGATCGCATAACGGCAATGCCGCCCTTGCCGAAATGACTTTCAAGAACTTGTACGATTTCATCCGATTTTACGCGTTCTCCGGCTTTGTCTTCTACGCGAATCATAAAATGGCGATCGGCGGGCGTTCCGATGTTCTGCACGGCGACGCTCTGGGTAAAGCCGGACATTGCGTTTCTTATGTCGGAAATATCGACAGGCGCGCTCTGCGGATCAATATAGTGAACTACATAAGGGTCTTCTTTGCTTAAAACGGGATTCCCCTGAGAACTGAAAATCAGCCACTGGGAGTTTATATTTTCATTCGCCGGCATTGATACTTCAATGCCGTCTAACTGCTGTTCCATGGCGCGTCTAATCGAACCGATAGTTGCATATTCGCTGAAGGCGAATGAGTAGGTTTTTGAGTCAAAACCTGAACCGGAAACAATTATGTAAAGACCGCTTCTGTCGGATTGCAGAACCGCGTTTGCTATGCCGTTCCAGCGAAGACTGAACGCCGTCGGGGCGATTTTAACTTCCTGAATAAGACCCGCCTGGAAATCTACGCCGAGCGCGAACCCTTTGTTTATAACATAGCCCGACAAGCTGAAAAGAATAATAATAGCCGAAATTATAGCGGCGGGAAGAAAAAATTTGGAAAACCGAAGTGTCTTTTTCATACGCTCACCGCCTTTGCGTTCTCCTGAATACGAGTCCTCCAGCTTATAGACAGCCCTTTTCTTCGCATAACGTCAGTGTCAAAGTCGAAGATTAACCGCGACACGAACAGGGCGGTAAATACCGATGAGAATACGCCGATTGAAAGGCTTACGGCGAATCCTCTGATTGGACCGGAACCTAACTGTGAAAGGAAAAGAGCGGCGATAAATGTAGTTATGTTGGAGTCCATAATCGCCCAGAACGCTTTTCCAAAACCGGCTTCTATTACCGCTTTTCTTGACTTGCCTAGAAGCATCTCTTCTTTCATGCGCTCAAAGATAATTACGTTCGCGTCTACCGCCATACCGATTGTTAAAATAAAACCGGCGATTGCAGGAAGCGTAAGCGTAAAGTTAAGAGCGGAAAGCACGCTGAACATTATATAGAAGTTTAATAACTGCGCGATAATCGCGTTAATACCGGCAGCCTTGTAATAAACAAGCATGAAAACTAAAACCGCCGCAATACCGCCTAACAGCGCGTAAAGCCCCTGGCGGATTGTGTCCTCTCCCATCGAGGCGCCGATGCTCTGCTGGCTTGCGACTTCAAGCTCCACGGGGAAAGCCGCGGTTCTTAAAACAAGGGCGAGATTTTCGGCTTCTTCCGAGCCGAATCCGGTAATAGTTCCCCTCTCATGAATACCTGTGGAAATATTCGGGTGTGATTTAACTTTGTTATCCAAAACAATGGCAAGACCTTTATTTACGTTAGCTGATGTCAGCTTGTAAAAAATCTCTCCGCCCTCATTGCTCAATTTAAAAACAACTTCCGGCTTGCCGTCCATATTGTTGCGATCAACACTGGCTTCCTCTATGTAATTGCCGTCCAAGCCGATTTCTTTTTTTACCGCGATATAACGAAGACTTCCGTCAAGGTTTCTTACCTGCTCGTCAAGTCCGTATCTGTCCTTAGTGTAAACGCCGAGAACTACGACATCGGAAGGAACAATGGAAGGATTTAACAAATTGCCGTTTGCGTCAAAGGTTGTCGTGGGGTTGGCTGAGTAATATTGATAAAAGGCTTCCGTCGCTTCGGAATCTTCCAGTTGGAAGGTAAGGCTTCCTTTACCCATGATAATATCGTTGATTCTTTCGGGGTCCGCCGTTCCGGGAATCTCGACATAAATCTGATCCGTTCCCTGACTTCGGATAACAGGCTCCGTCAAACCAAATTGATCGATGCGGTTATTCAAAACTTCCAGCGCGCGTTTCATCGCGTCTTCGGGATTGTCGTCGGTTAATGTGCGCCCAACCTGCAAAACAATGCTCAAGCCGCCTGAAAGATCTAGCCCCAGTTTTACGGCGTTCTTTTGCAAGTTTTTCAAGGCGAAAATATCATCGGCGTATTTTTGTTCGATCGCGTCAACTGCTTCCCTCTTTGTGGTAAACGCTGAAAGAACGTTTTTCGCCGTCCATTGATCAGGGAGAGACTTTTTAAGAGACTTGTATTGTTTTTTCGCAATCGCCGTAACAAATTCCAAGTCGGCGGGAATGACGTTATCGCCTTGGGCGGCGTCGAGAAGACGCTGCAAATTCTCGCCCGCGGCTTGAGACGCGTAAGTCCTAATCTGCTGTCTTGATTCCAGCGCCAGCGTCTGCTGATCTCTTGGAATGAAAAAATACCAGCGTATTGTTGGCCACAAAAACAGGAAACAAACAGCCAATACGATTAATAAAATAAAAAATCTGTAGCGTTTACTCATAATTATTCACCACTTTCGGAGGCGTTACCCTCAGTTTTCTCCTCGTTTTTTTCTTCTTTTTCTTCCTTAGGCTGCACTACGTTGGAAACGGCGCTCCGCAGGAATTCAAGTTTTACGTTATCATCGGCTTTGATAATTACGGTGGTTTCTTTTACGCTCTGAATTGTGCCGTGAAGCCCGCCGATTGTTACAACTTTATCGCCTTTTTTAAGAGCGGAAAGCATTTTTTCGGTTTCTTTGCGTTTTTTGTTCTGCGGTCTGATAATCAGAAAATAGAAAATCGCGATGATGAAAAGAAACGGAACAAAAGTCCCAAGCAGGCTTCCTCCCCCTGCCGCGCCGTCAGCTCCCTGCGGCGCCCCCATAAGTAACGGTAAAACAAATGTATTCATTGATAACATCCTTAAAAATAAATTGTTCTATAGATTAACATAAAAAATAGGGGTTATTCAAGTACCTAAAACGCCCAAAAAGCCCCCTCTGCCCTCTTAAAATTACCGGATTAGGGCGGTTTTCGGCTTAATCAACCTTGATTACAGGAGGTTTTATACCAACCATTTTCCTTACTTCATCCAAAGTTTTGGGTCCGGTTGTAACAGAAACATGATTTATAATGGCGAAAATCCGCACCGGCTTTTCTATTCCGGACACCCTTAAAGACGGCATTTCTTCCGTAGTAAAGAAAAATTTGACATGGTTCCATGTGCTTTCAGAAATTAATATGTCGGTTCCAAAGCGCCTGTTTAACGCTTGAATTTCGGACGCGAGGGTTACAGGCTCGCCTATTACCGTATATTCCACGCGGTTACCGGAACCAATCTGCCCCGCTGTAACAACGCCGGAAGTAATCCCGCAGGAGATATTCATAGGCTGGTTTTGCGGACGTTCCCTGTTCAGCATGATAAGCGTCTTACGCATAAGAAGCGCGGATTTAACGCAGTTAAAAGCGTCTTTTGCCGGAGCGCCGGAAGTGTCCGCCGTTCCCCAATGCGCCATAACCGTATCGCCGATAAATTTATCCACAACGCCGAATGTTTTTTCCACGCAATCCGCCGCTTTTGTAAAATATTCGTTCAGCCAAAAAACAAGTTTATCGCAAGCGTCCCTGCCGAATTCATTTTCAAAATTTTTATATCTTTCCGAAAAGCCGCGAATACCGCAAAATGAAATTGAGGCGTTTTTAAGCGCGCCACCGGGTTTTATTTCGCCGCGCATGGCTTTAAGCGCAATTTCGCGGTTTGCAAACTGCCCGAAAGCGCCTAACGCGGCGCTCATACGCTGAAAGTTGTATGTAAGAAAACCTATTTCATCGCGGGATCTCGGCTCTAAATTGAGGTTAAAATCGCCGTTTTCAAGTTTTTGCACGGCGGCGCAGAGAATTAACAAATCGCCGGAAATGGCTCTGGAAAAGTAGCGGATAAAAAGTATCGATACAAATATGATGACGGCGGATAAATATAAATTACGGCGCGTTGTCGCATAAATTTCCTCAAATATTTTATCGTATTCGATTCTTGAAATTACAACGGACGCGTCCTCTTTTAATTTTGTAAAAGCAATATAATATTTTACTCCGTCTATGTCGCGTAAATCCTGCCTGCTTTGCATGACATTCTCGCGAATCCTGCTGAAATAATCCATTTGGGAAATATTGGCTGAATTCCTTACCAACTCAAAATCCGGGTGAACCAAAATATCGCCTGAGTTATTTACCAGACAAGATTGATTTATACCGTAACTCAGACTGTTATTAATGTACGCGGGCGAAAAAAGAACCAAAACGGCGCGTCCTTCGGTTTTGGAGACAGGCGGCAGCTGGAAAAATAAAGCCAGCAAATGCATGGAAAAATGAGAATACGCGTTTAACAAATGCGTTTCCCCTTTTGCCGCCCTTTGAAAATACGATTTTGATTCCGTGTAATAGGGGAACACCGGAGAAGATTCAACGCCTCTGGAAAAAAAGAACTCTTCGTTTGTAAGGACACTTACACTACTATTTGACGATTGAAAAATAACCGCCGCTATCTGTTTGTTTTCCTCAAAATAAAATGTTTTTGCCTGTTTTGCAATATCGCTGTTTACTCCCGCGGAATTAATAATCTGAACTAAAACTTGAGAATTCGCCCTTATGTTCGACAAAGAATGTTCTATGTCCGCCGAGACGCGCCTGTTAAACTCGAAGTTGTTTTTTTCCGCCGCTATTTCCGCGTCATGCCCCGCCATGTAATAGGTAAAATACGTTATACCGCCGAGGGAGAGAAGAACCAGAACGATGATTATTATCGCCAGTTTTACTCCGATTGGGAACAGGATAAATTTACCGCCGAAATTACTTGCTTTGCTCTTGCTCATATTTTTGTCAATTTTATATAAAAAACCTTAAAAAATCAACAAAAAAAGACCCTCCTTTGCGGAGGGTCTTTCGCAACTAGAGCTTGCGCCCTAAACGCTTAAATTAGAAGCTGAGTGTGATTCCGATTGGAATTGACCAGTTGAGGATTCTTGTCCAAACTTCCGGATTATCTTTGGTCGCTAAGTTTTGTCTTTCAATGGGTGAATCAAGTCTGAAGCCGGCAAAGAACGTTCCATTCCAATAGCTGGGGGTAATAGCAACGTAAGGATTAACATGCCACGCAAATAATGACCTTGTTTCCGCTTTGTATACGCGATTACCGTCATCATCAACCTTGTCTACAATATCCCAGCCGGTTTTAAATCCGGTACCAAGGCTGAGGTACACTGTCATTTTTTCATTAACAGCATAAGAAGGCATTACGTCAATTAACATGGTTAAGCCGTCGCCTACTTTGTCTGTTTTTACTTTATCTTCGTCGCCGTTTGCTTTATATGTTGTTGTTTTAGTTTCTGTACTTTCCAGGAATTCAGCCAATATTCTGGCTTTTACCCCTAACGCGCCTGCGCTGAAGTTTGCTCCTAAACCGACAGCCACCGGGTAATTGTGTGTTACAGTTTCTGAAATCGATAACTTTGTAGTATCAGCAGAATTATAAAATTCTCGTTTTGTAACATCGGAAGGTAATGTTAAACCAACGCCAAAGTCAATGCCGAGGTTTTCAATTGATGTAAGACCAAAATAAATAAACAGTTTTGAAGGATCGTTTGTTTCGCCGAAATATGCTTTCGTGGGAGTACCTGTTGTAGGAGAACCGTCATTACCGGGAGTACCGGCAACATCGGGAGTCTTACCAATTACATTGCCTGTATTAGCATCATAAATAGGCGAACCGGGTGTTCCGGGTGTTCCAGGTGTTGGTGTTCCTTTTACTCCAATCAAGACATTTCGAAGTTCACCTTCTTCATGACCAAATCCGTTCTGATAGGTAATACCCGCTGTTCCGACTCCGGCAATATCATATTTTACCTGAGCTGTGAATTTAAGGTAATCTTTGTACGCTGCATCTTGCGATCCCAAAGGAAGACCGATGTTTATTGTCAGCGCATCAACGGGAGTAGCTGTAAGCATAAGCGCTCCGCCCCAGCCGCCGAAGAACGCGTCACGATATTTTACAGGTAATAATGTGTAGCCTGAACCGCCGTAAGCTCCGCCGACGCTCCAAATATGACCGCTCAATTCGGGAAGAACTTCGTTAGCAAGCATGTGGAAGCCCCATCCGGCTACGCCGTCAAGACCGAATTCGCCGTCGGGGTTTGTTCCAATCTGCAATTTGAATGCATCTACAGGTTTCCACCATACCCAGCCGGCTCCGTTGCCGCCGGCGTCATAACGGAATGAACCGCCGATAGTTCCGTCTTCGGTCGCTCCGGAGGCGTTTATGCGTAAACGCCCCATGCCAAAGCTGTCCGTATTTTTGTTCGCGTTTTGGTAATTAGGATCTTTTGTCTTGTCTGTTTCTTTGTTTTCCTTAATGTCGTTACCCTTGAGAATTTCTGCGCCTCCAAAGACTTCTAATGATACATCGGCGGCAAATACGCTACCCGCCGCCAGCGCGAAAATTACTGAAAGTACAATCAGTTTTTTCATTCTATTCCTCCTATACTCCGGATAAGAGAGAACGCCGCACGAGCGTTCTGTATCTCTTTATCTCCCTCTCCCCTCCCAATTAGGGAGGTATTTTTTCGCGGCTTTCTAAACCGCGATTTAGCG
>Ga0268262_10006868_pt1 | contig 10778 bp, 6 predicted proteins | sample TergutNc150P3_FD_190354 | JGI IMG/M metagenome (GOLD analysis project Ga0268262, IMG submission 190354) | Nasutitermes corniger P3 segment gut microbial community from laboratory colony in Florida, USA - Nc150 P3 (SPAdes) (version 2) | ecosystem: Host-associated > Arthropoda: Insects > Digestive...
GACAAAACCCAGGAGACCGTCACCGGCACTGTCCGGCTGAAATTGTACAAGGGGAACATCACGCCGGCGGGCAGCAAGTCGCCGTATTCGCTGTTCAACATAGAACTGTCAAGCTTTACAACCGGAAGCCTTTACGACCACAGGGACGCGGACGGCTTCATCAAGCTGCTTGGTCTGCCGATGACCGTCCGGGCCATTATGAAAAAGGCCGTAGAAGAAAAGGGAAAGCGTTGAGCGCGAAATTATGGGGGGGGCGCTTTTCCGGCCAGACCAACGAGCAGGCCGGCAGCTTTCATTCTTCCATCACGTTTGACTCAAGGCTTTACAGGCAGGATATACAAGGCAGTATCGCCCACGCGCAAATGCTCGGCAAACAGGGTATCATCCCGAAGCAGGACGCGGAGGCGATAGTCAAATCGCTTGAGGGCATTTTAGCGGACATCGAAAGCGGCGCTCTAAAAATAGACATGAACGCCGAGGATATTCATTCCTTTGTCGAGACGGAGCTTGTCTCACGCGTCGGCGATCCCGGCAAACGGCTGCACACGGGCAGGAGCCGCAATGACCAGGTCGCCCTTGATATGCGGATGTATGTAAAAGAAGAAATCGACGCGACAGCCGCCCTGCTTGGCCAACTGCTCGACGCGCTTCTCGCCACAGCAAAAAAACATACCGCCTCAATAATGCCCGGATACACCCATCTGCAAAAAGCTCAGCCTGTAACGCTGGCCCATCATCTTCTGGCATATGTTCAGATGTTCAACAGGGACCGCGCAAGGCTGAAGGACTGCCGCGAAAGGACAGACGAAATGCCCCTTGGTTCGGGGGCGCTCGCCTCGACCGCTTATCCGCTTGACAGGGAATTTGTCAGGGAAAAACTCGGCTTCGCGAAAATAACCGCGAACAGCATGGACGCCGTATCGGACAGGGATTTCTGCGCGGAATTCGTTTTCTGCCTGTCGCTTGTTATGACGCACCTGAGCCGCTTCTGCGAGGAGCTGGTGCTGTGGTCTACCGACAATTTCGGCTTTATTGAAATTTCCGACGCTTACGCGACAGGCTCCTCGATTATGCCGCAAAAGAAAAACCCCGACATGGCGGAGCTGATTCGCGGCAAGACAGGCCGGGTTTACGGCGGGCTGACTTGTATCCTAACCGTGATGAAAGGACTGCCGCTGTCGTATAACAAGGACATGCAGGAGGACAAGGAAGCTGTCTTTGACGCCGTTGACACGGTAAAGGCCTGCCTTACGATTTTCCGGGGAATGTTTGAGACCATTACATTTAACACTGAAAAAATGTACGAAAACGCGCTTGGCGGCTACACAAACGCCACGGACGCGGCTGACTGGCTGGTCAAGAAAGGGTTGCCCTTTAGGGAAGCCCACGAAATAACCGGAAGGCTTGTGTTATACGCCATTAACAAAAAAGCGCGGCTGGACGAACTGACCTTAGACGAATTAAAATCCATATCGCCCATGTTTGACGAGACGCTTTACAAGGCTATCTCCGTCGAGGCCTGCGTCAACGCGAGGGACCTGCCAGGCGGCCCGGCGGAAAAAGCCGTATTGAAAGCGATAAAACAGAACTGTTGAGCTACATATCGCGAAGCTGATTGTCAAGCCTTGCTTTGTCGGTGTTGTTGATAATATTCTTATCAAGCAAAATACTGGTAAGTTCGCCGAGGAAGTTCTTAAGATGACCGAAATGGTTTACTTTGATTGCCTCAAGCTCGGTGTGAAATTCATCGCGAAGATCGTTGATCTTTTCTGTCAAGCAAACATCAAGATTGCGGATATTTTCCGCCAGACCGTCTATTTTATGGCTCAAATCGTCCGCTTCTTTCTGATTGAAGCCGTATTTGAGAAAATTTACGCCATGTCTACTAAATCCAACAATGAAAACGACCGTCGCCGCAACCAGCAAAATGGCCGCAGCTATGGGGGGGAAGATGTTTATAAGTTTATCCAAAACATCCCAGCCAGTCATTCTATACTCCTTATTAGAATATAAGCATAGTAGACGGTTTGGTCAAGAAAAAAATACTCAAAAAGCAAACGCGGCTGGTGAGGCCGCGTCTGCCTGAAAATCCCTTCGTGACCGCTGGTTAGTCTACTTTGATACCAGCTAAATAGAAGTTATGTCGTCCTACATCATTCTGAGGATTTCCATTGTTTTTGGTACGAATAGCCCAACCGGTAATTGCCGTCGGATCAAAACCCGCTTGATTGGTGAAACTTGTAATAGGTATGTCGATCCATATCCATGTATCGGCTGCCGGGTTGGTAATCGCAACTTCAAAGCCGGTTCCATTGACGGCTCGTTCTGCTCCATTTTCATCATTATAACCTTGTCCAGCAGTACCCCCGTTATACAACACAAAGGCATAAGTGTTGGTAGTGGCATTAGTTACTCTAAACCGTAAACTAATTACATCATTATGAGCAATGTACTCAGGGAAAAGAGACACTGGGAAGTTTCTTCCAACTGCCGTAAGATTTTCAGGTTTCGGCTGGATCTTCATAATCCTCCTATTTTCCAAGCCAGTCGGTTGTACATTGTCATAATCATTATTATCTCCTCTATAACCGCCTCCCGAACCGTCATCCCCTAATATACTGTTATTCGGACCAGTATTACCTTTAACCATCCAAAACCCCCTGTCGGCATCGCTATTAAGTATATCAGTAATATAGCCCCCATACCATGAGCCTAAAGAAGTAAAATCTTCAAACATCCTCTCTTTTGTAGCAGGAGTTGTGAATGTCGTCGCGCTGCTTGTTATACCGCCAAGATCGATCCTCACATCAAAGGTTGAATTTGCTCTAGTGGGTACCCCCATATTGCCGTTTTCTATAACCCCATCACCGCTAGCCGAATAAACGAGCCAGTTATCCCATGTTATCTTGTCAGTTAAACCACCATATCCTCCGCTTGTTATTATAACGTTACCTATGGGGGTATTGTACACAACAGAGGTTATTACTGGTTGTAGTAATGTTGAAAGATTAAACGGCCTGAATAATAAGCCTTGTGCTGTCATATCTATTGAGGATGGAAGAGTATTTGACATATTTATAGCCGTAACCGTTACATCGGTGGTAATGAATTCAATGTCGTCAAATAACACGTACTCTCCAGTTTGTCCGTCGGACTTAAAGGCAAACAATTCCTTTATGGAAATCTTTTTATTGCTTGGAACCGGTACTATATACCGTACCCATCCATCAGTGTTTGTAGCGGTTGAATAGGAAACATCTTGTAACCATACATTGGCTCGCTTGTCCGGAGGGTTCAGTGCAGCCTCTGTAGGACTAGTTCTAGTACCCGCATCACCAAAGCCCATAAGCTGTACATTCCGGTTATTGCCGGATTTAATCCAGAAAGAAAGCGCAACAAGGTTGTTACTGGCCAAATTCAGGGGTGTAGCGTCCGTTAATGCAAAACCGGTTTCTCCGCCATTATTAAGCTTGAGCGCCGGTCCGGTGCCGCCACGACCCCCGTCTGCTATAACTTCAACTGTTGTTGCAGGGTCAGACCAATAACCATGGTTGCTCATTCTGGTTACTGACACGCCGGAACGCAATCCGCCATTACTGCTGCTGAAAACTACGTATGGTGGTTTCGATTTTACCTTAAACGCGACATTAACCGTGATGGCCGAAGCCGGCATGGAGAATGTCCATGTGTCAGTGCCGGCGGGCGTAAAGAGAACCGAAGGCGTTGAAGAAGGCAAACCGTTCACTTCATAGCCGGGATCCGGATTCGCGGTAACGGTGATGGTTGTGGTCGCGGCGGCTTTGCCGTCGGTAAGGCCGGTGAAACTAATGTCGCCATTGCTCAGGCTTCCCTTGTTCACCATGTATGTTTTTACCTTAAACGCGACAGTTACTGTGATGTCATGCGCCGGCATGGGGAATGTCCATGTGTTCTCGACTGTTTTTGTAAAGGTTACCGAAGGTGTTGAAGTCGGCTCGTTGTCCACTTCGTAGCCGGAAGCCGGGTTTGCGGTAACGGTAATGGTTGTGGTTGCTTCGGCTTTGCTAGCGGCATTTACGCCGGTGAATGACATGTCGTTGCCGTTGCTCAGGCTTCCCTTGCTCACAGTGTACAGAGTGGGGCCAACCACCTCAATCTGCTCAAACGTGACAGTTACCGTGATGTTCGAGGCCGGCATCTCAAAAGTCCATGTGTCAGCGGCGCTACCCGGCGTAAAGGTTACAGAGGGCGCTGAAGTCGGCGCGCCGGCCGTTTTGTAGCCGCCAGCCGGAGTCGCGGTAACGGTAATGGTTGTAGTCGCGGCGGCTTTGTTGTCAGCGTCAAGACCCTCGAAACTTATGTCGCCGTGGCTCGGGTTCATGTTTCCCTTGCTCACCGTGTATTTAATTGACGCGTCCGCTTTGAATGTCGCGATAACTTTTACATCATATTCCGGCATGGTGAATGTCCAGGTGTTCGCCTCTGTGCCTGGCGTCAATGTAAGCTCTACCGTGCTATCCGACAATTTCACCACAGAAACTTCGTCAACGTCATAACCTGGTAACGCTGTAACCGTTATGGTTACAGGCTTTTCTTTCTCCGCAGAGTCGGAAGGCTCTGTTGATATATTGCCTTTAACCTCATCGAAAGCAAGACTAATACTATAATAACCGGCTTGCAGCGTATAGGTTGCCGTAATGGTAACATCGCCTTCGGGCATTGTAAATTTCCCGTCTGCAAACTCAATAGTTTCAGTTCCTGATGCTACAGTGATTCCGATGTTATCTTCGAAGCCAGTCAGCTTATCGGCGGTTACGTTTATCACATCATCTTTATAAGCCCTGTCTTTGACCTTTACGTTTTTATTTTCAACGGTTAAGGCGATAGTATCTCTTAACGTCGCACCGGTCGCACTAACAGCCTTTGTTTCAATCTCCTTCGCAGCCGGATCAGCGACAATAGTCGCTGTAACCGTGGCGGCAGCGCCGGGCATTGGGAACGCGTACACGCCGTTGGTTCCCGGAGTTATGGCCTCGCCATTCACCTTGACTTCGCCGGCTTTGTAACCATAATATTCCGGGGTTACGGTAACAGTAATGGGAGTGTTTTTCTTTATCTTACCACCTGCCGCGGGACTGGTGGTGATAGCGCCGCCATCCGGCTGGGTAATACTAAGCTGAAATGAGTCATTAGCGGGGGTGGTGGTCTTCCCTCCGCCGCCGCCGTCGGAGTCGTCTCCTGTCGGACATCCTGCCAACAACATTGATACCCCCGCCAAAGCGCAGCAGAGAATCGACAGCCAAGTGTTTTTCCTTTTCATAAAAGGCCTCCTTAATAAAAATAATGACGGCAGAGAACAACCAACAAAAAATATTGGTTATTATCCTCCCTCTAATTAAAAAATAACAACAAACAGGAAATAAAAGTAGAATTTATTTCCTGTTCTTTGTTCCTCTTTCAGTTCCCTCCGTTTCGGCGGAGGCTGGCCGGATGCGCTCCAAAAGATTTCGGCCAGGGGTCGTTTTCTAACGTATAACACCGAATCCACTCTACTTCCATGCCGGCGGGCAAATCAGGATTCGACGGCAGCGCGTTATCCGCGCTAAACTGTCCGGAATCGAGCGCGAGGTTTAAAATCAGATGGAAATCCTTGTCGAAGGGCGCGCTTGTTGAGGAAAAACCGTTATCCGCGTACCATGCCGAATTCCACCAATTGCGGGTAAGCGTCCGCGTCTCATATCCGTCCAAAAGGAATGTTATTTCAGTGGCTGTCCAGCGCACGCCGAATACGTGCCAATCCGTAAAATCAGCGCTGTCCCGGAATGTACAATCAACATACTGATACTGCGATTGCCATGTACCCCAGTTAGGCTTCATGTGCAACGTGGAAGACGCGTGGTTGGGTTTCACGCCTACCATTTCCATTATGTCAATCTCGCCCGAGCGGGGCCATCCGCCGTAAGCGTTGTCCGCGGGCATCATCCAGAAGGCGGGCCACGCGCCCTGGAAAGAGTGAGTCATACGGATTTTCGCCTCAAAGCGGCCGTAGGTTTGAACGAACTTTTTGCCCGCTCCCTCCGGCGGCTCGCCTATGGCCTCGTCGCCCTGTGAGTTTGCCGTTACGATTTTTCCAGAAGTGTAATTTCTGCCGTATTTTCTCTCGCTCCGCGCTATGAGTTTTAAAACGCCGTCTTCTACTACCACATTTTCCGCGGCATAAGCCTGTGACTCGTTATTGCCCCAGCCTGAATTGCCGTACTGGGAACCGTTCCCGTTTTGATAGCCCCATTTGCTCAAGTCCAGACTGTCGCCCTCGAACTTATCGTAAAAGGCGCAATCAGAAACATCAAAATTTTCTGAGGCGTAATACTCCCGGGTGTACGGCACTGGATCCGGAGGGGGGGTGCCGGGAGGGCCAGGTTCCTGCGGGTGAGCTTCCAGCATTACATACACGGAAGCGGTTTGGGTTTCATCCGCCCGTGACGTAACCGTAACGGTCAGTGTGACGCCGGGCTTTTCGTCCCCGGATATGGTTAAGAGGCCGTCCTGTGTAATGGCGGTATTTTGAGAACTGTTATTCGAAACCGCCCATTCAACTTTCTTTGGCGCGCCTCCTCTTACCCACACATTCACTTTGAATTTCAGCGAAGAGCCGGTATAGGCGCGTATCGCGCTTTCGGTGACGGCGGTGTCTTTCGCGTCGAGAATGGTAATACTCAGCACGGCAGGTTTGGTTGAAGATCCCTCGCCGCCCGAATCACTCCCCCCCTGACAGCCTGATACAAGCAGTGACAACAAGAGGAAGACCGCCAAAAGCGGCAATCTGATTTCTTTAATCATTTTCATCATATTTCACACCGCCGGTTTGACCCGATGGTGTGAAGGCAGGGCAGTTTTGGCTACCCCGCCAAAGTGGTCAGTTCTGCTTTTACTTTACCTCTATCTTGTCAATCCATATATTGCCCCAAGTATACCATTGGTTTGGCCTGTCAGCACCGGCAAATCTCCATGCCTTGAAGTCTTGAAGATTAGTTGTAGTTATCGCAGTACCTGATCTAAGCTTAAAATCAGCCAGATTAAAGGTGAGTTGTGTCCAGGTCTGATCCATATCTGAGGTGATGGTAAACGGCGTAATATAGAATTCTTTATCTGCGGAAGCAGTGCCGGGACCGCAATCGATCCCAAATTCGAAATTCTTTCCTATGGGGTTCGCAGCAGTAGCGCCATCATCGCCAAAGGTAGTGTCCACATAAACCGAGAAGGTGATAGTCGTGTATTCTGAAATATCCAACGACGGATCAAAGTCAGCGGAACCAAACGCTGCATACCATTCTGCGCCCAGGTTGGCGCCGGCACAGTCACGGCCTCCCTTATTCACACCATACCAACTCGCCCAGGCATTAAACCACAGGCCGCTGCTTATTGCGCCTAAATCCTGTATTACCTTGACTCCGGCTTCGCCAAACATAATGGCTATTGCGTTGGTTTGCAGGTTCTGCCCGTTTTTAAGAACCAGCGTGATTTCCGCAAACCCGACACTAGTTTTGATTGATAAGTTGTCAGTAGCAATGGTAACATCAACCTCGTTCGTGCCGGTTACGCTGACTACCTCATACTTGTCATAATTGGCGGGCAAGGCCCAGCCGTTCAAATGCGCCCATGCACCGGTAGTTATATAGATACTCCATACCGAATTATCGCTGTCCAGCTTGAATGTCCATGCTGTTACATCCTTACCGAACAATAGTGAAACATTGACATCTGTGCCGACATCAACGCCTGTTCTTGCGTTTGGAACACTAATGCCGGTACAGGTGACGCCGTCGGTAAGGAATTCAATACCATCAATATACAGGAAGTTTCCGTCGGGAATAGTGGCGACAAGGGTGAATATACGCTTCATGTCAGGAGCGGTAGCCCCATACGGAACCGGCACGATGAAGCGCTTCCAGGTAGTGTCAACAGGGATTGTTTCATCGTGATTTTCACCGATATACATAACGCCTTTGTGCGTACCGCTCCAGTTGTTATAGATTCCTTCATCTCCAAAACCCGCCCGCCTGATATTGATTGTGCCGGTATCGGTTTTTGCCCGGAAGGAAAGCGCCTTTACACTGCTCATGGCAACATTCTCATCAAGCGCAAGGCCGAAACCGGTATCATCATTACCGGCGTATTTACCGACTTTAATCGCGGCCCCTCCGTTATAGCCCGCTCCAGCGGCTTCCAGCGTTATATTGGCAGCCCAATCAGGGTTTAATTCTCCGGCCCAGTCTCCTTGAGTACCGGTATGCGAATACCAGGGAAAATCATTCAGCGGCACTAAAGCCAGTCCGGTCCGCGCGCCGCCTTTGTACATTTCCAAGTCGCCAAAAACAATGGGGGAATATACCGTAACGGTTTTCTCGCCGTATTTATCCGTGAAACCGGTTACGTCCGATGTCGCCCTGACGGTAATGCTGCTTTGCGTTTCAGCGGTGGCTACGGTCAAAAGCCCGTCTTCGTCAATACCCGTGCCGGCAGCATGGCCGGAACTTAAGATTGTCCAGGTAACGGTTTGCGCCGCGCCGTTTGAAACTGTCGCGGTAAACTGTAAGGTCTTGCCTTTTTCAACTGAAGCGGCATTGTCCGCGGCGCTGACGGTAACAGTAACAGTGGGCGCGCCGCCGCTGGTAATTGTAATTGTTTTGTCGCCATGCACGGTCGTGAAATCTTGTACGTCCGATGTCGCCCTGACGGTTATGCTGTCTTTTGTCTCATCCGAGGCTACGGTCAAAAGCCCTGTTGCGGAAATGCCCGTGCCGGAAGCGTGGCCGGAGCTAAAGATTGACCATGTAACGGTTTGCGCCGCTCCGTTCTCTACCGTAACTGACGCGCTGAACTGCAAGGTTCCGCCTGTATTTATCGAAGCGGCATCGTCTTCGGCGCTGACGGTAATGCCGGTCACCGCGGGGGCGTCAGCCGCACGTACCTTTAACGTTATCGTCGCGAATTTATCCGGGTCAACGGAAGCAGCTTTAACGGTCAGAACGGCATTATCTTCTTCAGTACTGGCAATGATCAATTTGCCGGTTTGAGTGATACCTGACTTAGTACTGTTCACAGTCCATTTCACCGTTTTCGCGGCGCTGCCCTTTACCTCTACCTCTGCCGTAAAATTCAATTCTTCGTTTTTGGCCACGCTGATTTCATTTTTTACCTCAACGCCGTCGCGCAGAATTTTTATACTGACAACCTGCGGGGTTCCGCCGCCGCCGGTGATATCGCCGCCGTCGTCCGTAGGACAAGCGGTACACAACAAAACCGCTGTTAGCAAAGAAAATACCGCAGCAATCCCGAAATAATTTTTTCTTTTCATATTCCCTCCATAAAAAAAGATTTTTTAAATACGCCGGCAGACAAAGCCCGCCGGCGCAAGACGCCTGTTAATTAATCCTTCACCGCAGCCATGTTGCTGATGAAAACCGTCCCGCCGCCGTGATTTGGGGCGCCAAGACCGCCGACGAAGAACCTCCAGCCATTGACAGCAGCCCAGTTGACAGTACCGCCAAGTTGAGCTTTGGTAATTTTTACCTCTGTCCACGCGTTAAGAACCGTGAAGTTCACCCTAAAAGTAGACGGCCATGTACCTTCATCCCTGCCAACATTTCCTGATCTGAGACCAAACACCGCACTATTACCCGCCGTAGTAGTGTAATAGCTAAAGGTAATGTACTCAGACTGGCTTAAATTCCATGATACCAATGGTGTTCCGTCTATTACTCTGCCGCCTACAGCGCCGCCATAATCCCCGCTATTAACAGAGAAACTAAAGCAGGGTACGTTTTCCTTTTCAGTAATCCGAACATCATCTATATTCCCCCCGCCAAAGTAGCCATTCGCGTCCATTTGTCCCCATCCCCAGTCTCCGCCGTTCCATGCGCTCTGACCGTCACGGTGGCCTGCTACATGTGTCGCCCCGCTGGTAAAGGTATCAATTATGATAATATCCTTAGAGGAAATTACGTAGGTTTCTTTGGCGGTTTTTCCTTCGAAGCCAACAGTCACTTCAAAAGAGCCGCCCTTTTGCGCGGTGGTAGTAAGAACCGCGTTTTCCATTGTTGTGCCGGTCGAACTCGCCTGCCCGGTAACGGTGAAGGTGGGGGTGAACCAGGTGTCAAAAGCAATATTCTTGTTAAACAAGGTGGCTGTTTTACCGCCTATGGTATACACCAGCTTCATATTTCCCAGAATTTCTTTCATTGGGGTTGAAGACGAGGCGGTAATAATCGGAACATTGGCTTGATTGGGCATAACAATGCTGAAAGTCGAGGTATCCTTGATAAACCGTATGTCATCAATGTACAGGGTTTTACCGTCTTGATTCTCCAGCCATACAGAGAAAACGCCGTCGAAGGTACCTGATATACCCTTAGGGATAGGTATAATAATTTGCGTCCAGGTAGCGGTGGCGGTAAATCCCAGACCGGTTTCACCTGAGTATATAATCGCGTATTTTTCTTCCCACGTAGAATCAGTTCCAATTGCCATATCGCTGATTTTTACGCCGCCATTGCTGGGGCTCATTATCCACAAGGAAAGCGCGGTATAATCACTGATCGTGATAGGCTCACCATCATACTCCTCGCTCGTAGTGCTCAGCGCAACTCCGCCGCCATAGGGCCCGTATTGCGGACCTAATTGCAGAGCTAAAGCGTGGCCGTTATGCTTATTTCCCTGAACAATTCCAGCTACGTTAACATTCTGTCTTTCGTCCGGCAAATACATCACGCCTCCGACAGAAAGTTCGCCGTCCATAT
>Ga0268262_10006869_pt1 | contig 10776 bp, 2 predicted proteins | sample TergutNc150P3_FD_190354 | JGI IMG/M metagenome (GOLD analysis project Ga0268262, IMG submission 190354) | Nasutitermes corniger P3 segment gut microbial community from laboratory colony in Florida, USA - Nc150 P3 (SPAdes) (version 2) | ecosystem: Host-associated > Arthropoda: Insects > Digestive...
CGCCGTGACCTTGTCCGTGAGGATGCCCGCCTGCGTGCTGCCCCACGGGAACGAGCCGATAAGCCCGCCGCCCGTGCCGCCGTTGGCGTCCACGGTGAGGGTCACCTCTGTGCGCTTGTAGTACAGCTTCAGCGTCAGGCCGCCATCCGCCGCCACCGTGCCGCTGAGGACGTTGCCCTGCGTTGGGTCAAAGACGTAGTTTGCGCTGTCGAACGCGGCGATAGTCGTCACGGCGATTTCGCCCGTTTTGGCCGGCTTGCTGCCGCCGTCAACCTTGACAAACGTACCCGCCTCGTTCTCCCGGTAGACCTCAAGCGTGTAGCCCACCTCCGCGGGCTTCCACTGGGCGGTCGCCACGGCGTCTTCCGTGCCCATTTTGACCACGTTGCCGGTCACGCTCGCGCCCGCGCCGGTGATCGTCCACCTGTCGAATTCCATGCCGGTGGGCGCCATGGGCACTGTGATCTCCTTCGTGCCGTCCCACGGGAGCGAGCCGACGGAGACGCCGGGCGTGCCGTCGTTGGGGTCAACGGTGAGGTCATACTGGGTGCGCTTGTAGTACAGCTCGAGCACAAGACTGCCATCGTTTATGCCGGTGAAGACATTGGCCGCGGTAGTATCATACTCGTAACCCGCGCCGATCCATGCCGTGGTACCGTCCAGCGTCACGGAGGCTCCGGTGGTGCCGCCCTCCTGCCGGACGACATCGGGATTGAGCGTGTCGTAAGTCCCGTTGGCCTTCTGCAGGTAGATGTTGACCGTATACAGCGTGTCACCGGCGTTGGTCCAACCGGCGCTCACGGTGGTGTCGCCGCCCCTGCCAATCGTGACCACGTTGCCCAGCACAATGGCGCCGGGGTTTGCGGAGGTGAGGCTCCAGCCGCTGAAGTCATGCAGGGTGTCATACACGGGCTGCGTGAGCAAAACCTGTGTGCCCCAGGGGTAGGTGCCCTTCTTGTAGGCGGCGGTTCCGTTGGCGGGGGCAACCCAGAGTTCATATTCCTTGCGCTTCAGCTTCAGCGTCAGCGTCAGGTTGCCGTTGGCGAGGATCGCGCTGTCCGCATCGGCGGTGTCCTCGTCGTAATTCGCCGCGTACTCCGCCCAGTCCGCCGTCTCGATCGTGCCGTCATCGCCGGTTTTGCCGTCTTTTGGCTTCACCTTGGCAGGCGCGTCCGGGTATGTGCCGTCCGCGTTCTGCAGATAGATTTCCACCTTGTACGTGGCAGGGCCGTTTTTCCATTGCGCCGTGGCGGTCGTGGCGGTTGTGCCCATTTTAACGCCATCCGTCAGGGGTGCCGCGCCCGTGCCGGTGGCAGCCCAGCCGTCAAACGTCATGCCCTGCTTGCTCGGCTCGGAAATGACTTGGTTGCTGCCCCAGAAGAACGAGCCCAGAGGGCCCTCCATGCTGCCCGTGCCGCCAGCCAGGTTCACGGTGAGCGGCACCTTCGCGCGCTGGTAGTGCAGCACAAGCGTAGTGTTGCCGTCAGCCGCGATTACGCTGCTGAGAACATTGTCGAGGCTGGCGGTCGCGTCGTAGACGTAGAGCGTGCTGTCGGCATAGTCGGCGGGGTCAGCCACGGCGGTGTTGCCCGTATAGCCCGATTTTGGGGTAACGGTGTGCACGCTGTTCGTCCCGCTGTAGCTCCCAACCTCGTCCGCCAGGTATACCTCGACCTTGTAGCCCACGTCCGCCGGTTTCCAGAAGGCCTTCAGGATCACTACCGCGTCGTTCACCGCGCTCATGGTGTTGGAGGGCGTATCGGTCGCGGCGAGGGTACCGCTTGGGACGCCGTTGATGGTGACATCCCAGTGGTCAAGCGTATAACCCTCTTTTTCGACATCCGGCGCGGTCGGCGCGGGATTCATTGCGGTTGCGTTATACGTGACCGTAAAAGGCCCAGGTTCCGTGTCTATAAGCGCTGCGTCGGGGACGTTGAAGTCATACCTCAGCGTGTACGTGATGGGCGTCCAATGGGCGTAGAATGTCGCCGCCAGGCTCGGGGAAACCGCGTCCGTGTCGGACAGGTTGGTGTTATCCGCCGGGGTGACATTGGTGATCTTGCCAAAGCCGAGGTCCTCCTCATACCAGCCGGCGAACACATACCCGGTCTTCGTCGGCTGCGGCGGCAGGGTGTATTTCTCGCCGTAGGTCACGCTCTTGGTGGTTTCATCGCTCCCGTCCTTGAACACGACGTCATACGGCTTCGGCGTCCACTGGGCGTAAATCTTCGTGGACACGGCGTAGTCCGCCAGCGACGCGGGATCCAGGACGCTGCCCACAGTGGTATAGCCGGCGTTGATCTTCGTCCCGCCGGTGGGCGCTGTGAACCAGCCGGCGAAGGTGTAGCCGGTCCTTTCGGGATCGACAGGCATGTTGGTGGGAACCGCGAAGAGGTCTACCGCTTTCGCCGTTTTGTTGTCTTCCGTCAGGGTGCCGTCATTCAGGAGGTACTTCAGCTTATATTCGCCGGTGTACATCCACTTGGCGTAGAACACGGTGGGGACGCCTGCCATTGTCGGGTACCGTATGGTCATTGGGTCGAGGGTGGCGTCTGTGACGAGCGTGTTTTTGTCAATTTCAATGCCGTCGCCGTTTTCCTTCGTGAACCAGCCGCCGAAAAGATACCCATCCCGTGTCGGGTCGCCATATTCCAAAGCGGTATCGGTGGCAGAAAAATAGCGTTCGCTGTACGTAACGGGTGTATTCTGATTCGCCGGATTGCCGAGGTAGAGTCCGCCCTGCAGGTCCCAGATGATCCTATAGACCAACTCTGTCCAGTGGGCAAAATACGGCACCTTCTCTGTCGGGTTTAACCGGGCGGCGGCGTTCAGGGCATGGTCGCCCATCAAGGCAGCGGTGTTCAACTTCGTGCCGCCTGTCGCCGACGTCCACCAGTCGCTAAAGATATAGCCTATGCGCGACGGGTTGGGCGTCGGGATGCGCATCGGGTCGTCGAATCGCTGCGTCCATTCCTGCGGGCCGTTGTCGGTGCCGATGCTCCCGCCCTCGAAGTTGAACACCAGCGTATACGTGGCCTTTTCCCACTTGGCGTAGAACCTGGTTGTGCTCCCGTCCGTCGGGTCGATTGTGGCGTTGGTCACCTTCGTGTCGTTCGTGATCTTCGTGGTGTCCTTGTACCAGCCCTGGAACTCCCAGCCCGGATAGGAGGGCAGCCCCGTGGGGATGGTGTAGTACCCGTCGTAGGTCACGGTCACGGGCACGGTTTCCGTCAGGGTGCCTATCTTGCCGCCGGCGTGGTCGAAGATCACGATGAGCGTGTTCGGTTTCCACTTGGCGTAGAGATTCACCACCGCGCCGGTGGCGCTGGCCAGGTTTTTGACGCTTTCCCCGTTGGCGTAGCGCGTGCCCGTGCAGCCGCTGTTCAGATACCAGCCCTCGAAGGTATACCCGGTGCGGCTGAACCCGATGGGCGTCAGGGCCTTGTCGGTGTCGTATTCATGATCCGACGGCGTCATGGTGCCGGTGGCGGCATCCGAGTTCTTGTCATAGGCCACCTTATAGGTGTTTTTCTTCCAGGTGGCGGTCAGCGTCACCGTGCCGGGCGTGTTGCACAGGTTGTTGGGGATGGAAGCGCCAGCCGCAAAGCGTGCCGTGCCGCCGTTGTCATTGGGAGCCGCGGCCGTGGAGCCGTTGGTGATCTGCCACCCGTTGAAGGTGTAGCCCGTCCTGCTGGTGGGGTACGTCGCGCTCAGGGTTTGGTTGGAGATGGAATAGGTCGTCTTGATCGTTTCCTCTGTCCCGCTTGGCATCGGGCTGTAAGGCGAGGTGTCCGGGCTGATAGCCGGCGCGGTGTACTGCACCGTGTAGATCGGGTAGTAATAGAAGTTCCAGTACAGCGTGTTGCCCCAGGCCCCCGTGCCGTAAGCCTTGGTGATCGTGGAGCTTGTCGTGGCCCTTGGATAGGTCTCGGAGTCCACGCTCTTATGGTCGGTGTTGTAATGCTCGATATAGTACCAGTCATCACTGGACACGGCAGGGGAGCTGGTGCTGCTGAAGGCCGTGCCCGTCACGCTCTGACGGCCGGTCGCGCTGCCGTAGGTTGTGCTTTCCTGGGCGATCAGCGTCGTGTCGCTGATCGCGCGGTTATAGTGCCTCGCATAGGCCGTGCCGGAAACCAGCGCGCTCACGGCGTTGTTAAGCGCGGTGGCGTAAGAATTGATCGTGTCCTGGTTCGCCTTCGGGTTGCCAAGGTATTCATACGCGTTCTTCAGCGCGGTTTCATAGGTGCCCCACAGCGTGGTGTTCTGGTCGGCCTTCAAAAAGCTCCAGCTTTGCGCGTTGTCCACAGCCGCGCGCAGGGTAGCGTTGCTCACAAAGGTACACTTCAGCTGCTCAGTCGTATAGACATTCTCATAGCTGTTGCTTCTGATGCAATAGGAATGCCCCGTGACATAATACGTGGTGGTAGCTGTGTTGAAATTGTAATCAATCCAGTTCCATCTCCGGCGCGGGTCAGTCATGCTTGCGTTTCCAAGGATGTTCGTTGTATTCCCGGCGACGGACGTGCTGATTCCCACCTCGCTGGTACGCGTTTGCGGCGAGCTCACCGAACCGTAGTGGTCTATGCCGGCGCACAGATTGGGGATATAGCTGAAGTTGGTATAGCGGTCTTTGTCGATCGTGATGACACCGGCCCCGTAGCCCCAGTTAAGATCGGCCTTATCGCTGCCACAACCGGAGAAAGCACCCGTTCCTCCGGAAACGAGGCCGATGCGGTGCCCGTCAGAAGCGTTCGTGTTTTGTATAGTATTGCTGTAAGTGATGGTAGCGTTTGGGTTGGTATACGTGACCGTTGCAGGGGTTGTCTCTGTATTGCGCGCCCAAAGTATGGCCAGGGGCGGATGCGGGAAACCTCCCGTCCCGGTGTTTCCGTTATTTCCGCCGCTGTCCTGAAACTTGCCCATTGAAACATCAATGCTGTGTACGCCGGTCAGCCAACTGCCCGAGTCGATATACGTGCGCGTGGAGTTTGTGCTTGACCATGCGTTGCCCATCGTGGATACGGTGGAGTTTGCATAGGCGAGCGGTGCCCACACATAAGTGTAGGCGAGAGTGGTATAGGTTCTGTCGTTCCAGGTGTATTGGGCCGTCCAGGTGAGGGTGGCACTAGAATCCTGCCCGAGGGCCGAGCCGAGCGTGCCGCCGGTAATGTTGTCGTTTGAGCCGTTGACGGCGGTGACGTTGGTGGCGCCGGTGGCGCCGTTGCTAAGCGAGACGGTCGCGCCGGATAAGGTGATGGAGTTGAGCGTCGCGCCAGGGAAACTGAAATAGACCGTGCCGGTCGTCTTGCCGCCCTGCTTTGTGTCCAGTGAGCCGTCCGTGTTGCGGCCAACGAAGTATTGGAACGCGTTCATGTTCTGCGCGGCACCGCCGCTAACCCAGGGCTTCAGGTAAATCAGTTCCGGCACGTAAAACTTCAAGTTTTGCGTGCCGCTGCCCGCGGCTTTGGACAGCGAGGACGCCGCGTTTGCCGGCACCAGCCCCAGCACGCCGAACAGCCCCGCCATCATGGCCGCCGCCAGCACAATGCTGAGCACGCGCTTAGCAGCGCGCTGCCGCTTGGTTGTGTTAACTTTCATACAAATTCTCCTCTTTCCTTGCTGGTTTTTGTCAAGCTTGTATATGTGCGCCTATTAAGTAACCGATGATGAAGCAGTCGTCCTAGCAGGGGCGCCGCGCCGGCCGCCCCCACAGGTGGATGCATCATCGGTTATTCAATTATGCCTATGCCCCCAGGGCCACCCAAATCGCCGGCCGCACGCCCCTGTCGCGGTAGCTCACGCCGCTCCCCGCATAGCCCAGCCTGCCGTCGCTCCCCACGGTGGCGGCGGTGTTCGCGGCAATCCCGGGCGACCGCAGCCACCACCACGCCGCCGCGCCCTCAAACCTTGCGGCCCGCGCCGCGTCCTCGGGGAAATAGAACCTCGCCTGCGCCAGCGACAGCAAAAACACATAATCCTTGGTATCCTCGCCGCCCCTTACGCCGCTTTCCGGGTTGCCGCTGTTCGCCACCGCCGTCTCGGCGATGCGCAGCCTGTCCTTCGGCGCGAAGCTCCCGTAAAATTCGCCGTTCAGGTACGCCCGCAGCGTGCAGGCCTCCCAGGTGGTCTCCTCCATGCTCTCATTGAAGGGCCGCAGCTCGAGTATGTCCTTCATCAGCAGCAGAGCCCTGCCGTCCCGCGCCTCCAGCACCAGCCAGTCATAGCCCCCAAAGGCCATGCTTTCCGCCGCGCGCGAGCCCAGCGCCTCGGCCTGCAGCTTCTCCTTGCGCGTCTCCGCGTCCCGGTAGCCCCGCAGCCTGTCGAACGCCTCGAACGCGCCCGCCGCGTCCCCCTTGGCGAGCATCGCCTCCGCCCTGTGATACCTCCCCATGGGCAGGAGCACGAAAATCCCCAGTGCCGCGATACCCCCGGCCGCCAGCAAGGCGGCCAGTGCGATCAGGAGGGTCTTTTTCCGCACGCGCATATGCCGTTCCCCTTTCATCGCCTAAAACCACATCCATATCCACCCGAAGCAAAGGAAGAACAAAATCCAGTTGAGCGGCGTGGCCGCGTACCTCGTGGTGAAGATGGTCTTAGGGCTGGGCGTGCCTGTGGCGGGAATCGTCTCCCGTTCCAGCACAACCCCGCAGGCGGTGCATTTCTTTGCCTTTTCGCCGTCTTCGGTGGAGGTAGCCTGCTTCGTGGTTTCCCAACCGCCCGGGGTATGCCCCGCGGCAGGGATGGCCTCCGTCGCGACCACAGCCTTGCAAACCGTGCACTTCTGCTCCTTCTCGCCCGCCGCGGTGCACGTGGCCGCGCGTGTGGTCGCCCAATTGCCCGGCGTGTGGCCGAGCTTGTCGATGCTGCCCGTCTCGACGACAGCGCTGCACACGGTGCATTTTTTCTCCTGCGTGCCCGCCGCAGCGCATGTCGCCGCGCGTGTTACAATCCAGCCGCCGGGCGTGTGCTGCCCCGTGGCGGCAATAACGTCTGTGTTTATAACAGCGTTACAAACGCTGCACTTCTGCTCCCTCTCACCCGCCGCGGCGCATGTCGCCGACCGTGTTACAATCCAGCCGCCGGGCGTGTGCTGCCCTGTGGCGGGGATCGTGTTATTCTCAAGAATCTCATGGCAAACGGCGCACTTCCTCACCGTCCCGCCCGCGGCGACGCAGGTCGCTTCCACGGTCTCCAAGTCGCCGGGCGTGTGCCCTGTGGCGTTGATGCTGCCCGTCTCGACAACGGCTTGGCACACGGTGCACTTCTTTACCTTCTCGCCCTGTGCGACGCATGTCGGCGGCGTGATGGTTACCCATTCGCCGGGATTATGCCCCGTGGCGGCAATGGGGTTTGTTGCAACAACAGCGTTGCACACCGTGCATTTTTTGACTTCAGCGCCCGGTTCCGTGCACGTGGGCGCAAGTGTCTGCGTCCACGTGGACGCGGGCGTATGGTCAAGCTTCGCTATCTCCCGCGTATTTACTACCGTGCCGCACACCGTGCACTTCTGAACCTCGGTGCCCGCTTGGGCGCAGGTGGGTTCTTGCGTGACCTCCCAGCCGCCCGGCACGTGATCCGCGCCGGCAGCCGGGATTGCCCTTTTCTCGACAGCGCCGCAGCCGCGCCGGCACGTCCTCTGCTCCTCCCCGGGCAGCGCGCAGGTGGGTTCTTTCGTGCGCGCCCAGTCGTTCCACGCGTGGTTATCGGGGTTAATCGGCAGCACCCGCTGCTCTGCTGCCTCGGAACATACCGCGCACCACACAACATACATCCCCGTCGCCACGCAGGTCGCCGGGATGGTCACCCGGTCGCCGGGCACGTGGGCGGTGTTCGTCGCGGGGATCACCCTCGTCTCGACCGCGCCGCACAGCGTGCACGTCGCCTGCTCCAGTCCTGTCGCGTTGCACTTGGCCGGAATGCTCACCGTCCACGCGCCGAAAACATGCGCGCCGTTGGCAACCGTGCGCGTGGCGGTTTGTGCGCCGCAGACGGTGCAATACTGCACCTCGGTGCCCGCCTGCGTGCAGGTAGCCGGTATTTTAACCTGCCACGCGCCGGGGTTGTGGATGGTCCCCACCGGGTTGATCAGCCCGCGCGCGTTCAGCTCGTCATATTGTATCGTGCGGGTATCGACGTCGTCGAACGACAGGTTCTGCCTGTCCTCGTGCAGCGTGATGACGCGGGAGATGTTCACCCCCGTCCTGATCTGGCCGGTGTTCACCATCGTCATGCCGTCATATTGGATGCGGAAATTATTGTAATGGTCGTGGCCGTTGATAATGCCCAGCACATTGTTATTTTTATATGTCGGCCATTCGCTGTCCCGCGCCGAAGTGCTGCCCTTGTTCGGCGGGCACGGGTCCTCGCCCATATAATTTGCTTCGTTGTTCGGCGCGTTGGCGGCCATGGGGACATAGTACGGCTTGGAGTTGTAGTTCCCCCAGCTCGTGCTGCCGCCCAGGTTGTTGGTCATCCATTCGCGTATTTTGTAGGGGACGATGTGCTTGAACACGATGGACGGCACCTGCCTTCCGCCGTTCAAGCCTTTCAGCTCCGTGTTTTTGTTGGTCATCCAGGTTTGTGTCCTCGCCCCCACTGGATACCACCCGCCGTAGTTTTCCGCCTCCAGCATCCAGAGGTTGAACGCGTACGGGTTCGTCCCGTCGGAGCTGCGGATGGTCAAATGGTAGTTGCCGTACTCGTCGGTGCCGCTGAAGTCAGTCATCAGGCTGAAGGGATATTCGTTGTAATAGGTGATTTGGGTCTGCTGGCTGGCGGCCGTGCTTTCCGCGTCGTGGTTGCCGAATACCGGCGCGACCGGGATGCCGAACTGTGCGAAAACGTCCATAAACGAGCGAATCGCGTCCCTCGACGCGGAGTTGCTCTTCGTGCTGAAGATGTTGTCGCCCGTCAGGACGATCAGGTCTGGCTGCTCCGTGTGCACCACCGCCTGCAGGAACCGTTTGTCCCTGTCACTCACATAGGAGCCGCCCTCGCCGGAGTGGATATCCGCGAACTGCACGATCTTGAACGTGTGGTCCGGCCGGAATTGCAGTGTGCCGGGGTGAGAGCCCGCCTGCGGCAGCACCGTGAACAGCGCCGCCATCGGCAGCACGAACAGCGCCGCCAGCAAAAGGCTGAGGATGCGCTTGGCTTGCATAGAAACTCCCCTTTTCACGCGATTGCGAAACCCGCGGGCGGCCCTGCCGCGGCAAAGCCGCCCGCTTGTGTTTGTTTTACCGTCCCATCAGCCGCGCAATGAGCGGCGCGAAGGACATCAGGAGCCGCAGCAGGCACCGGATCATGGACAGGGCCCAGTCCGTCCCGTTGAGCTTGATCCAGAAGAACATGTTGTCGAGGACCCACTTGAGGAGCCCCTTGTTGAACCCGTTGAGGTTCATGCTCCCCGCCAGCAGGTCGAGCACCTGGGCGCGCTTGCCCTTGTCCTTCAGGTGCTCCACCACGTACCGCATCACGATCGTGAGCATGTCCGCGCGGTCCAGGGGGCCCACGTACAGGTACCTCCCGGTATAGCCGGAATAGGAGGCGTAGTCGGTCCCGGTGTTCAGGATGAGGTTGCGGATGATGCCCGCGTCCAGCCCGATGTTCAGGTCCTTCAGCATCGTGTCCAGCATCCCCATGACGTCGAGCTCGAAGCTGAGCAGCCCGTTGTCCCCCATGACGGCGCCGATCACGTTGTTCAGCGGGAACAGCAGGCGGTCCACGCACTGCATCAGCGGGGACTTCACCGCCGCGCCGTCGCTGACGAAATAGCACACGTTGGGCAGCAGGCTCAGCAGGTTCTCGGCCGGGTTGGTCACGATCTTCTCCACCGCGAAGAGCAGCGGGTGCAAAATCGCGTCCAGCTTCCCGGCGTCGTCCAGCGCCTTGAAGTCCGCCGGCTTGACGATCTCGCTCTGGCCGCCCAGCGGCATCAGCAGCGCCTCAAACAGCGGGACCAGGCCGTAGCGGTAGCCGTCGTAGCCGTAGGCCTTCAGCAGGCCCAGGCCGTTATTGATTTTTGTGTCTTTGAGGACAACGATATCCGCGCCCGTCAGCAGGAAATCCAGCACCGGCATGGCCGGGGCAAGGTATTCCTTCAGCGCCGCGATAAAGTTGTCCTGGCCCTCGCACGAGCCCGCGGGCCTCCAGGTCTGGATGTGCGTCAGGATCGCCGCAAGGTTGAGCGTGTTGCCGTTGACCGTCACGATTTCGTTCAGCAGGTCCATGAGCGACCTGCCGGGCACGATTTCCGTCCCCAGGATGTCGGGGATCGCGCCCTGCACCGCGTTCAGCAGGCTGTCGAAGTTCTCCTGCGTATACAGCGCGCTGCCCAGGATGTCCCCCAGGAAGGTGTCCGCGATCGTCTGGCCGGCCTGCAGCGGCACCGAGCCGAAGGGCTTGCCGTAGATAATCTGCCACAGCGTGTCGAGGTATTTCCCCAGGTTGCCCGCCAGGTCGTTGGCCTTTTCCTTGGTCCACTGCAGGTTGTTATAGATGCTCAGCTTGCTGCTGTAGCTGGGGTAGACGATCGGGCCGGGCGCTTCGGGCCGCGCGCCGTTGAGGAGGTTGATCAGCCCCGTGAGGTTGTTCTTCTCCAGCAGGTCGAACGCGCCGGCCGCCTGGAGGATGAACGCGAGCAGGTCCGCCCCGTCCCCCGCCACGTAGTAGGCCATGTTGTTCCTGCCCATGGTGTTGTACGGGTAGTCGAACTGCGCAATCGTGCCCAGCACCAGGCCTTCCACGGTCAGGCCGGGCAGCAGCTTCGCCAGC
>Ga0268262_10006870_pt1 | contig 10775 bp, 8 predicted proteins | sample TergutNc150P3_FD_190354 | JGI IMG/M metagenome (GOLD analysis project Ga0268262, IMG submission 190354) | Nasutitermes corniger P3 segment gut microbial community from laboratory colony in Florida, USA - Nc150 P3 (SPAdes) (version 2) | ecosystem: Host-associated > Arthropoda: Insects > Digestive...
TTGAGGCCATGCAGGAATTCCAGGTGAGCCTTGACGGAACCGAGTACCCCCTGCCCAGGCCCTTTATGGTTTTAGCCACCGAAAATCCCTTTGAACACGAGGGCACTTACCCGCTTCCTGACGCCCAGAAGGACAGATTCTTGATGAAGCTCTTAATTGACTATCCGGCTATGGAAGAAGAAAAAGAGATGGTAAGCCGGGTGCTTGAAGGCGGGACAGGGGCGGAGCTTTCCCTTGAAGGCGTTCAGACGGTACTATCCCCCAAGGAATTTGTCGCGATTCGCGATACGGCTTCGCGAGTCCGCGCGGCTCCCGAAGTAATTGACTACGCGGTAAGGCTTGCCGCCGCTACCAGGGAAGGGGGAGCAATCGAAACCGGCGCTGGCCCGCGCGGGAGCCTGGCCCTTATCCGCTGCGCCAGAGGCCGCGCGCTCCTTGAGCGCCGGGACTTTGTGATTCCCGACGATGTCAAAGCGCTTGCGGTTCCGGTTCTGATCCACCGCATTGCCCTTTCCTCGGAAAGCGAGCTGGAAGGGCAGAACGAAACACAGGCGGTAAATGCCCTTTTGTCCAGGGTTGAAGCGCCAAGGGCGGAGCTTGAATGAGGCCGGGCAGAACGCTTGTCGCTGCCGCCATGGCGTGGTTCCTGCTTGGGGCAGTGGGTTTTTTCTCCGACGATGTTTCCCTAATCTGGCTTTTCTCCGGGCTTTTTCTGCTTCCTGTTGTTGCCGTCGACGGCCTCGCGCTTTTTTTCTTCGCCGACAACCTTGCCGTAAAGCGCGATCTTCCGTCTTCGCTGGCGCAGGGGCAAAGGTTCACCGTAAAGCTTGAAATCAGGCGCGGGGATAAAGGTTTTCTCCCTTTCAAAATTCGGCTTTGGGATCTGCACCCGCAGTCCATGGACTGCGAAGCGTTTCCAGCCATTGTGGACAGAAACCTTCTTGAGGGCGGGAAAAGCGAGGCTCCGTTGATTTTTGAGTACTCCCTTTTGCCTCAGGAACGGGGACAGTGGTTTTTCCGGGGGACAGAGCTGCTTTTTTCTTCCTTTTGCGGGTTTTGGCGCCTCAAAGTCTTACACCCCTGCGAAAGTTCAGGCCGCACCTACCCGGATTTTAAAAAGATTAAAGCCAAAGCGGGGACAGACCTCCGGGGCCTGTTGGAACGCACCGGCCAAAAGAATATCCGTATGCGCGGGCAGGGGCTGGAGTTCAGGAGCCTTAGGGAATACCAGGAAGGCGATTCCATCCGCGAGGTAGACTGGCGGGCTACGAGCCGGAGGAGAAAAGTAATAGTCAGGGAGTACCAGGAAGAACAGGATCAGCAGGTGCTTTTTCTTTTGGATTCGGGCTACCGGCTTCACAGGAGCGAAGAAGAAGGGCGGACGCATGGTATGCGTACGCAATTCGACAGCGCCCTTGAAGCGGCTCTGCTTCTTTCATGGGTAAGTCTTAAGCACGGGGACAGCGTGGCTGTGGGGTGCTTCGGCCCGGTCAAGCGCTGGCTGGGGCCGCGAAAGGGCTTAAGCGCCTTTCCCCTGCTTATGAACGGCCTTTATGACCTGGTAAGCGGCCCCTATCCGTCATCGCCTTTTTCCGCCCTGGAAGACGCGCTTATTCGCTTAAAACGGCGGACTTTTATCGTTCTTATCAGCAATTTCCGCGAGGAGGACGGCCAGTCTCTCTCCTTGATTCTAAAGCGCGTTGAAAAGCGGCATCTTCTTTTAATGGTAAGTTTAAGGGAAAGGGAGTCCGAATCCCTGGCCTTAAGGCGACCGAAAGGAGGCGAAGAGGCCCTGGAAACCGCCGCGGCCTTTTCGTACCTGACGGCCAGAAGGGAATTATACGCCACATGGGAACATTCAGGCCTTTTGACCCTGGAAACATCCGCCGCCGCCCTTTCAGCGGCGCTGGTAAACCGCTATCTTATGGTAAAGCGTTCCGGCAGGTTTTAGGCGGGCTCATATTGACATAAAAATTGGCTGGTTATTAGATTAGTAGGGAAAGAAGTTCAAAAATGAGAATAAAAACTTATTTACCTGCTTTTTGCGTATTACTGCTCGTTGGCTCATGCTGTTTTTTTGCGGTCGTTTTTGGCAGAGGCGGAAAAGCGCCCTCATTGCCCGACGGCGCCGAAACTCGTCCCGTCGAGGATGGCGAAGCGGAGCTTGCTTTCCCGGCGCAAAATAGCGAAGAGGAGCAGGATCTTATCCTTTCGTTGTACAGGGACGAGGCGTTTCGTGAGGATGTGCTTGTTTTCTTTCAGGAAATAACCGGCTCCAGGGAAATTGCCTCGGCGATCCTGTCCAACGCCTCCGATTATAATGTGGCTCCTGCCCTGGCTTTTTCCCTCTGCGCGGAAGAAAGCGGTTACAATCCTCGCGCTCTAAACCGTAACAAGAACCAAACTGTGGACAGGGGGCTTTTCCAGTTGAATAACGCGAGCTTTCCGAAACTCAAGGTAGAAGATTTTTACGATACCAATATAAATGCCAGGTACGGCATTTCCCATCTGCGCTGGTGCCTGAATACCGCCGGCACCGAGATTTCCGCGCTTGCCATCTACAACGCGGGAGAGACCAGGGTTCGCTCTGTTGGAACGCCCAAATCTACCCTGGACTATGTTTCCCGGATTCTTAAGCGCCAGCGCAAAATCGAAGATAATTTTGAGGATTATTATTGCCGCGTTGTTGAAGAAAGAAACGCCTCAATGGAAATAGCCAAAAAAGAAGAAAAGATCTTTTTCAGATTCAGCCTGCTTGCCCCGCTGGGACGCTAGTAAATTCCTATTGAAAATTCCGGCCTGCTGTAGCATAATAGTCGTATGAAACGTAAAATAATCACAATTTTTGTATTTTTAATCGGGATGGCGGTTTTTGCCCAGAGCGTAGATTTGTCATTCTTTACCGATGAACTCAATAGGACAAGCGGTACCTTTTTGGACCGCCTTCATGTTTTAGAAAATGCCCGTGATCTAAATTTGACGGGAATCGGCCAATTTTATCATGAAGCCCTGAAAACCTTGCTGAATAAAATCCCTGATATCAAAACCAAGGAAGAATGGGATGCCAATGAGAACTCCTCAAGAATAGTTCTACAGGCTCTGGCTGTCGAAAAGTACAAGCCGGCAGCCCCGGAAATTTGGGCTATGGTTCAGTATTTTGATATCGCGCATGATGAAAACGACGGGGGCGCGATGCAGGACGCGCTTATCGCGCTGGGGCAGACCGGCGATCAAGACTATGTTTACCACATTGTTCTTGTCCTTGATGACTGCAATACCCATCAAACCCCGGATGCTGAAAGCAGGCGCAGGATACAACGGGCGGCGTCGGCATGTATTATCTCCCTGGAAGCTATGCACGCGATTGACGGTTACAGGCCGGTATTTTTCGCTTATTTAGGCTGGTATGATCCGTCAATAAGAAACATGGCCCATGAAGCCCTTCCCAATATCGTGGACGATCCCGGGGAAGCCATTATCGAAATTTTAAGGGACAATACAAATAATTCCAATGTAAAGCTCCGCGCGTGGCAGGAAATGCTGAGAACAAACTCGCCTGATTCTTCCAAGGCAAAAGTAGCGGCTGTAGCCCTTGAAATGGGCTGGAAGTATCCCACTTCCAACACCGCTTTACAGAGTTATTCAAAGCTAATGCGGTTGAGCGCCATTGACACGATCCGTATATTGGGCGTAGCGAGCGATTCGGTCTATGCCGATCTTGATAGGTCTTACACCAATAATTTTTCAACCAATAATCCTGATTTTGATGAGATCTTTAGGACTGTTGACGCCTTGGCGGCTGTAAAAACGGACGGGGCTATCGGGCTTCTCGTAAAATTCCTCAGTGGACTCAATGACAGAAGGCGGAGCAACATCTGGAGCGACAAGGAACGCCGGACTATGCAGTATATTATCCAGGCTTTGGCCACGACCGGAACCCAGGCCCCGGAAGCAAGGATGATTCTTCTCACCATACAGAGCGCTCAGCAATATACCGGCGCGGAACAAGGCTGGGCAAGGGATGCTCTGAGCAAATTGGGGTATTAACGCTACTGACAGCCAGACAATTCCTATTGAAAATTCCGGCTTACTATAGCATAATTAGGGTATGAAACGTATAACAATTGCAATTTTAGTACTCTTAATCGGGATGACAGTTTTTGCCCAGAGCGCGAGTTTGTCATACTATGCCGAGGAATTCAACAGGTCAGGCGCTACCTTTATTAACCGCCAACGTATTTTGGAAAACGTCCGCGACGCGAATCTGACCGAAACCGGCGATTTTTATCCCAATGCCCTAAAAACCTTGCTGATTAAGATTCCTGATATTAAAACCAGAGAAGATTGGGAAGCCAATGAGATTTCCGCGAGGATGATCTGCCAGGCTTTGGCAGCCGAAAAAAACGCCGACGCCGTCTCCGATCTTTGGCAGTTGATTCAGTATTTTGATATTATCAAAGATGTAAACGACGGGCTCGCGATGCAGGAAGCGCTTATCGCTATGGGGCAGACCGGCGATAAAACCTATCTTGAGCATATTGTTCTTCGTTTAAATGACATAAATACCCAGCAAACTTCGGACGCTGAAAGCAGACGGAGGATCCAGCGGGCGGTTGCCGGCTGTATTAGCGCACTGGAAGCGCTTCATGATATTTCCGGTTACAGGCCGGTATTCTTTGTCTATGTAGGCTGGTATGAGCAGTCCATAAGAAACATGGCTCATAACGCGCTTCCTGATATCGTGGATGATCCCGCGGATGTCATTATCGAAATAATCAGGGATACATCAAATAATCCCGGAATAAAGCTCACTGCCTGGCAGGAAATGCTAAGGACCAACGCGCCTGATTCTTCCATGGCAAAGGTAGCCGCTGTAGCCCTGGAGATGGGCTGGGGTTATCCAACTAGCGACAACGCTTTGCAGAGGAATTCCAATACAATGCGGAAGAGCGCGATTGACACAATTCGTTTGCTTGGCGCGGCGGATGATTCGGTTTATCCCAATCTTGATAAGTCTTACAGCAATAACTTTGCCAGTAATTCTCCCGATTATGACGAGATCAGAAAGACCATTGACGCCTTGACGGCCTTAAAAACAGATAACGCCGTGGCGCTTCTTTATAAGTATCTTCGGGACCTGAATGACAGAAGGCGGAGCGGCGTTTGGGGAAACAAAGAGCGGCAAATGATGCAGTGGGTTGTCCCTGCTTTGGGCGCGACAGGAACCAAGTCTGATGATGTAAGATTGCTTCTTACCACTATAATGAACTCCCAGGACTATACCGGCACGGAACAAGGCTGGGCAAGGGCCGCTCTAAGGCAGATAGGGAATTAAGCGCTGAAAGGATTTCTATTTCTCTTTTAAATTATATACGCCGTCCCAGTCGCTTTCAGGAGGTTTCTCCAGATAGTTCCGGCAACGCGTAAAATAGATATTGGAAGGCATATCTTTGGGCGACGTAGCCAGAATCTCCCTGAAAGCGGCTGCGGCGACCGGCCAGTCCCGCTTCTCGAAAATATCAAGCGCTTTGTGGAACACGTCCAGTTTTTTCTTCAGCGCCGGATCAGCGTCTTTGGCCAGGGCCACCAGTTCGTAAATCCGCACCGGTTCGTTCATTCCTACCACTCTTATACGGTCAAGCCGTCTTGTCAGAAACCGCCCCTCTGTCTGTTGTACAGTTTTTTCCGACGCCAAAACCCAGGTTCCGTAATGTTTATTTACCCCCTCAAGCCTCGCCGCCAGATTAACCACGTTGCCCATGATGGTGTAGTTCATCTTCTTTTCAGTTCCCATATTTCCTACAACCATCTCCCCCGAGCCGATCCCAATCCGCGTTAACAGGGGCGATGAACCCATTCCGTTTTCTCTTATGTACCTGTTTATTTCTTTTTCCGTTTCTTTCATTATTATCGCGGCGTCGCAGGCCCGCATGGCGTGGTCAGGAAGTATAAGGGGCGCGCCAAAAAAAGAAATGATCGCGTCTCCCTGGTATTTGTCTATGGTTCCCTTGTGATCCAGAATGATGTCGCTCATGGTCGAAAGGTAGTAATTGAGCAAATCTACCAACTGTTCGGGCGATAGTGTTTCCGCGACGTGGGTGAAACCCCTGATATCGGTAAACAGCGCGGTCATGTCGCGTTTTATCCCGCCCAGTTTTAGATGGCTGGGATCGGAAATGATTTCCTCAACCACGTCTTCCGACAGATAGGTGGAAAAGGCCCGGCGAAGGCTGTTGTTAAAAAACTGAAGATCGCGGGCCTGCTTTTCCAGAGTCTCTTGCTGGTCTTCTATCCGCCTGTCCTTGGTTTTTCTGGTGAATTCTATGACAATCATCGCGGAGAAAACCAAAAAGTACGAAGCCAGCATCCGCGTTGAAACTTTTATGTGGTAACTGTAATGTGATAAACCCGGAATAAACATTTCCGCGGACACCAGCGCAAGGAGGACTGCCGATAAAATAACCCCCAGGCGCATCCCCAAAAGCATAATCGTAACCAGCGGATATATGTAAATAAACAGGAAATTCACACCCTGGGATTGTTTGATCCAGACTATATAAACGCAGAACAATCCAAAAAAAGTCATGAGTATCAGAGCAGGTACGCTCTGGCTGACTTTTGTGCGCGCCAGGAAAAAAGTCCCTATACACAAAACGGCCATGCCGGCGCATGCGCCCGCGACATCAAACATCCCCCTGCCTAGGTTATACACGGCATAAACCAGAAGAAGAATACCGCCAAAACCAAAACAGGTATTCATCAGCACGTAGCGGATCAGGTAATCGCTCATGCCGAATTCGCGTCCTTCTTTGTATTTTCCGGATGTTAGGATATTTCTGAAAAATTGCGAAAGTTGATTTCCTATCGTTTTAAGCGCCATTGGTATAAATTATTCCTGTTTCCGACAGTTTTTATAGTTTACTATAACAGTTTACTATAAATATTCCGCTTTGTAAAATGTTATTCCTGCCCCCGGCTTCCCCAAAAGCTTTTGACGACATGATAGTAGTATGGTATATTTTACAAAGAAGTAGGGATAGATCATGAAAACAAGCAAAATCTGGGTTTTATTTCTAACGGCAGCCGTCATTTCCTTCTTAGTGGCCGCCTGTTTCAGCGACTGGACTGGGGAAGAGGAATACGGGACTGTATCAATAAGGCTGGCGGGCGATACCTCAAGGCAATTGGTGGCTCTTGATCCTGCGACTTCTGGAACTACAACGGAAACCCATACATACGAACTGAGCATAGATGGAGGCGCGTTTTTAGACTTTATTCCCAATAGTACTATTAGTTTGACTAACGGATCGCATACGTTCGAAATCCGGGCCTATGCGGTTGTTGGTATTGATATTTGGTTTTCAGGTAGCCCTTGGGCATCTGGAACAAAGGTACTGCGAGCCATTGGAACAAGCGGGACGGTAACAACTTCGGCGCCATCGACAACCGTAACTATAGACTTGTACAGCGCCACAGAAGTAGAGAATTGGGAACAGTTGAAGTTTGCGGCAGGCGGCACATCTGACCCAGCCCGCAAAGAAATCATTATTTTGCGGCCGCAATCTTCGACGCCAAACACTTGGGATGCGGACGCGGCAACAGGGACAATAACCATAGACCGCCCTATCGAGCTTATAGCGTACAATGACGTTACGATTAAAAGGCTCAATGCGTTTGGGGCGTTCTTCAATATAAGTTCCACCGGAAACCTGACCATTGGCTCAACTTTCGGAGATAAAATTAGCTCCCCAATAACCCTGGACGGCGGCTTCATAGCGCCGAATGGAGGTGTAACAGCCACCGCCCAACTTATAAGTTCGTCAGGTACTTGTACCATTGGGAAGGACGTAACCCTGCAGAAAAATAAAAACAGTGGCGATGGAGGAGGAGTGAGTGTTTTAGGTGGAAATATCACCTTATACGGGAAAATAATTGATAACATCACAGTGGGGACTGGCGGCGGAGTGTATGTTGCCAATGGAACCTTCACCATGAACGGGGGATCTATCATCGGTAATAAAGCTCAAGGTTCATTTCCCTCTGCAAACGGCGGTGGAGTGTATATGTCCGGTGGAAATGTTGTGATGGGAAACGCGCTCATCAAAGATAACGAGGCAGATAACGGCGGTGGAGTGTATATGGACTCTGCGCTTACTGCGGCTAATAAATTCACGATGAACGTGGACGCGGTGATAGAAGGTAATGTTGGTGGGTTGGTAGGCGGCGGAGTGTATATGAATGCCGGAACCTTCGAAATGAACGCGGGGGCAATTACCGGCAATGGAGGTAGTGGATTTAATCAATCCCAAAATGGCGGCGGTGTGGCTATGTTTGGCGGGACCTTCAACATGAAAGGCGACGCAAGTATCTCTAATAATAGTGTTTCTACAAACGGCGGCGGTGTGTATTTGGAGGGCGGAACCTTTGAGGCGTCCGGGGGAAGCATCGCCAATAATGTGGCTCCTGGAGATGGCGGCGGGGTGTACGTTAAGAGCGGAGGTATAGTAAAACTTACAACCGAACCGTTCATTGGGGAAAACCAGGCGACCAACGGCGGCGGGGTGTATATGGACGGCGCTGGTTCCCAGTTAATTATATTCGTAGGCGATGCGGCCATTGGCAGGAATGGAAAGCCTAACAGAGCTGTTAATGGCGGCGGTGTGTACGTTAAAGACGGAAACTTCACCATGGCAGGGGGAACCATTACCTATAATGTGGCGACAACATCAGGCGGCGGAGTTTATGTGGATGGCGGTACTTTTGATACCACTGGCGCGGTACCAACACATGGTGAGTTAGTTAAAGACAATAGTACACCCAATGTTCAGCATACTGGCGGTAGTATAAGTAGAGACGATGGATCTTTCACTTCCGCCGGTACGGGCGGCTGGTAACCGCCCTTGCGGCACGGCTTGAATTGGTTTAATGGGGCTCGACTGTTTCCTGTCCCGGCATATTCCTTTGACAATTAACCAATAATATGGTATATATTAAAATGGAGTCTGGTTTTCATCTTTTGCCGCGGTATTTACTGCTGGATAATGCAACAGCATCTTGAAAACCAAAGGGTTGATCATGAAAACACGCAAAATAGGCCTCTTATTTCTAACGGCAACCGTTGTTTCCCTATTGCTGGCCGCTTGTTTCAGCGACTGGATGGGGGAAGAAGTATACGGGACTGTTATAATCAGGCTTGCGAGTAATAGTACTTCAAGGCAATTGATGGGTCTTACAGGAACGGATGTGCCTGTCGTAAATGGGCAGGCGTTTGAAATACGGGCCTACGCCACTCCTTCCAGTCTTTCCTCTTCATCCAATATTATTGGTAACAACGGACAAATTATAACTACTCCCTCTAGTTGGCCTACCGGCTGGTAACCACTATGAAGCAACTGAGGGAATTTTCAGATTATTTAAAGATCTTTCGTTTTTCCTTTGCGCTAAGAACTAGAAGGGTAGATTTTTTTGAAGTAAAGTTAAGGAGAGTTTGCGGATGAAAAGGCGTTTGTTTCTTTTTTCAATTGTTTTTCTTATTTTATTGTCGGCGCCAATCTTCGCCCAGACAGCCGCGGAAATTGAGACCCTGCTGGCAACCGACGCCGTGAGCTACGATCAGGCGGCGTCTTTCGTGCTTAGGGCCGCGGACGTAGAGACGACCGGCCCCGCGTTTGATTACGCCGCTGAGCAGAAATGGCTGTCCGGCAAGGCATCTTCCGGCGGCTCAGCCACCCTCGACGAGGTTTCCCTCCTAATCATGGGGGCTTTCGGCATTAAAGGCGGCATCATGTATTCCGCTACAAAAAGCCCCCACTACGCGTACCGCGAGCTGGTATATCAGGGCATAATCCAGGGCAGGGCCGACCCGGGCCTCGCCGTGTCAGGCGACCTTTTGCTTTTTATGGTAAACCGTGTTCTTGACCAAACAGAAGGAGATAATCCATGAGTATGAAAAGAACGCGGCTGTTTTTCCTTTGTTCATTGCTTTTTGCCCTTTGCTCTTTGCTTCCGGCTGTGGATTTTGGTCTGCTTTTGAATCAGGACGCCGGTTACGGCGGCCTGGAAGGCAAAGAACAATTCGATTATTCCATCGGCCTTGTCCCCAGGCTTTCCGGCCTTATTGGCAAAACAGGCGATTTTATTATTTCCGCCGGAGTAGAGGCGGATTATAAGGATAATGGCTGGGGCTTTGTTCCTGAATTGCTAAGGACGGAACTCTCTTTCCACCCCGGCGACTGGGCTTTTGAAATCGGGCGGATGTACCACACAGACCCGCTGGGCTTTGTGGCGGAAGGGCTTTTTGACGGTGTAAGGCTGGCGTACTACAGCGAATTCGGAACCTTTAGCGCCGGCGCTTGGTATACTGGCCTGCTTTACAAGAAAAGGGTCAACGTAGAACTAACCCCCGAAGATATCGAATCCAATAAAGCCCCGCTTGACTACAACAATATGCTGGGAACTTATTTTGCCCCCAGGCGCTTTCTTGGCGCCCTGTCCTGGGAGCATTTGGGCCTGCCCGTCCAGCCAATGATCGGCGTTTTGGGGCAATTCGATTTTTTTGGCGACAATCCGCTTAACAGCCAGTATGCGGTCGTTAAGTTCGTCGTGCCGGTAAAAGGGTTTTCCCTTGACATTGGCGGGTGCTTTGAGCTTATAGAAAACAAAGGAAAATTTTGGACAGCAGTGGCGGCGGAAGCGGAAATAGCCTATTCGCCCCCGACCATGCTTAAAAACAGGATTTCGCTTACGGGCCGTTATGCCTCAGGCAACACCGGCTC
>Ga0268262_10006871_pt1 | contig 10774 bp, 5 predicted proteins | sample TergutNc150P3_FD_190354 | JGI IMG/M metagenome (GOLD analysis project Ga0268262, IMG submission 190354) | Nasutitermes corniger P3 segment gut microbial community from laboratory colony in Florida, USA - Nc150 P3 (SPAdes) (version 2) | ecosystem: Host-associated > Arthropoda: Insects > Digestive...
TAAACCGGTAATTTCCTTCTCCGTCCGTGAAAAGCCCCAAAAATCCCAGTTCTTTTGAGTTTTTTTTCCATACAATGGGCTTTGCAAGATTTTCCAATTGATTTATCAGCGCGGAAAGGTTTTCTCTTGAATCAAAGTTTTCTTTGTGCGGCAATTTGCGGGAAAAAACGCCGTCTATGTCTAAAACAGGAGCAAGAGAGAGAATAAGACCGAGTTTTTCTCCGGCAAGAAGATTATATTGATTTTTTACCGTAATTTTTCCCTTTATGCTCTTATGAATTCTTTCGCCCGATAAATTATTTTTTATCAGTTCAAGTTTTTCCCACGGAAGAATTACCGTTTTCTTTCCTTTTGCAATAACAATATCAAACACTTCGCCTGAAATTTTAATATTGTTGGTAAAATCGCGCGTTTTCTTTTGTTTTTCGCGGCTGTCAATTGATATTTCGTCAGCGTCGCCGGAGAAAATTCCGGGTCTTATCCTGTGCAACACTTCTTTTGAAAGCGGAGAAACCGACATCGCGTACATTTTTGACGTGCGTACAATTTCTCCGGCGACAATAAATTGAGGGTCCATGCGGAACATAACCGATCCCGGATGAATTATTATTTTATCCGCCGTTAAACTGCGGTATGAACCTATTTTTCCGTGAGATTCCCCATGTCCCCCTCTTTCACGAATGCAGACAAATTGTATCATTCCGCGCCCGATACAGCATAAATAATCGTCAATTTCGCTTGAAGACAGCGGCTGCGCCCTCTGATGAACAGGAATTTTCATCTTGGAAATAATTTCTTCAAGTTGAGAGGTTACATTTACTATTTCCGCCATTGCGCGCTCGTCAAGATAACTGTTTTCGCAGAATTTTAATTTATTTGTCGAATCATTGTACGATTTATAAAGTTTTAAATACGAAACAAAATCGCCGTGGTCATCGCGGAAACGGTGATGGGCTTGTCTTGCGTCGGTTTCTTCTCCCGGCGGAAGAATATAAGGGCTTTGTGTCGATAAAAATGCCGCAGCGACTAGCGTTTCTTTTAGCACATCGGGATATTTCTGTATCGCTTCCACAATTATCCGCGATTGACGCGGCGCAAGAGGAAATTCAGTCATTAATTTGCCAATATTTGACAAAGTGCGGTCTTTTTCAAGCGCGTCAAGCAAATTTAATGTCTCTATTCCGCCAAGTAATCCTTCTTTTTCAGGCGCGGCGATAAAATCGAAGTTCTCAAAATCGGTAATTCCAAGATCAGCCATGCGTAAAATAACTTCGGATAAATCCGTGCGGAAAATTTCTTCGGTAGTGTACAGCGGTCTTTGTTCAAAATCTTTGCGCGTGTACAATCTGTAGCAGATTCCTTCGCGCGTTCTTCCGGCTCTTCCCTTGCGCTGGTTAGCTGACGCGATAGAAATAGGCGACTCTATAAGGCTGGATGTAAATGTTTTAGGGTTATACCAGTTTAATTTTGCCAATCCTGAATCAATTACGGCGGTAATTCCGTCAATAGTAACGGAAGTTTCGGCAATATTTGTCGAGATAACAACTTTTGTTTTACCGTTTGGAGCGTCTTCAAAGACTTTTTCCTGCTCTTCTTTGCCAAGCCTTCCATACAACGGTACAAGATGTAAAAATTTTCCTACAGAACAAAAAGTAAGCCTTGATATGCAGTCTTTTATCATTTTTTCGCCTGAAAGAAAAATTAAAATGTCTCCTTCGCGTTTTTCACTTATAAAGCGTGTAGTAATTGTCTCGATTTTTAATAAAATTACGTCTTCTTTATTGTTTATTTGCCTGTTATTGCCTGTTTTTTCCCTGTATCTTCCTTCTTTTTTTTCCGGTTCATCGGTTAAAACAGGATCATAAATCAACGTTACCGGAAAACGCTGCGCTTCTATCTTCACAATAGGGCAATTATTAAAGTATTCGGAAAAAATTTCCGCGTTTATAGTAGCGGAAGATATGATAACTTTAAAATCGCGGCGGCTTTCAAGAACTCTTTTTAGCAATCCAAGTATAAAATCGATGGTTAAACTTCGTTCATGGGCTTCATCAACGATTAAAACGCTGTATTTTGACAGCCAAGGATCGATTTTCATCTCCTGAAGGAGCATTCCATCGGTCATTATTTTAATTTTAGTCTCATGATTGGTTTGATCCGCGAACCTCATCTTGTATCCAATCAATCCCGGTATTGCGGTATTTGTTTGACGCGCGATGAATTCGCTCACGGATACTGCGGCAATTCTGCGCGGCTGAGTTACTCCGATGATTCCATCCTTTGCATATCCGGCTTCATAAAGTATTACAGGAAGCTGAGTTGTCTTTCCCGAACCGGTTGGACTCTCAACGACAAGCGCCTGATTATTTTCCAACATTGATAAAATTTTTTTCTGATTTCTATAGACAGGAAGTTCAATATAGTTCATAATATTTATAATAGCATCTTGAATAAAAAAAAAATAGTTGCTATTATTTATACAACATGATAAACTATGGGAGGGTGATATTAATGGCTAGTAAAAAGAATGTGTACTTCTTCGGCAATGGAAAAGCTGAAGGCGACGCAAAGATGAAATTTATTTTAGGCGGTAAGGGCGCGAACCTTGCCGAGATGACGAACCTAGGAATTCCTGTTCCTCCGGGTTTTACAATTTCTACTGATGTCTGCGCTGTATATTACGAAAATAAAAATAAATATCCAGCCAGTATAAAAGAAGAAGTGGAAGCCGGTCTTAAAAAACTTGAAACAGTAATGAAAAAGAAACTTGGCGATCCCAATGATCCGCTTCTGGTTTCGGTTCGTTCCGGTGCGGCAGTATCCATGCCGGGCATGATGGATACAATCCTTAATCTTGGGATTAGCGATAAATCGGTAAAAGGACTTGCCTCAAAAACAGGCAATCCCCGTTTTGCATGGGACGCTTACCGCCGTTTTATTCAAATGTACGGCGACGTAGTAATGGGCGTTGAACATCATTTGTTTGAAGACGCTATTCATGCGCTTAAAAAGTCAAAAAATGTAGAATTAGATACCGATCTTACATCTGCCGATCTTGAAAAACTTGTCGATGAATACAAAAAAATCGTTAAAAAGAATTCCGGTAAAGATTTCCCGCAGGCTCCGCTTGATCAGCTTTGGGGCGCGATAAACGCGGTATTTGGATCATGGATGAGCGAACGCGCCATTAGATACCGCAAATTGGAAGATATTCGCAACCTTAAAGGCACTGCGGTAAACGTCCAATCAATGGTATTCGGCAACTTTGGCGACGATTCGGGTACGGGAGTATGTTTCAGCAGAGACCCAAGCACCGGTATTAATGAATTCTACGGCGAATATTTAATGAACGCGCAGGGCGAAGACGTTGTTGCCGGTATCAGAACGCCGGAAAGAATTTCCACGCTGGAAAAAAAGAATCCTACTATTTATAAACAGCTTGTCGTAATCAAAAATCGTCTTGAAAAACATTTTAGAGATATGCAGGATATGGAATTTACCGTTCAACAGGGCGTTCTTTACATTCTGCAAACACGTAACGGCAAACGCGCCGGAACTGCGGCGGTAAAATGCGCGGTCGATATGGTGGGCGAAGGCTTAATTGACAAGAAAACCGCTATTATGCGCGTTACACCCGGTCATCTTGACCAGCTTTTACACCCAATGATTGATTTTAAAGCGCAAAAACAGGCGAATGTTCTTACAAAAGGACTTAACGCTTCTCCGGGAGCCGGTACGGGCAGGATAGTTTTTAACGCGAAAGACGCTGAACTTTGGCACGCAAGAGGCGAAAAAGTGCTTCTGGTCCGCAAAGATACAAGCCCCGAAGATATTGGCGGTATGGTTGTTTCGCAGGGTATTCTTACCTCGACAGGAGGCATGACAAGCCATGCGGCGGTTGTAGCCCGCGGTATGGGAACTCCTTGTGTCGCCGGCGCAAAAGGCGTTTTAGTAGAGGGTAACTCAGTAGAAATCGGCGGAAAAATGTATAATGAAGGCGATTGGATAACCATTGACGGTTCTTCCGGCGAAGTATACGAAGGCAAATTGCCCTTAGTAGCGCCTAACATTTCCAAAGATATGAATACTTTCCTTAAATGGTGCGATGAAGTCCGCGCCGGAACTGTTCGCGGCAGAATAAAAGGTTTTGAAGTAAGAACCAACGCCGATCAGCCGGAAGACGCAAAAAGAGCGTTTGATTTCGGAGCTCAAGGCATCGGTCTTTGCCGCACGGAACATATGTTCTTTGAAAAAGACAAGCTTATCCATTTCCGCGCCATGATTGTCGCGGAATCGGAAACAGAGCGAAAAGAACAATTAAAGAAGATTCTTCCCCTTCAGCAAAAAGATTTCTACGGTATTTTCAAAGCGATGGAAGGCCGCCCTGTAACAATCAGGCTTTTAGACCCGCCGTTGCATGAATTTGTGCCCCATACAAAAGAAGAAGTTGAAGAACTTGCCGGACATTTAAACATGAACGCTGATAAATTAGCGTTAAAAATAGGGACTCTTGTAGAAAGCAATCCGATGTTAGGGCATCGCGGCTGTAGATTGGCGGTAACATATCCTGAAATCTACGATATGCAGGTAGAAGCTATCGCTCTTGCCGCCGTTGAGTGCGCGAAACAAAAAATTCCTGTACATCCTGAAATAATGATACCTATCGTTGTAACTGCAAGAGAACTCAGGCTTTTACGCCCCAACGCGGAAAAAGTACTTGAAAAAGTATTTACGGCGGCCGGAGTAAAAGTTCCTGTAACTATTGGTACGATGATAGAAGTGCCGCGCGCCGCGATTCGCTCAGCGCATATCGCGCATTATGCGGACTTCTTTAGTTTTGGAACAAACGATCTTACACAGATGACTTTCGCGTTTAGCCGCGATGACGTTGCGTCGTTCCTGCCTACCTATCTGCAAAAAAATGTGCTTGACGTTGATCCGTTTAAGACAATTGATCAGGACGGAGTAGGCGGTTTGATGGAACTTGCGATTAGAGAAGGTCGATCTGTAAAGCCGGATCTCAAACTTGGGATCTGCGGAGAACACGGCGGCGATCCCGCGACTATAGATTTCTGCTATAGGGTGGGATTAAGCTACGTATCATGTTCACCGTTCCGTGTGCCGTTAGCGCGGCTTGCCGGTGCGCAAGCTGTCATTAACAATGCCGGAAATAATATAATGGGAGGGGGGTCAGGCTCGACTAAACCTGCCACTGCCAAGGTGAAAGGCAGTAAAAAACCTGTTAAGGGGGACAAAAAGATGGCAGTAACATCTGCGAAGAAACCTGCGGCGAAGAGGAAAACAGCCGCAAAAAAGACCGGTGCGAAGAAAACCACCGCGAAAAAACCTGCGGCTAAGAAGAAAACCGCAGCGAAGAAACCGGCTAAAAAAGCAACAGCCAAAAAAACTACAGCTAAAAAAACTGTAAAGAAAACTGCTGCTAAGAAGCCTGCAGCCAAAAAATCAGTAGTTCTTTAATTAATTAAGGGTTTTTTGGAATTTAAAAAGATTTTCAAAAAAACCTGGCTGTTAATGCGGCTCTTTGAGAGTGCGGCTAACAGACCAGGTTTTTTTTATTATTAATAGTATTTTTTATAAAAACCGGTTAAAAAAAACTCCAAAAATCAATAACAAAAATAGTTATTTTATGTTAAAATACTTATATGCCCAAGTTGCAAAAGAATAAAAGAACAATCCGCGTTAAGATATTGCTAATAGTTATATCTACCGCGATAGTTATAAATGTTTCAAGCCTTGCGGTAGGCGCGTTGTTTCTGACGCACAGTATAAGCGGAGCTATGAAATCCGATATGCTGGTTACGGTTGATATTGCGGATCAATATGTAACAAAAGAAATTGAATTGTTAAAAGTTAAAGCGAAAGAAGCCGCCAATGCAATTGAAGATTATGTTTTAACCGCCGGTTCAATACCCAATGCGGACAGACTTAAACAGATATGCGTGAAATATCCTGTATTTAACGGGCTTGCTGTTTTTAGCAATACGGCTTTTTTAAGCTCTTGCGGAGAATTGTCAATATCGCCTGAATTAATCAGCGAACCTTTTATGCAAATTGCCGTTCGCGGCGAGCCTGTAATTTCGACAACCATGTTTACTCCTGACGGTCTTCTTGTTATGTATGTTTCCACGCCGATAAATGACAATTTTGTTCTGGCGGCAGTCCTGCCCGGTTCTTACTTTAGCGATTTACTGTCTCATTTTGTTTTTTGGAACTCCGGTCATTTTTTTATTGACGACGCTGACGGAAACACAATTTCTAATTACCGTGAAGAATGGGTAAACCAGAGAATAAATTTTATTAAAATGGCTGAAACCGATAAAAGTTACGAAAGCATAGCCGTAATTGCAAAACGCAGAATCAGCGGAGAGCGCGGTACTGGCGTATTTAAATTAAATGGAATGCCGAGAATGTGCGCCTTCCGCCCAATTTCAAGCCCGAATGAAAACTGGTTTGTAGGTATTATCGCGCCATTAAATGAAAGTGTTTTAAACGGTGTTCCGGACAGCTTACTGCTTATGGGCATAATAACATTGTTCCTTAGCATTCCGGCCGCTATTGCCGCTTCCGTTATTTTAAGGCGTCCATACGAAGAAATCGACCATTTGCGTGAAGCGGCGGAAGCGATGTCGTCCTCTAAAACAAAATTCTTGGCGACTATGAGCCACGAAATCCGCACGCCGATGAATAGCGTTTTGGGCTTTTCAGAGCTTGCGCTTGACAATGAAACAACTCCTAAGGTCAGGGAGTATTTAACTAAAATAAAAACCAACGCCGAGTGGCTTTTGCATATTATTAACGACATACTTGATATTTCCAAAGTTGAATCCGGCAAAATGGAACTTGAAAAAATTCCCTTTGATATGCATGAGCTGTTTTCAAGTTGCCGCACGTTAATTATGCCCAGCGCGGTAGAAAAAAGCATAATGCTTCATTTTTATGTTGAGCCAAGTCTGGGAAAAAAACCGTTAGGCGATCCTGTAAGACTGCGCCAAGTGCTTGTAAACCTTCTGTCTAACGCCGTCAAGTTTACAAATACCGGCATGGTAAAACTTAACGCCGTGTTAAAAGCTAAAACCGACACAACTATAACGATGTATTTTGAAGTAAAAGATTCAGGGATTGGCATGACTCCCGAACAAATAGACAGAATATTTGATCCGTTTAGGCAGGCCGAATCGGGGACAACGCGCAAATACGGCGGTACTGGTCTTGGCTTGTCCATCACCAAAAATATTGTGGAAATGATGGGCGGCAAACTTTTGGTTGAAAGCACGCCCGGCGTTGGCAGTAAATTCAGTTTTGAACTGGTCTTTGACACAGTAGATACCAATGTTGAACACGTATTTGATGATAAAGTGGTTATGAAAGAGCTTGATAAACCGGCGTTTGAAGGCGAGGTTTTATTATGCGAAGACAATCCCATGAATCAGCAGATTGTTTACGAGAATCTTGCAAGAGTTGGGCTAAAAACTATCATTGCCGAAAACGGAAAAATAGGTTTTGATTTAGTAAAAAAAAGGCAGGATAACAATGATAGGCAATTTGACTTAATTTTTATGGATATGCATATGCCTGTAATGGACGGGCTTGAAGCGGCGGAAAAAATAAAAGAATTAAATATAAATGTTCCCATTGTGGCAATGACGGCGAATGTTATGTTCAATGACAGGGAAATTTACAAAAAAAGCGGCATGATTGAATGTGTTGGAAAGCCTTTTTCCACGCAGGAATTGTGGCGTTGTCTTATGAGGTATTTTACGCCAATATCATCCGGTCCCGATAAAAATGTCAATTTGGAAGCCAACTTGGAATTTCAAAGAAAATTTCAGGGGCTTTTTGTTAAAAACAACCGCGATAAATATCAGGAAATTGTCGATGCTTTGGATTCAGGCGATATTGTACTTGCCCACAGGCATGCTCATTCGTTAAAAGGCGATGCCGGTCAGATTGGCAAAACCATCCTTCAAAAAGCCTCCGCCGACGTGGAGCATAACCTTAAAGACGGCAAAAAACTGGTAACAGCGGAACAGTTAAATATCCTTAAAATGGAACTGGACTTGGTAATTAATGAATTCGCTCCTAATGGCTAATATTTACACGTAAAGAACACTAAGGAAAAGAAGCTCACAAAGAGGAAAGAGGGGAATATTGTCCGAAGGTTATATGCGGGCTTTATGATAAGATAACGGAGAAAAATACCTGATCTTCTTTCGTGTTCTTCCTTTCTTTGCGTCCTTTGTGAGAAATCTTCGGGGAAAATCCAATTAAACCCGTAATTTTTCCTGCCGATAATTAAACGTAAGCGGAGGTTTGTGTGATTAGAGGATGGTATACAGGCGCAAGCGGAATGAGGGCGCAGCAATGGCGGCTTGACGCGGTAGCTAACAATCTGGCTAACGTAGATACAACCAGTTATAAAAAAGATGTTACGTCTTTTAAGGCGTTTCCCGAACTGCTTTTAAGGCGCATGGACGACGACGGCGTTTATAAGCACCCTTTTGGCTCCGCGGACGCCGCGCCAATTGTCGGAAAACTCGGAACCGGCGTCGAATTAAACGAATTATATACTGTTTTTACTCAGGGAGCCCCTAAAGAAACATCAAGCGATTTTGATTTGATGCTTGAAGGTAAAGGCTTTTTTTCCGTGGCGACCCCTTATGGCGAAAGATACACAAGAAACGGCTCTTTTATTCTTGGCAAAGAAGGCTATCTTGTTACAAAAGACGGTTATCCTGTTCTTGGAGAAAACGGCCCCATCAGAGTAAAAGCAAATAACTTTAAGGTTGATAATGAAGGCAGAATATGGGTCAACGCGGCTTATCCCGATGAGCCGGAAGTTATGGTTGGAAGAGATAAGAATCAATGGGAAGATATGGTTTTGCTTGATACCTTAAAAATAGTCGATTTTGAACTTGAACGCTTCCTTGAAAAACAGGGAACCAGCCTTTACCGCGAAGGCACAAAAGACGGCAGAATTTCAGGTCCTCCCATGACTATGAACGTGCAGGACCGCCCGAAAGTTTTACAGGGATTTTTAGAGTCCGCAAATGTTGATCCCGTAGTGGAAATGGTTCAAATGATCGAAGTAAACCGTTCTTACGAGGCGAATCAAAAAATTATCCAGTCGGAAGATACAATGCTGGGTACGTTGATAAATCAAGTGGCAAAATTTGGCTGATAAGAAATAAATAATAAGAGAGGATAACATGGTTAGAAGTTTATGGACAGGAGCCGCCGGAATGATTGGTCAGCAGGCTAATATGGATACAATTTCAAACAATCTCGCAAACGTGAATACTCACGGCTATAAAAAGCAACGCGCGGATTTTGAAGACCTTATTTATCAAACAATAAAAACTGCCGGAACTCCAGCCACGGAAGATACGGTTGTCCCCGTCGGCATTCAAATGGGTCATGGCGTTAAACTGGCGGATACTCAAAGAATTTTTGAGCAAGGCTCATTGCAAAATACCGGCGTTCCCACTGATATTGCGATTGTCGGCGAAGGCTTTTTCAAAATACAAACTTATGACGGCACTATGGCGTATAGCCGTAACGGAAACTTTAAAGTTGACTCGGACGGACGTATGGTTACAAGCAACGGTTATTGGCTTATACCGGATATAATCATGCCTGAAAACTTTCTGCCGCAGTCAATCAATGTTACAAAAGACGGCAGAGTGAGCGTTAAAGTTCCGCGCGACGGCGAGGAAGTTGAAGTTGACGTAGGCAGAATCGAACTGTACCGTTTCCCGAACCCGGTAGGTCTTACCGCTATAGGCGAGAACCTGTTCAGAACCAGTCAGGCTTCAGGCGACGCAATCCCCGGCAGACCGGGCTATGAAGGCATGGGTCAGCTTGAGCATAAATTTTTGGAAATGTCCAATGTCGCGGTTGTTCAGGAAATGGTCAATCTGATTATCGCACAGCGCGCCTATGAATTTAATTCTAAAACAATTCAAACAAGCGACAATATGCTTGGTACAGCGACCACATTAAAAAGGTAGTAAGGTAGGAGTATAGATAAATGGAAATAGCCGGATTTGATTTACAAAACCCAGCGTCAATTTACGCGGATAACTTTCGCTTGCCGTCAAGTCCGGCTGTCCACAGTCCAGATAAATTTGCCGAAGCGTTAAAAAGAGCTTCCGCAAACAACACTGTTGTTGAAAAAAGCGCGGGCGAAGAACCTATTGATAAAGAGGACAAGCTCTATAAACTCTGCCTTGAACTTGAAACTTTTCTAGTTAAAAATCTTTTAACCGGCATGAGGAACACGGTGCAAAAATCGGGGTTTATAAACGAAGGTTTTGCAGGAAAAATGTACGAAGACATGCTCTACGATGAATATGCCAAAGATTTTACTAAAAACGCCAATTTCGGACTTGCAGAACAAGCCTACAGGCAGTTAAAAAATAAAGGCGTTTAGAATAGATATATGTCAAGAAAAATCTTGTTATTTGCCGTTTTAATAATATTATTTCCTGTTTTTACAATTTACGCGCAGGAAGAGGCTTTAAAGGAAGCAACTGAAACGGAAGAAGCCGCTCCCAAGCCGTCGGGCGGCAGACCCGATTTCTGGATTAGTCTCGGCGCGGATACGGCTTTTTACACCGTGCCGTTTCCCTCTTATGGCGGCAGTTTTTCTTTTGGATACGGTTCTGGCTCCTCGATAGGGATTAAAGCGGCTTATTTTTTTAACGCGGAAAACTTTAACATTTTTGAAATAGATTTACTGCTTCGGTTTTATTTG
>Ga0268262_10006872_pt1 | contig 10771 bp, 14 predicted proteins | sample TergutNc150P3_FD_190354 | JGI IMG/M metagenome (GOLD analysis project Ga0268262, IMG submission 190354) | Nasutitermes corniger P3 segment gut microbial community from laboratory colony in Florida, USA - Nc150 P3 (SPAdes) (version 2) | ecosystem: Host-associated > Arthropoda: Insects >...
TAACGAAGTTGTCGGATTTATCAAAATTACACCTAACAGTATGAAAAAAGTTGACAAAAACATTGAAATATAGTAAAATAGCCGTATTATGGCGAGATTTAAAGACACGGATAACACTCAGGGTCAGTTTATAGCCGTTAACCTGAAGGAACAACTGCTTCCGGACACCTTCGAATGGACGCTGGATTACTTAATCGACAGGACGGATTTGTCATTATTTGAACAAAACTACCATAATGACGAGATGGGAGCTTGCGCTTACCCGCCCAGAGTATTATTGAAGATAATAATTTACTCCTATTCGAAAGGAATCCTGTCCAGCAGGCGTATGGAAAAGCTGTGTAGGGAAAATATGACCGCGAAAGCGCTGGCGGAAGACTGCGAGCCCGACCATGACACGATAGCAGTCTTTATTTCGGCAAACCACGAGGCAGTAGAAGATTTATTCGCCCAGATATTAATGCAATGCGCCAAACTGGAACTAATAACGGGTGAAATGTTCGGCATAGACGGGGTGAAGATGCCGTCAAACGCGTCAAAAGAATGGAGCGGGACAATAAACAGTTTGAAGAGAAAGAAGGAAAAACTGAAAAAACACATATCGCGGTTATTATTGAGGCACCGGGAGCTTGATAAAAACGGAGAAGCGAAAAAAATACAGAAACCGTATAAAGAGACGATGGGAAACGATAAGGAGCGGAGGGCAAGGAGCATAGAAAGGCTGGAGAAGAAACTAAAAAAACTTGATGAGTTTCTGAAAACGGCGGAACCGAAGAAAGGGGCGTCCGGGGAAGAAGTCCAGTCGAACATAACGGACAACGAGAGCGCGAGGATAAAAGGGCCGCACGGCTATATACAGGGGTATAATGGTATAGCGATAGCGGATTCCGGCAATCAGATAATAGTTTGCGCGCAAGCGTCCGGTTCCAGCGAGAACGGAAATTTTCCAAAGATGCTGGAAAGCCTTGAAGAAAACATGAAAGCGGTAACAAAGAAAAAGAAACCGCTGAAGAAATCGATGTGTTTGGGGGACACCGGATTTTTTTCCGAGGAGAACCTGCAGGAAGCAAAGAGGATGGGAATAGAAGTGATAATACCGGACCCGCAATTCAGGCAGAGGGATCCTGATTTTGAAGGCCGGGAGAGAGGAAAAGGCAAGAAACTGTTTGAGAAAGAAGATTTCAAGTATGATGAAAAGAAAAACGAGTTCAAATGCCCGAACGGAAAAGCGCTAAGGTATAAAGGGAAAGTGAAGCTGAGGAACAACGAAGGGGAAAAATACCAGGCTTCTATAAGGGATTGCAGCCAATGCCCGCTGGTTGAAAAATGCTTAAAAACAAAGCGGAAGAAAGCGAAGACCGGGAGGGGCCGTTCCAGGACATTGTATGTAGTGACAAGGAAGTACAAAGAAAACCTGTCTGACAAGATGAGGGAGAAGATAGACAACCCGGCGTACCGTGAATTGTATTCCCGGAGGCAGCAGATAATAGAACCGACATTCTCGGATATCGCATATTGCAAGGGAATGGACAGATTTACGCTGCGTGGGACGGAAAAAGTAGACATACAATGGAAAATGTACTGTATAGTGCATAATATAGGGAAATGTATAAGGCCATTGAGAAAGAAATACGGGGCATAGGGGCAAAAAGCAGGGGATATTTGTGTTAATAAATAAAAATATAAAATAATATTATAAATAAATTAATAAAAATGTTTTATAAAAATTGAGGAGGAATAAATTGTCCTAAAAAAGACATTTCCGACAACCTCAACAAACGGTATACGCTTCGCCGCCTTCGGCGGCTCGGGCTACGCAAAAACGTCGTATACCTAGAACATTAGGAGAAATGTGGGCTAAAATGATTTGAAAAAAGAGGAGATTTTTTAAATGGCAAAACCTGAAACTTTAAAAAGGGTATTGGTGGAACATAATGTTGACAAAAATATTGTTAATAAAATCAATGATGGTTATGAAAACGTAACCAATAAATCCGCCAGAAAGAAAAAGACACAATATTTGTTTCATGCTATTAATGAAATGGATAAATCACTTGATAAAGATACATGCAAGAAAATATTGGAGGAGTGTGCATGTACAATAGGTTCAAGTCTGGAAAAGAAAGTCAGACAACTTGCTGAAAAAATTAATTGTTTATCGTTAAAAGAAAAAATAAGTGAAATATGTAAAATTAAGCATTTGGGAAACCCGGTCTTAAGGAAAGACGGCACTATCTTAGTCAATCTGGCTAATACTAGTGAAGACGGCAAATATATATGTCCTTGTCCGCAGGTTGTTAACGATGTTGATATAGAAAAACCAAAAACCCATACATATTGTTTATGTTGTGCCGGGCATATAAAATTTCAATACGGAATTGCATTGGATAAAAGAATAGATGTGAAAGTACAATCATCACCGTATGAAAGTAATGGGAAAAAGCCATGTGTTTTTTTAATAGCGATTATTGAATAAAAAATGGGCATAATATAATGAAATTTAAAAATAATAAATTTAAGTTATAATTTTACTAGAAGGAAAAAACTATGGGTATAAAAAGAAGCGATATAAACGAACAATGGGCGCATTCAGGGATTGTTGAAGCCGGAGATTTCACTTTTATAAGTTATTGTGTCGGCAAAATAGGTCAACCCAGAGTTTGCCCATGTTGGCGGACAAGAAGGGCTTTTATTTCAACTTGACGCAATAGCATATAAAGGTAATAATAAATAATATAAAGGAGTAAAAAATGGAAATGTGTCAAAGTTGCGGAATGCCAATGAACAAAGACCCTCAAGGCGGTGGGACAAATGCTGACGGAAGTAAAAACAAAAAATACTGTAGTTACTGTTATCAGAATGGAACATTTGTTGGCGGAGAAACTACAGTTGAAGAATTTCAGAAATTTTGCCGTAAAAAAATGATTGAAAACGGAACTCCAAAATTTCTTGCATGGATTTTTACTCGTGGAATGAAGCGGTTGGAAAGGTGGAATAAAAAATGAAAAATAATGTATTCATACATTCATTAAAAACTCAACTTTTAATTTCATTTTCAATGCTGGAAAAAATAATTGAAATATGTCCAGATGAATTGTGGGATAAAAAAGTTTCCGGTTATGTTTTTTGGCAACAATTGGTTCATGCCTTTGCCGGAATACATGGTTGGTTAAGAGAAGACAAACTGGAAATTATGCCCCCATTTTCAATTTTTAATGGCAAAAAAATATATTCAGAATTTGAAAATGATCCTGAAATAATGTTAACAAAAGCAAATGTTATTCAATTGTGTAATGAAACAAAAGAAACAATTGAAAAATGGTTTAACGGAAAAGACGATGAATGGCTAAAAATACCTTTTGCGGTATTCAAAATAAACAATTTTGATAATATTGCAGGTCAAATAAGGCATATAATGTATCATGTCGGACATTGTGAAGCAATATTCAGAGAAAATGGCATAAAGCCAGGTGAATATTTAGATTATTTATGTCCACGAAACGGTATTAAAAAAACAAAGAAAAAATAACAGGTATTACAATCCATTTGGTAGATAATAATTATGATACTGGCAAAATAATAAATCAATGTACCGTTAATGTTTTGGATAATGATACTGTAGATACTTTAAGTCAAAGAGTATTAAATAAAGAACATGATTTTATTATTGAAACATTAATAAAAATATCAAAAAAATGAAATATTATTATAGATAATATATTCGGCACATTTTTTTCATAAAATAGAAGCAAAGAATACCCTTTTTCACGGGTATACTCCCCAAATATCAACAAATCAGCCCTAAATCAACCTAAAATCAACCCAAAATCAAACCCCAAAATGGTATAACAGGCATTCTACTTATGATATACTTCCATATCATTATAAGGAGAATAAAAATTATGGGAAAATATAACATTGCCGTAATAAATAAGTTAAATCAATGTCTTGGTGAAAATGGGATTGAGAAGACCATCCATAAAAAAATTATGGAATCCGGGGAATTGATTAAGGGGTCAAACAAAACAGAGGAAATATCAGAATGGTGTTTTAACGCTATGGAAAAAATGGATGAATTGCTGGATGAAAATGTTAAAAAAAAGGTTCGCGAAGATTGCGCTTGTTTAAAAGGCGGAAAGAGGGAAAAAATTTGCGAAGAAATCAATAAAAAATTTACGACAGATGAAGACAGAATAAAAGCCGTAAATGAATCACATTTTGTTTTTGGGCATGAAATCAAAATGACAGGAAAAGGAAAATATGAAGTAAAAAGCTGGGATGATAATGAACCTGAAAAAAAATGTGCTTGTTTAGGCGGTCGGTTAAATGGTTTAAATAAAAACTGGTCAAAGACATGGTGTTATTGTTGTGGAGGACAAGCAAAACATCATCTGGAAGTATTATTGGGAAAAAAATTTGATGTAAAAATAATTACATCTGCTTTGTCAGATAAAGGCAAAAACTGTTATTTTGAATTAAGAGAAATAAAGTAAAAAATGATTTATAAATATATTTGAAGGGGACAAAAATGACTTTTACAAGTTTAGAACAGCGAATGGCACAAACCTATATAGATATGTTTCCAAAATTCGTACCGGATAAAAATACTAAAATTGATGTGGATGAACAGGAACAATTTTACCTTTTAATTAATAATTTATATCAATTGGCTCTTTAATGAACCTTTACTTTTTGTCCCTTCCCTGCATGAAGATGACGCATATCCCAGTAGGTATAAAAAATCTTACGGAAAACCTGAATTAATAAATAATATGCGTAAATTCGTAAAGGTAATTGATTCATTATTACAAAGTATGTATTTATTTGGTCAAGATTCAAAAAATAAAATCAATAAAAAACAACAGAAAATATTGTCGAAACTTGGTATAATTAATTTTGGTAAATTGCCAAAAGCATGGACTTGGATGTCAAAACGTCCAAAATCAAGCATTGTTGAATTTATGTATTGTCTTTTTGATAGAGATTATCCGTACAGTTCGGATATATACGCTTCTTTACTTGGTGAATCATCATTTCACAAACTTGAAAACTGGATAATTAAGCAAGGGTATAAACGGTTTGATATAAATAAACCAACCGCAAGCGACTGTAAGCTTACATTAACATACGCAAACCCTTTATGGAGCAAAGAAATTCCAAAGGGCGGATTTGAATATAAAATCAGACATACAGGCATATCTGCGCAATATGATTTTTACGTGAAGCAGCCCGCTGTTTTTGGTTTATGCATACCAAACGGGTTGAAGGTTTATTTGGACGCTTTTGATACAATGAGTGAAAAAAATAAAAATTTTGTTATAAATCATACAAAAAAATGTGATGGGTGCAAATATTGTGTTCAGACAGATAAAACCGGTTCACGTCCTTTGGCGTTTATTCAAGTTATATATGAACAAAAAAAGTATAATTTGTGCCCATACTTCCCCGGATACTGCTATTCCTGGACAAATATCAACAATGACCTTGTGGATCAGTTGATTGAAATGTTATCTTTTATGGATAAATTTATACCAAAGAATAATCAAATATGAATGAAGTTAATAATAATACGTCTAAAGGTAGTTATGTGCAATACTCCCTAACTTGGTTGACAAATTATCAAAAATATTTGAAAATGAATATAGTTCAAGAAAAGGGGAAATAAGAAATGGATAAGATTTTAAATTCTGTAGACATAAAGAGATGTAATTTCGAAGATATAAGAACATTAGTGGCAGATTATTATATAAATAATAGGATACTTGTCGATTCTTTTTGGGAAAATCATGTAAGAGATGGTAATCATTACAAAATAATGTACCATAATGAAATTATAGGTTATTTTTCAATAAACAGTGAAACTATATTGGTTTTGTTTAATGTAATGGAAAATTATAGAAGTATTTCGCAGGAATTGTTTACAATTATAAAAAAATATGAATCAATTAAGGAAGCATTAATTCCAACCGGCGATGAATATTTTATTAGCCATGCGATTGATAATTATGTTAAAATTGAAAAGCAGGCATATTTCTCAATATACACTGACAAAAATCCAAATAAAGTTATTCCAATTGAATTGAAACTCGCTAATATTGAAAAAGACATGGAAACACTTAATCTTTGCCATGATTTTTTAAAAAGTGAGATTGAAAATATAAATAATTCAATTGATGAAGAAATATATATTGCATTGCACGAAAATGATGTAATAGGGTTTGGTATAATAGAATACCAAAAAATTATAGACATATATGCGAGTATTGGAATGATTGTACGAGATGAATATCGACAAAAAGGATTTGGCGCAAATATTTTAAATGGGTTAAAAAATATTGTAAAATCGAAAGGGAGGATCCCCATTTCAGGCTGCTGGTACTATAACCATAACTCCAAAAAAACAATGGAAAGTGCTGGTGCATATTCGAAAACAAGGTTGTTGAGGTTTTATTTTTAATATAAAAATGGGGGTACTGCACATAAATTAGGAAAAATGTATACCGAAGAAGATCGAGTGGACGATTCATTTGATAAATATTGGGCAAAGCTGAATATACAAATTTTGTTTTAAGAAAATTGCCTGAATGGTTTGGCAATGAGGACAGTTTACAAAAATATATAGATATTGAAATCAATAGTTCATTGGTATATTGAAAAATAACATATAAATCAATGACACAGCGCCTATTGGAGTGTATTCTTTATCTCCCCCAGCGGGAACACCGGAATCATGTTTTTTTCCAGCCATTCAACAGCCTCAAGCGGATTTAAATCCCAATTCGTAGGGCAGGGGGAAAGCACCTCCACCATTGTGAAGCCCTGGCCGGCAAGCTGCGCTTCAAAAGCCTTCTTTATATACTGCCGCGTTTTGCGGATATTTACCGCGTTGTTCACCGCGCCCCGCGCGATGTAGCGGGTGCCGTCAAGGGTGGCAAGCAGTTCGCCAACGCGGATAGGGTAGCCCATGCCGGCGGCGTCCGGGTCGCGGCCCTGGGGGGCGGTTTTGGCTTTTTGCCCAATAAGCGTTGTGGGGGCCATCTGCCCGCCGGTCATGCCGTAGATCGCGTTGTTGACAAAAATCGTGGTGAATTTTTCACCCCGGTTCGCCGCATGGATCATTTCCGCGGTGCCGATGGCCGCCATGTCGCCGTCGCCCTGGTAGCATATCACCAGGTGGTCGGGCAGCATTCGCTTAACGCCTGTAGCCGCGGCGGGAGTCCTTCCGTGGGCGGGCTGCACCGAATCGAAATCAAAGTACAGGTCCGCCCAGATGGCGCAGCCCACCGGGTTGGTGATGACCGCTTTTTCCCGTACGCCAAACTCGTCAATGATGCCGGCGATGATCCGGTGGATTATTCCGTGGCCGCAACCCCCGCAATACTTTGTGGGGATTTTACATAAACTGTCAGGATAGCCGTATATTTGTTTCATACTATTTACCTAAAATCTTTTTTGCCTCGGCAAAGACTTCTTCTTCCGTGGGAATTATCCCGCCGGAACGCCCCAGGAAATGCACCTTGCCGGGTGAGGCCAAACCGTTAGAGGCGGCTTCATAAACAGAAAGCTTCACGTCCTCGACCAACTGCCCCTCGCTCATCTCCACCGTAAGAAAAGTTTTTTTATTCGCCGCCAATCCTGACAAAGCCTTAAAGGGGAAAGGCCAGACTGTGATGGGCCTGAAAATGCCCAGCTTAATGCCTTCCTTTTCGGCGAGCATGCGAGCGCCAAGGCAGACGCGCGCCGAAGTGCCGTAGGCGACAAGTACAAGATCGGCGTCCGCACAGCCTATATCTTCATATCGGGTCTCGTTGGCTTTTACGGTCTCGTAGCGGACAAAGCGGGCTTTGGTAAGGGCTTCCAGTTCCGCAGGATCCAAATTAATAGAAGTGATGTGGCGGGCTGTTCTGCGGCCCTTGACCGCCGCCCTCTCCGGCATTTTCCCGGCAGTCCAGTCGCGGGAAGGAATATCCTTCAGGGATTTTTCCGGCTGGAACACTACGCCTTCCATCATTTGCCCAAGCATTCCGTCGGCAAGGATAATCGCCGGCATACGGTACTTGTCCGAAAGGTCAAAGGCAAGGCCGGTAAGGTCAGCGCATTCCTGTACGTTTTTTGGGGCCAGTACTATACATCTGTAGTCCCCGTGTCCTCCCCCTCTGGTAGCTTGAATATAGTCGCTTTGGGCGGGGGCTATATTGCCCAGGCCCGGGCCGCCCCGCACGATATTGGCTATAACCATTGGGACATCGGCGCCTGCGGCGTAGGAAATCCCTTCCTGTTTTAAACTGACGCCGGGGCTTGAGGAACTGGTCATGGCCCTTGCGCCCGCGCAGGAAGCCCCGTAAACCATGTTAATCGCCGCGACTTCGCTTTCCGCCTGGATAAACACCCTGCCCCTTTCCAGCATATGCAGCGCCATGTAGCCTATCAATTCGTTTTGCGGGGTTATGGGGTAGCCAAAATACGCCCCGCAGCCGGCGCGTATGGCGGCTTCGGCAATAGCCTCGTTCCCGCTCATTAATACTTTTTCGCTCATGCTTCTTGTTCTCCCAGCTCAAAAATTCTGATACAGACGTCAGGACAAACCTCGTAACAGTTCCCGCAGGCAATGCATTTATCGGGGTTCACCGGTTTTGAAGGATAAGAACCGGATGAGTTGAATTCGGTATCGGCTTCCAGCACTTTTGTGGGACAGGCGCGGATACATAAAAGACAGCCTTTACACAGATCCCTGTCAATCTCAATTTTGCCTTTTTTTGCCATTATTCTCCCTCACAGCGAATAAAATCATACCAGCAGGGACATTTTTTTACCGCTTGTAAATATTCATTGCCATCGTAAATTTTTACCAGTATTTTATAATTACCGCACTTAAAGGTACCATAAAATGATCAGTATTACAATCGCCAGCAAACACAAAGACGACCAGAAAGCAATAAGCACGCTGCTTGCAGGACATGCTGATGTCAAGATAGCAAGCGTGGGCGTGGACGGGTATCACGCGGTTAGATCGTCAATGACGATCAAGCCCAATATCATAATCATGGATTATGATATGGAAGATATTAACGGCCTGAAAATAATGCCGGTAATCAAACGGAATTCCCCGTCAACCGCTCTTATCACCCTGTGCCCCGATAAAGAAATCGGCGTTGTTGACAAGGCTATACAAGCGGGAATATCCGGCTTCCTGTTATGGAAGAAAGATTTGGACAAACTTGCGTCGGCTGTGCTAAGTGTATATTACGGAGGGCTGTATATCAGCGAAACGGCTAAAAAAATATTATCCGCAAAGTTTAATCCTATAAATACGGCCGTTCCCGTTCACCGGCATCTGTTAACTTTCACAGAATATAATATATTTAACGGTATTATTCTGGGGCGCGAGGACAAGGAAATCGCGGATTACCTGAATATGACCACTGGCGCGTTACACAACTGTATTACCAGAGTAAAGAAAAAAACCAAATTGAAAAATAGAACCCAGATAGCGGTATACGCTCTGCTCAGCGGAATAATAAACCTCGCAAATGTCAGGGAAAAACTCTTCAACACAGGTAGTTAATTCCGGCCGGAAAGCCTGTAAATCCCTAAAAATCTGCAATTTGAAGCGAAAAAATATAGACAAATTATAAATTTGAGCATAATATAGGGATTATGGAGGATACCATGAAAACAGTATGCGGTATCGATCTTGGGACACAGAGCTGTAAAATTATAATTTACGATTTCAAAAACAAAAGTTTAATAGCCCAGGCATCGTCGCCTGTTGGTATGATTGCCGAAAACGACGGGACACGGGAACAAAAAGCCGAATGGTACAATGAGGCGCTAAAAACCTGTTTTGACAAAATCGCCACTGAAACAAAGAAAACCGTCGCGGCTATAGGTATTTCCGGCCACCAGCACAGCCTGGTGCCGCTTGACGAAAAAGGGAAGCCCGTCTACAACGTCAAACTATGGTGCGATACCTCCACGTCGTGGGAATGTGAGGAACTGACCAAATTGGCTGGCGGCGAGAAAAAACTCATTGCCAAAGCGGGGCTGCCCATGCGGCCCGGTTACACCGCCCCAAAAATCCAGTGGCTTAAAAACCACAAACCCAAAGCCTTCGCTAAAATACGGCATATATTATTGCCCCATAATTATTTAAATTACCTTTTGACAGGCGTTTTTAGCGCAGAATACGGCGACGCTTCCGGCATGGCGATTTTTGATGTTCGCAAGCGACAATGGTCTAAGGAAATCTGCAAATTAATTTCCCCTGATCTTGAATCCTGGCTGCCCCCGCTTATTGAGGCGGACGTTGTCGCGGGCAGGGTCACAAAAGCTGCGGAAGAATTATACGGCATTCCGGAAGGGACACTGGTTTCCTCCGGCGGCGGCGACAATATGATGAGCGCGATTGGAACCGGCACGGTTAAGGACGGCCTTCTTTCCATGAGCCTGGGGACTTCCGGCACCCTGTTTGGTTTTTCAAAAACGCCGGTCATTGACCCGACGGGAAACCTTGCCGCGTTCTGTTCGTCAACGGGCGGCTGGCTGCCTTTGCTCTGCACAATGAACTGCACCGTGGCAAGCGAGGAATTCCGCGCCCTGTTCGGCCTGGACGTTAAGGCTTTTGACGCGGAAGCCGCAAAGGCCCCAATCGGCGCGGATGGCATACTGGTACTGCCGTTCTTCAACGGCGAGCGCACCCCCAACCTTCCAAACGGCAGGGCAAGCGTCAACGGCATTACCGCCGGGAATTTCAAGAGGGAAAATCTTTCCC
>Ga0268262_10006873_pt1 | contig 10771 bp, 9 predicted proteins | sample TergutNc150P3_FD_190354 | JGI IMG/M metagenome (GOLD analysis project Ga0268262, IMG submission 190354) | Nasutitermes corniger P3 segment gut microbial community from laboratory colony in Florida, USA - Nc150 P3 (SPAdes) (version 2) | ecosystem: Host-associated > Arthropoda: Insects > Digestive...
GGGAAGCCCACCTCAAGATAAACCATCCCTGGGGGTTTAACCCCCCTAAAGGTACCAGGAAGACTACCTGGTCGATAGGTTGGAGGTCTAAGCATGGTAACATGTTCAGCCGACCAATACTAATCTACCGTGAGGCTTGACCATATTATTGTTCCAAAGCAAAAGAAAAGCTTTTATTAAATTGTGTTTATTGCCCGGTGATTATGGCGGAGGTGTTACACCCGTTCCCTTTCCGAACACGGAAGTTAAGCCCTCTCGCGCCGATGATACTGCCTTTCTAAAGGGTGGGAAAGTAGGTCATTGCCGGGCTTTTTTATTTTTAAAATAGCGTGTAAAAAGCGCTTTTTTTCAGATTTTAGTTTGTTTTTTTGCCGAAATTTATAAAACATTGAAAATGGAATGTAAATGTATTAAAATTAAAAAAATGCGTAAACTGCCTAAAAAAGCTTTATGCGCTTTAATTATACTTTTTTCCTCAATTTCGGGCCTTTATGCGGCTAATTCCAAGGGTATTAAGCTTAATATTCAGGGAAGCGGGTCGAATGAACTTGTAGAAGGCTTTAAGTACGCCTTAAAAATAGAGGCGACAGCCGCCGGTTACGATGTTACGGATAATATGGTTGAGGCGAAATACATCATAAAATTTACGGTGGCATTCGATCAAGCTCAGCAAAAATCCAAGTTTAACGTAAGCCTTGTAAAAGTCGCGGATTCGTCTGAAATTGTCGCCATGGAATATTTATTCACCGACGAAGAAGAAATGCTGCTTTACAGCCAGCTGGTCTTCTTTATGCTTATGGCAAACCTTCCGGAGGATGAAGCAGGATCGGGGGTTGTAGATAACACATGGCGGAATAAATGGCTGTACGTGCGCGCGTCGTTTGATTATTCAATAATGGTATTAGGTTTAAATGACGGACGCTTGCTTGGCGGACTCGGAATGTATAATGATAAAGATGATCCAACCGGTGATCCGTCTCAATGGATAGTGTCGCCGCTTGACAATAAAGTTGTTCCCGTGTTTGGAGCGGGTTTGGGCGCGGAAGTTCAGGTTCTTAACTTTTTAAGCATTGAACCGGGCGCCCAAATTTCTTATGAAAACGCGGTACAGGACCATACAATATACAATTTACTGTTAACTCTGGGATTAAAATTCCCCTTAAAATTCTTTAGCGGTTTTGTTCCGGAACCATACATTATGGCGGCTTATCCCATGCGTTTTCCCGCGGTAAATGATGTTTTTGTCGCATATCCAATGCTTGCGTACGGCGGCGGAATTCAATTTGCCGTAAAAATGGAAAAAAACAGCGCGTTATTTTTTGAAACCAGCTATTTGTATTATGGCGACGTTAACATGAAGAATAAATATGTCGAACTTTTTCCTATACCGGGAGATATAAAATATAATTATTCTTTTGTAAGTTTTAAAATTGGCTATAAATACGGCTTTTTCGACAGAAAACGCTGATTTCTTCTTGTCTTTGCCCATAAAAAATTGTTGTAAAATTTGAACTAATACAATTTTTATAGTATAATTAATATAATGGCGCGTAAGGTCTCTTTAAAAATATTTTGTGTTTTTCTCTTTTATTTGTTTTTTATTTCATTATCCGCATGTATTATGCCGGTAGATATTCAATTCTTTAAGGATGACCCTAAAGTAGGGGAAATAATTAAAACTGTTAATAAATCGGTTAAAGTAATAAATCCAACCGGAGACGGCTTAAAAGAGCGCAGCGAAAGAATTGATAATCTTAATCCAGACAAATATTACATGGTCGTGGAAGAAAAAGACGCTAAAGGCGTTGTTGTTCCGGGTTATCCTAAGTATGTTACCGATGGTATTCAAGGTCCTCCTCCGAGCGCCGGTCCCGGCGCATTAAACGAAAATCTAAAACTTATTACCAGGATAAAAGACGGAAGTATAAACGGCTTGAATGATTTTCATACCTACACGGTAAGATCCGCCGAGCCTTTGAACGGTACTTTTTCTTACTCAGATGATAGGCCCGCTGTCTCAAAGCTGGTAACAAACGGGATATTAACTATTGATGACATAAAAGGCACAGGCAAGTTAAATCTTTCAACTGTTCTGTCCGGAACTTATGAAGTTATGGCGGTTTTTGCTGAAGCTTTATCAAATCCGTGGGTATGGATGGATTCCAAACCTATGACTAATTGGACTTCTTTTGAATTGGAAGGCGCGGATACAAAAATAGATTATATTTTTGTTAATAAAAACGATCTTTCAGATTTTAAGGTTTTAAAGGTTATTATTGGATCTGCTGTTGTACCCGGAAATGCTAATTTTAATATTACATTTACCGTTTCTGATAAAGGTTCTGTTACGCCTAGTGGTTCAATCAGCAGAAATTTCTCCGCGTCTGATACGGTTACATTTACATTAGCCGCGCCAACAGCGCCTCAAGGCGGCGGAACATGGAGTAATATTCATTGGTTTGTTGGCGGAAAAGAATATTCCGGCGCGCCTTATGTTAACACGGGCGGCGTGTTATCAATTAATAAATCCGGCGAATTCAACGGTATATTAGCCGGCTCGGGTAGTCAAACTTATACTATTTTTGTTTCCGCTGATTTATCCGGTAATACTGATCCATCACAAAACGGACCTTATTCCGCGCAAGGTACCATTACCGTAACAAATTGATTTAGGAGGCAGCTGGGATATTGTTAAAAATTAGGTTTCTAAACAATACTGTTGTATTTGTTGGAAAAATGTTGTAAAATACTTGTGTTACAAGTTTTATATTTTTAAGTAAGGAGATTTATATGAGAACAAAAAAAACTGTAATTGCCGTACTGGCGGCAGTAATTGTAATTTCAGCCGCTTTGATAGTCGGCTGTATTGAACCGCAAGGCGGAACAACCGCAAAACTTGAATTTGAGGATAATTATCAAATCCCCGAAGGAAAAGGAATTGTCAGGTTTAAAATCACTGATGATGGGTTAAGAACTATTTTACCTGCTATAACTTCGGCTTCTAGTCAGGTTTATACTATAACGTTTGAAAAAGGTGGTACTACTTTATATCACCCAAGTACTGATGGTACAGGTACTACCTCTTCAGGAGCAAAAATAGCGTATGGTAATATAAATAACTCTCCTCTTGAAGTGGATGTTGGTACTTATACTGTTACATTAACCGGTTGGGATCCTACTACACCGACAATTCCAATTACAGGGTGGACAGGTTCTGTTTCAATTGATCAAGCTGCTAAACCGGTAACAGCTTATTTAAAAGGTATTGTTGATGGTCAAAATACAGGAAAATTCGCATATGATATAACCCTTCCTGCCGGTGTTTCCAGTACATTTACAGCAACAAAATATGGTACTTCAACTACAATTCCTATTGCTTTAACTGCAGGTATTCAAAATGCACCATCTCCGGTTACTCTAGATTCAGGATACTATACTGTTAAGCTTCTTGTGAGCGAAACATTTTATCAAACCAGGAGCTATGTATATATACTACATATTTATCCGGAAATGACTTCAACTATGACTGCTTTATCTGTGCCGTCTCTTATTAAGAATACATTTGACGTAACTTTTAGTTTGAACGGTGAAACATGGGATTCAACGGGTTCTCCTTCGTATACCGGCAATACTACTCAACATATTCTTTATGGGTTATATGCAACTAGTCCCGGTACACCTAAAGCAACATCAGGTGCCTCTTTTATAAAATGGAACACATTAGCGGCCGGTAATGGTAACGACTGGCTTGATGCAGATTTTGCCACAAACAGGATTTTAGCTGATGTTTCTCTGTCTGCGCAATGGCTTGCTGCAGGTACAAAAGGAGATATTAACACTACTATTTACTTTAACGTTAATGACTTGGCTAGTGGTCAAGTTAGTGCTACAGCTAGCGCTACAATCTCAAGAAATTTCGCTTCAAACGGTACGGTTACATTTACATTAGCTGCGCCCGCAGCGCCTCTAGGCGGCGGAACATGGTCCGATATTCTTTGGCATGTTGGCGGAAGTGAATATGAATATCAAAATCCGGGTCCAACTTTTGTTAATGCTTCCGGTGAATTAATAATTAATCAATCCGGCGAGTTTAACGGTATATTAGCGGGTACAGGTAATATTGATTATGAGGTTACTGTAACTGCTCTTTTATCCGGTAATACTCTTAACGCAAATGGGCCGTATTCTGCGACGGCTACAATACATGTAACACCGTAATAGACTAACGCTTCCGGCGCCTAACCCGCGCCAAGCGTTACACGCAAAACAAAAAGCCTGGCCGCGACGGTCAGGCTTTTTTTCGCTCTTGTTCGTGTCGGTTCGTATCAGTTCGTGGTAAAAAATCCGCTTGCCACAATACAAGAATAAGGGACAATAAAAACTATTCGAGAATAAATCAATAAATATAAACCAAAAAACGCGGCGCTTAATAGTAAAAGAAAATTTAAAAAAACTGCTATATTATGGCAAATTTCAGGTTTTTTCCTTTACAAAAGACATGTTCTGGTCTATATTTTAGTTGGCGGGGAGGAATCCCCGTTCGTCAGGTTGCCGCCATTGTCTTTTATATAGACAATGCCGTCAGCCTTTTTTATTACTTCCCTGCGTTTCCGTTTATAAGTGGATATGGCAATCTTGGTTTCTTGAATATTTACTACCACAGATTTCAGAAAAGTAGCTGGTGAAGACGCTTCCTTGGAACATTTTCACTGCTTAAATTGACGGATACCTTTTTTTTTTATTTTGCGGGGGATAAAAAACTTGACAATCTATATTAATTCCGATATATTCTAAGTAGTCGTTTTGAGTAATCAAAACGGTGCTTACCGATAGTATCGGCTAAGCAGCCACCCCCCGATGCGGCCTTGTAGTTTCGGGAGCATACAGGGAGTCCAAAGGGCTCCCTGGTTTATTTTAAACTTCTTAATATATATTTATGCGTTTGATTTGTACCTTCAAAATGAACCAAAAGACAGCCATTTGTCCCCCCTGTATATGAAGGATTGTTAAGCACATTATGAATTTTACTTAATACTTCATCTTTTGTTATATTTTTATCTGTTATTCTTAAAAATACATTTTCACTCTGTTTACGAGAATAACGGAAATTACTTTCAACTTTATCAATGCTTCCATCAACAGTTTTAAATTCATATGGAATCCCATTTAGAATAGCATCAGGACCGCGAATATCGTTGCCGTTCTCATCTTTCGCTTTAGGAATAAAATAAATGATATCGCCTTTGTCCGTTAATATTTTCGCTTGCCTTATTTCTTTAGACAGAGTTACTTCATCACCTTTTTTTCCTGTAAGTCTTGATTGAGCAATATTAATACCTTTTAAATCTCTTGGTAAACCAATACCTTTTCCTTTATTCTTGAATTCTATAGATGACGCTTCAATCCATTCTTCGTCCGGGAATAGTTTTTTAGCTATTGCTTCTGTCTTTTCGGCATTTTTATTAACAACTTTTCTCACAAAATTTTCCTTTTTTAAATATTAGTTTTCTTTTATTGAATATTTTAGAGTTTTTATTTATTACTAATTATATATTTTATTCTCTTAAAAATTTTAAAAAATGTCAATATTTAATGACGTTTGGTAACCTTCAAAATAACCAAATCTACCGCCCATAAAAAAAGTGAAATAAACTTCCGGTAAACACTAAAAACCGGAGGAAAAGTTACTTCCTTGGAACATTTTCACTGCTTAAAATGACGGATACCAACAAAACTACCCCTCCAAGGAAAAGATCGCGATTAGGAATTTTTCTGAAAATTGTTACGTACCTCGCTCTGACCGCAGCGCGGACGGCGAGCTAAAGCTCGCCTCAATTTGCTCGTCATGTAAGAGCCTTTCGGCGCTGGGGCGTTTGGGTTTTATTCATCTACAGTCCTTGACGGACTGCAGAAGATTGCCCCCTCGCGAAAAAGAGAAAAAAATCCCCCACTACAAGACAACGCCTAACTAATTAAAAACTTTCCTAGATACTGATTAATATCCAACGTGAGCGGTGGCGCAAAGCCCGCCCTGCGACACTGGTGTGAATTTCCGATCCAGCCACGCCAAAGCGTGCGTAATCCGCCGTCACAGCCACTAGGAGCAGGGCGGGCTTTGCGGCACGCTCATGGTAGATAGTTGATAAATAGGGAAATCTAAAATTAGCCAACCCATCAGTCTTTTCTAAGATTTTTTTCACTTTTTTTCCCCCTTTTCCTTGAAATCCGGAATTTAATTTCTTAAACTTAAAGTAGTGATATATATGATGAAAAAGCCGCTTTTTTCGCTATTTTTTATGTTTTCTCTGCTTTTTTCCCTCCCGGCGCAGGTCAGATTGGGGAATTTCAGCCAGAAGGGAGCCGCCACTCAGGAAATGAAGGATCCGGGGTTTGCCGCCGCGCATTCCTCATTACCGTTGAATTCCAACGTAAAAGTGACAAATAACTCAAACGGGAAGGAAGTAGACGTTAAAATAACCAACAGGATAACGGTGTCGTCAAACCGGATCATCGACCTTTCGGCGGCGGCATATAGCGCCCTGGATTTGAAAAAAGGCGATATTGTTACGGTTTCCGTAAGCGCGGCGGCGCCTAAGGTCGCGGCCGCGAATGAGGCTGCCAGCCCGACTGTGGAAATAAAAGTGCCGGCTGTGACAGCCGTTCCGGCGCAGGTAGTTGCCGCCGTTCCGGTTGTTGAAACGGTTCCGCCTGCCGCCGTAACGGCGCCGCCCGCAGCTACTACTCCCAGAACTTCCAGAGGCGACGGGGAATCGTATTTATCCATGCTTTCTACCGCGTCAGGCAAGGATGACACCGAATTCCTGGCATGGCTGATGGCAATGTCAATGGAATCGCGCGATTCAAGGGAAACGCGGGAAAACCGCGATATTCGCCATGAAAGAGAAGATAAGATTGCCCGTGAGGATCGTGAGGCGCGGGAAGCCAGAGAAGCGCGGCTTGCGCGGGAAGAGCGGGAAGCCCGTGACGCAATGGAAGCGCGTCTAGCCCGCGAGGAACGTGAAGCCCGCGAAGCAAGGGAAGCGCGTGAGGCAAGGGAGTTCAGAGAAGCGCGGGAAGCAAGAGAAGCGAGGGAAGCGCGGGAAATAAGAGAGGCTAGGGAAGCCAGAGAGGCTAGGGAAGCCAGAGAAGCGCGGGAAGCTAGGGAAGTGCGGGATCGCAGACTATTGCCGCCTGTACAAGAAAATGTCAATATAATAACAGAAATAAGCCCGCCGCCGCTCGATAAACAGGAGAAGTTTGTCAAACTGGAGCCAAAGGAGGATAAAAAAACTGACCTGCCTGCGCAGAAAACTAAGTCCTCAGCCAAAAAAAAGACTAAAAATGACGGTTCGGCCATCCCGGTTTATACGGTTGACCCTGTGTCGCCTTTTCCTTCCTCGGTAGATCCTAAAGATATAAAGATAATTCCCGGTTTACCGGACCAGAACTCTAATAAAACGTTCCGGTTACAGGTAGGCGCCTATTCGGTTCAAAATACGGCTATAAAAACTGCGGAATATATAAAAGCCGCCGGTTTTGGGGTAGAAATTGAGGCGGCAGGCTCTGTTTACCGCGTACTGGTTACGTGTATTGCCGCTCGGGACGTTTGTACAGCGGCTGTAAAGCTTGGCGCCCTGGGTTTCGGCCAAATTTGGGTTAGAGAATAATCAAAAATAGGCTTGATTATTAATTGTTTTAATGATAAAATTCTAAAAAAGTGGAGGATGGCCCAATGGCAGTACATAAGGATGTAGAAAAGACCGAATCAAAACAATTAGTTACTTTCCAGCTTGGAGAGGAACTGTACGGCGTTAATATAATGGATGTTAAAGAAATTGTCCGCGTCCAGCCAATCCGCGCAATTCCCAACGCTCCAACTTATGTAGAGGGTATATTCAACCTTAGAAGCGAAATTATACCTATAATCAGCCTTCATAAAAGGTTCCATATCAAAAAACTGGTAGCTTCCGAGGAAGACGAATTGTTGTCTGGTTTTGTTATTCTTGATATAGACGGAATGAAACTGGGAATTATAATCGACAGAATTTCCCGCGTAGTAACAATCGAAAAAGAAGACGTCCAGCCGCCGCCCCAGATGTTTTCAGGCATAGGCGCTGAGTACATTCAGGGCGTTGTGCGGCAGGAAAACGGTTACTTAATCATTCTTGATATCAGAGACCTCTTTAATCCAAAAGAACTGCAAAAAATAGCCGAACTGCGAAAGTAGGTTCGCGCGGGTTTTCGAGTACTATTGATGAAAATAGAAGTTTATTCTCCCACCATAAGACGCAAGGAAATGGACGCGGTGTTAACCGCTATGGTGGAAGAAAAAATCGGAGTCGGGGAGCGCAACCGGCTCTTAATTCAAACAAGCAAAGAACAAATAAAATTTGATTACGCCCTTGCCCTGCGCAGCCCCGCGGTAGCTTTATATCTTGCGCTTAAGGCCTTGAACGTCAAGGCGGGGCAGGCGGTTGTCATTTCCGCGCTTTCGCCCCGCTACTATTATCAGGTTATCGAAGATTTGCAGTTAACGCCCCTGTATTGCGACGTGTCTTTTGATTTTCCCTGCATGAGCCGCGAAACGGTAGAAAACGCCGTCTCCCAGAAACAGGCCGAAGTTGAAATTTGCGCCGTTGTTCTGCACCATACTCTTGGCTTCCGGCCGGATTCCAGGTCCATCGCGGAATTGGGTTTTCCGGTAATCGAAGATATTTCACAAAGTTACGGGAAAATAATCAAGAAGGCGGACACGGACGCGGACGGCAAAGAAACCCCGGATACTAACGCGTCCAAAGAAAAGGAAAAAGAAGAGCCGCAGATAAATACAAACGGGCTCTTTTGCATATTGGGGCTTGAGGAGAGGGACATGCTTACGTCGGGCGGCGGGGCTTTGTTATTCGCAATGAACAGAAAGGACGCCGCCGAACTGCGGAACTTTGCCGGCATAGCGAATGAATACTGCCTGCCGGATATTAACGCCGCCCTTGCCGTTGTCCAGTTCAAAGAGATACAGCGGAATCTTCAGAAGAGGAGCGAAATCGCGAATGTTTATACTCAGGCAAGCCTGCGCACAAGGCACAAACGCTTTATTCCTCTTGCCGAAGACGACTACAACAATTATTCGTTCTCCCTTGTTCTGGAAACCGGGCTTAAAGACGTAATTGCTTACGCGAGAAAAAAAGATATTATAGTAGAGAGCGCTTTTGACAACACGCTTGCGGCGTCGGGGCTTTGCGGAAATTGTCCTGTTGGCAGTTCTTTGTCCCTGCGGACGGTTCTGTTCCCCCTGTATCCGCGCCTGCGCTCGTCCGAAGCGGAGCGCGTATCGCGCCTGATTATGACGCTGCCGTAAAATGAGCAATTAGCAATTAGCAATGAGCAATTAAAGAGTTGAGGTTTTGTAGAGGCTGCAAATGGGAAAAAAAGCAGTTTTGTTTGTTAATACTCATAAAAAAAACGCTTCTGACGCGGCAAGACAGATTCAGGCGGAGCTTGAAAAACGCATGTCTTCCGTCGCGGTTTACTCGTTTGAGGGGAAGCCGGGAAATCCGCCTGAGGGTGTTTGGGACATAGCTTTCTCGCTGGGGGGAGACGGCACCGTTCTTTATACCGCGCGCTGTCTTGCGCCTCTTGGAGTGCCTATTCTGCCCGTAAACATGGGTTCGCTGGGTTTTATCGCGGAAGTTGACAGGGACGACTGGCTTTCCACTTACGAAAAATGGGAAAAGGGCGAAATATCAGTATCAAAACGCTGTATGCTGGAAATCTCCGTGGAGCGCGGCGGTAAAATCATTATGAAGAATTTCTGCCTTAACGACGCGGTAATTTCCGCCTCGGGAATTGCCAAACTTATCAATCTTGACGTGCGTATTAACAGGGGAGACGACTTCTGCGACACAACAGGCGTCGCCTTGGGCTCGTACCGCTGTGACGGGCTTATTGTCGCTACTCCCACGGGCTCTACCGCGTACTCAATGGCGGCGGGAGGCCCCATCCTTGATCCGGAAATGGAAGCGGTGATTCTTAACCCTATCTGCCCCTTCGCCTTGTCCAACCGGCCTTTTGTGCTTCCTTCGCGTCTGCCCTTTGTTATAACCGTGCCTGAGCAGCAGCGTTCCGGCGTGCTTTTGACAGTAGACGGACAGGATACCTGTGACTTGAAAAGCGCGGATAAAATTTTCATTCAACAGGCCGCAAAACCCGCGCAGCTTATTTTTGCGGACAGGCACGCCTATTATTCCGCGCTAAGGTCTAAACTTTTTTGGTCGGGAAATCCCTTGAACAAAACTCAGGCGGAGAAAACTGATGCTTGAAGAGCTTTCTATCAGAAATTACGCTCTTATTGATTCCATCACTCTTTCTTTCCGCCCGGGATTTAATGTCCTTTCGGGAGAGACGGGCGCGGGCAAGTCAATAATTGTCGGCTCTTTAAGTTTTTTATTGGGCGGCAAAGCGGAAACGGACGTTATACGCACAGGCTGCGACGAGGCGAGCGTGTCGGCTGTTATTTCTGTTAAAAAAAACAACGCCGAAGTTACGGACTGGCTTAAAGGGCGCGACATTGAATGTGAGGAAGATACGGTTATCGTAAGAAGAAATATCAAAACGTCGGGAAGGGGTTCCGCCTATATTCAGAATGTTCCCGTAACAAGGCAGGACCTGGCGGAATTTACGGCGTTTTTATTTGATCTTCACGGACAGCACAACCATGAATCCCTGTTAAAAAAAGAAAACCACCGCCGCTACCTTGACCGTTTTGCCGGCATAG
>Ga0268262_10006874_pt1 | contig 10771 bp, 7 predicted proteins | sample TergutNc150P3_FD_190354 | JGI IMG/M metagenome (GOLD analysis project Ga0268262, IMG submission 190354) | Nasutitermes corniger P3 segment gut microbial community from laboratory colony in Florida, USA - Nc150 P3 (SPAdes) (version 2) | ecosystem: Host-associated > Arthropoda: Insects > Digestive...
CGCAAAGGACGCAAAGGAACGCCAAGGACGCAAAGGGAAGAAAAGGGGTTTTTATAGGGTAGTTTAGCGTTTTTCTTTCGAGATTTATCTTGTTTACTATAATTTGGCTTATAATAACCTTTCCTCCCTCCCTTCTTCCTCTTCCCTTGGCGCCCTTTGCGTCCTTTGCGCCTTGGCGAGATAAATAGCGAGTAAAGCCTAAATTAGGGTTTATCTTAATAATTTAAGTCTTCTGTAAATTAATAATTACTGACATAATCAATACCATGAACGACTACAAAGAACCCTGGAAAAAAATTATAGCTGACGCGCTTAGCAGCCTGATTAAAAGCTCAGGCGCGGGTTCAAACCCCGTCACCCCTGATCAGGTAATCGCCGAAATACCCCCCAATCCTGAAATGGGGGACATCGGCTTTCCCATGTTCGGTTTTGCCAAAACGCTGCGCAAGGGGCCGCCTCAAATCGCGGCTATGGTCTGTGAACATCTTGCGTCGTCAAAAAACGGCGGCTCCTGCGAAGCCGGCGGCTTCTGCGAAGCCGTGGGGCCTTATGTGAACGTGCGCCTTGACCGCGGCGCTGTCGCAAAGTCTGTTCTTGAGAACGTGCTCGCCATTGATTCAGATTTCAGTAAACCGGGCACTCTGGCGGGCAAAAAAATTATGGTGGAATTTTCAAGCCCCAACACCAACAAGCCCCTGCACCTTGGCCATCTGCGAAACGACGTGTTAGGCGAAAGCATATCGCGGATACTCGCCGCCTGCGGCGCGGATCTGCGGAAGGTCTGCATCATCAACGACAGGGGCATACACATCTGCAAGTCAATGCTCGCCTACATGGAAGAGGGGAAGGGCAAAACGCCCGAATCCGAAAATGTAAAGAGCGATCATTTTGTCGGCGACTGGTACGTGTGTTTCAGCAAAAACCTTAAAAAAGAAACCGAAGACCTGATTAAGGAAAAAGGCCTTAAAAAAGAGGAAGCCGAAGCGCAGGCTCCTTCCATGGCACGCGCTCAGGAACTTCTGCGAAAATGGGAATCAGGCGATACCGATCTCACGGTTCTTTGGAAGCGGATGAATTCCTGGGCCATTGAGGGCATGAAGGAAACCTATAAACGCACCGGCGTTTCCTTTGACCAATATTATTTTGAGAGCGATACATGGCAGTTGGGCAAGGAAGAAGTCCTGAAAGGCCTGGAGCGCGGGCTTTTTTACCGGGAGCCTGACGGCGCGGTCGCGGTTGACCTGAGCGCTGAAAATCTTGACAAGAAGATTCTCCTTCGCAGCGACGGCACTTCGATCTATATTACGCAGGACTTTGGTACGGCAATAAACCGCCACAAGGATTGGCCCTTTGACCGGCTCATCTATGTTGTCGGTTCCGAGCAGCAGTACCATTTCAAGGTGCTTTTCACCCTGCTTGAAAAAATGGGTTACGCCTGGGCTAAAAACCTTTATCATCTTTCCTACGGCATGGTGAAGCTGCCCGAAGGCAAGATGAAAAGCAGGGAGGGAACCGTAGTTGACGCGGACGACCTGATTGACAGCCTGCGCGACATGGCTCTTGCCGAGATTAAGGAAAAAGAACGCGAGGAAAAAGTCGGCGACCCCGCCGAGGTTGCCGAAAAGATCGCCCTGGGCGCCCTGCACTATTACCTGTTGCAGTCCAGCCCCTCCAAAGACATGATGTTTGATCCCAAAGAGTCACTTTCGTTTAACGGCAATACCGGCCCGTATTTGCAGTATATGGGGGCGAGGATTTCGTCATTACAAATGAGGAATGAGGAATTAGGAATGAGGAATAAAGAAGACGTGAGTGATTTTTTCTCTCTCTTGATTTCTGATCCGGAGTGGGAGCTGGTGAAAACGCTGGCGGCTTATCCGCAGGCTGTCAGCGACGCGGCGGACGCGCTCGATCCTTCCAGGCTGGCGGCTTACCTTTATGAGCTTTCCAAATGTTTCAGCCGTTTTTACCACGACTGCCCGATTCTGAACGCGGAAAACCCCGGATTGTCCAATGCAAGGCTGGGCCTTTCGCGGGCTGTGCTTAGGGTGCTGAAAGACGCGCTGAACCTTATCTGCGTGCCGTTTCTGGAAGCAATGTAAGGCGCAATATTTTACGCTGATATTATTGATATTTTGCTTGACATTTGCTATAAATTTTCGTATTATATAAGTGTAGAAGGTCGCCGACTCCGCTTGCGGAGGACTGACACTTTTACTATCCCGATCAGGGTTCCCGCCCCCATTTTATGGGGGCTAAAAAATTTTGGTCAATCATGTCAAATGCAATGACTCCGATAAATTTTGTCAAAAAAACCCAGGTACTGATGTGTCAATTTGAAAATTGCTGGGACAGAAAAAAATCCAAGATAATCCAGGATCATGAAATAATTGCAAATATAAAACCGGAAATAGGTAAAATCCGCCCTGTTGTCATAGTTTACCCTCACAAAAGGTCAAAATTGGCTATAGTAATTCCATTCACTACTAAAAAACCATATAAGGAAAATTCTAATGCTTTGCATGTTCCGGCAGGAATAATGCCAGGTGTATTGGGTCGTACCGAATGTTGGGCGCTTTGTGATATGCCGCAAACAATCTGCACATACAGGTTAAAAACAGTATTTTCCGGTAAAAAAAATGAATATCAAAGACGTATAAATCAGGCGGACAGCGTACTACCGACTGAGTTTTTCGTGCAAATTATCAAAAAATCAGCGTTATTATTGTTCCCGCTAATTAAAACTAACAATTAACAAAGTTAATATAAATAGCATTTAAAAGACCGCAAAGCCAATTCACTTTTTTTTCTTCTTAAATAATATCATTATCAAATAAATTAAAACAATAACAGCGTATAATACCAATAAATGTATTACCATTAACGGAAATAACAATAATACGGCAATAAAATTAAAAATCAAAACAAACAAAATAAAATATTTTAAACCAATATTTTTCTTTCTTCTATAATCAATTATTTTTTTAATTATTAACGCTATTAAATCAATAAGAATTAATATTAATAAACAAAATAAAAATGACTTCCAGTTAACGGAAGCGCCGATATATATGGTAGTCGGGCCGTCGCCCCCTCCGATAATCGCGACCGCCGACGCTTCTGAAGATAGCGATGGCAAATTAAGAAATACAAGTATTATGCCAAATATTAAAATGACACCCGAAATAACAAGAAAAACAATTTTCCTATTATTGCCCATATTTGAAATATACCCCAAATTTGCCTATATACTCAATCTGCCTATTCACCCCTACGCCTGCTGCTCACCCCCTTTTTATGCCTCTATATGTAGCGTATCCCCTTGACAATCCGCTACATATGGGGTACTATTTCCCTGACAGTTGTACGCTATATATGGGGCGCTATATATGGGGTACCTGGTCAGAGGTAACACAATATGCGATGCCCCCATTGCGGCAGTATTGACGACAAGGTAGTAGAATCCAGAACTCTTGCCAACGGGGAGGCGATACGCCGTCGCAGGGAATGTGAGCGCTGCGGGTACAGGTTTACCAGCTATGAGCGGACGGAAGACAACCAGTTCATGGTGATAAAAAAGGACGGAAGACGGGAGCCTTTTGAGAGGGACAAGATAGAAAGGGGTATCAAGCACGCGCTGCGCAAGCGTCCCGTATCGCAGTTGCAGATTGAAAGCCTGGTTAATGAAATCGAGGATGAGGCGGCGATTGTCAACAAGGACAGCCGGGAGATTTCTTCCAGTGTTATCGGGGACTTGATACTTAAACGGCTGGGCAAACTTGATAAAGTCGCCTATATCCGTTTCGCTTCCGTAACCCGCCATTTTGAGAATGTTGATGAATTTATACAGGAGATAAATAAATTGGGAGAGGAACAAACATAAAATCTCCTTGAAACAGGCTCTATCGCGGATATTATCCGCGCAGCCGCCCCTTGTTATTCCCCGGTCTGGGTGGGGGTTCCCGTTTGCCGTGAACAGCGAATTTGCGGTTTACCGTAAAGCGGGATCAGGCCGGGTTTTTATATCGGGCCGCGCCGGATAGGCACTGTTGTGCGTATTCCTGCGCGGTCTTTTTTTGTATAATACAGGCATGACGGCCGAAGAAAAGAAAAACATTGCCTCTTTTATCGACTTAGCCTCAGACCGGGCGAGGGGAGGGTACTTCCGGGGGGAGAGAGAGTACGGTTTTTCCGATGATAATGATTCTGACTCTGAGGACAGCTCCAAGGGCGCGCCGGATCCTCTGGTTATGGTAATCGGCGATGTTTCCGGCCTGGGCGAGGACGCTCTTCTTCTTGATAAGATGCTTGCCTCAATCGGCCTGTCAAAGGAAAGCAACTGCTTTATTACAAATGTTATTGAATATGAGGGCCGGCTGCAATCCATGAAACCGCGCTTTATACTCTGCCTGGGAGAACCGGCTTCGCAAACCCTGCTCAATAGCGGGGTTGAAAAACTGCGTGGAAGATTGATCGATTATAAGGCTAATGGCATGACAATACCCCTTGTCGCAACTTATCATCCCAGCGACCTTCTGCGTAACGGGTACCTTAAGCGCCCCTGTTGGGATGACCTCAAAATGCTTCGCGCGGTTATTGGCGGGCGAGGTTAAATAGTGGCCGGGCAATGGTTTGACCTGGTTTTCGATATTCCCGCGGACCAGGCATTTACTTACCGCGTTGACGAAAAAGGCGCCGCCGCTGTGGGAAAGCGGGCGATGGCTCCGTTTGGCAAAAGGGGCCGCGACAGTCTTGGTTACATAATCGCCGAACGGGAAGCGCCTCCGCAGGGCCTTGACGAATCAACGATAAAGCCGATCCGCCGCGTGGCTGACGCCGAACCTGTCTTTGACGGGCGCGACATAGAGCTTGCCCGCTGGATTGCCGCGTATTACCTTTGCGGCATAGGCCAGGCCATTGCCGTAATGATCCCGTCCGGCCGGCGCATGGTAACATATTCCTCACTTGGCGTTGACAGCGACGAGCTTGCGGATACAGCCCTGGAACTGTCGGAGGAACAGAAGGCGGCGTTAGGTGTCATAATAGGGAGTGGAGACAAAGAGCAAAGAGCAAATAGCAGAGAGCAAAGCAATAGCCCTGTCCGTCCGCTGAGCGCCCCGGCAGCAACTTCGCTTACTAACAACAATTCTAACATTGCTCATTGCTCATTGCTCATTGCTCATTCTTCCCAACTCCCCGAATTATACTACCTTTACGGCATCACCGGTTCGGGCAAAACCGAGGTGTTTCTCCGCGCCGCGGAACATATGATCAAAGAGGGCAAATCGGTAATCTACCTTGTGCCGGAGATCGCCCTGACGCGGCAGACGGCCGAGTTGATAGGCAGGCGTTTCGGTTCCGCGGCGGCGACCCTCCATTCGGGGATGAGCCCGAGCGAACGGCTTTCGGAATGGTCGCGCATACGCAGGGGCGAAGCGCCGATAGTGGTCGGGCCGCGAAGCGCTGTATTTGCGCCCTGCCCGAATCTGGGGCTGGTTATCATCGACGAGGAGCATGACGGCTCGTATAAATCCGGCAATACGCCGCGCTACCACGCGCGGCAGACGGCGATACGCCGCTGTACTGTCGAAGGGGCAAAACTCGTGATGGGTTCGGCGACGCCTTCGGCAGAGGCGTGGAAACTTATGGCGGAGGGAAAAATCAAAAGGCTGGATCTTTCGCTTCGCCTTGCCGGTGGAAGCCTGCCTGAAATAAAACCGGTAAGCCTGGAAAAAACCGAAGGCTGCCTGACCAGGGAGCTTAAAGAGGAAATTCGCCTAACGGCGCAGATGGGGCGGCAGACTATTCTTTTCCTGAACCGCCGGGGCTTCGCCCATTTTTTCTATTGCCCCTCGTGCGGTTATGAGCAGAAATGCAAACGCTGTTCCGTGTCGCTGACATGGCATAAAAATAAAAACAGGGCCTTGTGCCATTACTGCGGCTATTCGGAATCTCCTGTCGATGCCTGTCCGAATTGCGGTTCCCTGGAAGCGGGTTACAGGGGCTTCGGCACGGAAATGGTGGAGGAGGAGGTCAGGCGTACTTTTCCGAATCTGCGGGTGCGCCGTATAGACGCGGACGCGGCCGCGAAAAAAGGAATTCTGGAAGATACAATCAGTTTGTTTAAGGCCGGACTGATAGACGTGCTGCTTGGAACGCAGATGGTCGCCAAGGGCCTGAACTTTCCGGGCGTGCGCCTGGTGGGCGTGGTCTTTGCCGACACGGGTCTGCACCTGCCGGACTTCCGCGCGGCGGAGCGTACATTCTCGCTGATTGTTCAGGTTGCGGGCAGGGCAGGGCGTTATTTTCCGGACGGCAAGGTTATAGTCCAGACCTTCCGCATGGGCGATCCTGTGATAAGCCGTTCCTGCGCGATTGACGTAAAAGGTTTTTTTGACGCGGAACTCGCCCAGCGGGAAGCCCTCAATTTTCCGCCCTATACGCGCCTTATACGGTTCAGCGCCCGCAGCCGTAACGCCGCGCGCGCCGATGCCGCAATCAAGCGCCTGGCGTCTCTCGCCGAGCCGCTTATCCCGGCCGGCGCCGACATGCTGGGGCCCGCGGAATGTCCCATAGGCATAATCAACGGAAACCACCGCCGCCAGCTTATCCTGCGCGGCAAATCAATGGGCACGCTGCACGGCGCGGCCCGCGTCCTTCTGGAACGCTATGAAAAAGGCCGCGACAGCCAGGTGTATATAGAGGTTGATGTTGATCCGGTGAATTTATTGTAGATAACAAATAACAAATTAATGAAAGATCATATATACCTCTTCCTTTGTTATTTATTACATGTTATTTGTTATTAGCTTTTGGTTTTTCATATAAAAGTGCGATATATTTAAGGCAGGAAAATGTGTATGCTTGCATTGACAAGCCTTTATATATTACATACACTGGATAGGTATTTATGAAACGAATAATATTAACTGTGATTGTGCTTATAAGTAGTTTTTCCTTATATGCGGTATCTCCATCCTGGCTTGAGGGTTTTCGTGACGCTGTTTTTAGTCAAAATGTAACGATTGACGAAGCGGAACGTCTTTTTCAGGAAACTGACAGGCAGGCAAGGGAAAATCTGAACGGTTCAGCCCTGTATGCCATGCTTTCCCGTTGCGAATATCTTCTGGGCAGAGTCTATCAGGATCATAACCGGAAAGACGAAGCCATTTCCCATTTTGAGAAAGGCGTAAAGTTGGCGGAAGAATCTTTGGCGAAAGGCGGCGGCGCGGATGTTTCCGTCAAAGCCGAGGCCCATGAAATGATTGCTTCCAATGTCGGCCATCTTTGCATGTTAAGGTCAACAGCCTGGGTTATGGCTAACGGCCTTAAAGTGGAAGAAAACGCCAAAAAAGCCCTGCGGTTTGACAGCCGGAACGCGAGGGCCCAGTATATGATTTCTTCCCGCTGGGTCTATGGTCCTGGCATATTCGGAGATCCCAAACGGGGAATTGCGGAATTGGAAGGAATGCTTAACGGTCAGATGGATATGGAAAGAGACAGCTATTTTAACGCTTATTCCGCTCTCGGTTATGCTTTTATGCGCCTTAACAAGAATCAGGAAGCGCTTTCCTGGGTACAGAGATCCCTTGACCTGTATCCGACCAGTAAATTTGCCCTGGATTTACAATCCCAGATTCAACAGAAAATCAGGACGGCGAAATGACCATTGTACTTGTTGAAGATAATTTCATACATGAAACCGACGGGACGGCGATATCAACCCACCGGTTCCGCAATGAGCTGATTAAGCGGGGTCATACCGTAAGGGTTGTAGGCATAGACGTTAAAGGCCCGGATATGTACGGAGTCAAAGAACACTATGTCCTTCTTGCTTCGGAGGTGGCCGGTAAACAAAATCAGCATTTTGCCAAATTCGACAAAAAGGTTGTGGCCAGGGCATTTGAAGGCGCCGATATAGTACATCTGATCTTCCCCTGGCAGATGGAGCGCCGCTGTTACAGGCTGGCAAAAAAAATGGGCATCGCGGTAAGCGCCGCTTTCCATGTCCAGCCGGAGAATGTCACCTATAACATGAAAATAAAACTTCTGCGTTGCGTGAATACTTTTTTTTATTTTCTTTTCAGGACATGGCTCTACGGCAGAATTGAAAATATACATTGCCCGTCCCAGTTTACGGCGCGGGAATTGGCGCGTCATGGATATACGGCGCGGTTTCATGTTTTTTCCAACGGTATATCGGACAGGTTTGTGCCGCCTTCCGCCCCGGTTTCCAAAGAGCCGGACACGATCCGCATTCTTATGATAGGCAGGCTGGCGGAAGAAAAAAGGCAGGACATACTTATTAAGGCGGTGCGGCACTCCAAATACAAAGATAAAATACAGCTTCATTTCATAGGGCGCGGGCCCATGTACAGCCGCTATCACCGCTACGGCTTAAAACTCCCCAGGCCGCCGATTTTTGAACCGGAATTTATTCCCCAGGAAAAAATTCCGGAACAGATATACAAAGCCGACCTTTATGTTCACGCGTCCGAGGTGGAAATAGAAGGCATCGCCTGCATTGAAGCCATTTCCTGCGGCAAAGTGCCGATCATAGCGGACACAAAAACTTCGGCCGCCCCCCAATTCGCCCTGGATGAACGGAGCCTTTTTAAGAAAGGAAAATACCTGGACCTGCGGGACAAGATTGATTACTGGATCGAGCATCCCGAAGAACTGGAACGTATGGGCATGGAATACGCCAAAATGGGAAAAAGATACAACATAGATTATTCAGTGTCCAAAATGGAAAAAATGTTTATGGATTCCATCAGGGACAATAAAACCGCAAAGATGATTCAGGAAGACAAAAATTTAAAGCGCTACTACCGCCGTGTAAAACGGGGCAACAGGATAAAGGAATCATTGTGCAGGCTGTTCTACTTCTGCATCGCCATACCGCTTCTGGCTGTTTTTCTGCGGTGCTGGTTCGGCCTTAAAATAAAAAACAAACACGTCTTGCGTAAAATAAGAAAAACAGGCGCCGTCGTTATATGCAACCATATTCACTACATGGACTCGCCCATTTGCGCGGTAGGAATTCCCCTGCGGAAACTTACCTTTGTAAGCATACCGGAAAATTTTTCCATAAAGGTCGCGGGTCTTTTCGTAGACGTACTCGGTTCCGTCCCTGCCCCTTCGACGCCGAAGGAATTGCAGGTTTTCATCTATACTCTTTCAAAGAAACTGAGACAAAAGCAGTTAATTCTGTTTTTTCCGGAAGGCCGCCGGATAAATTATAACGAAAACATACAGGATTTCCAGCGCGGGGCTTTTTATCTCGCGACTGACGCGCGGGTGCCGGTACTCCCTATAAAGATTCTGCCGCGCAAGCCCGACGGCCTGTTGAAATTCGTGCGGAAAAAACCTTGTTTTACCCTTGTTTTCGGGGAACCCCTGTATCCCGGCGAAAGCCTGTCCAATAACGAAGCCGTTAACGACCTGAAGGAACGCGCTGAAAAAGCGATGTCCTGAACGGGGGATTACAAAGCGTATTTATCCCGTATAAATTTGTTAAGGGAATCGTTTAACTGGCGCACGTCTATAGGCTTGGAGATGTAGCCGTCAAAACCGTTTTTAAGGAAATTGCCCTGCTGCCCGACAACGGCGTTTGCCGTCAGGGCGAATATCGGGTGTTTGTATCCAAGATCGCGAATCCGCCGTGTGGTTTCAATACCGTCCATATCCGGCATCATGTGATCCATGAAAATAATGTCATACTCTTTTCCGTTTTTGATTAAGGCGACCGCTTCGGCGCCGCTTTCCACAGTGTCAATTTGAAGCTGGTAGGGGGTCAGCAGCAACACGGCGACATCCAGGTTTGATTTCATGTCGTCCACAATAAGCACCTTTCCGTAGGGCATGGGCTCGCGGATTAGCTTTCTTTTTTTCTTTTGCGACACGGCGGTAAAATTTAACGCTATTAAATTCGCCGCGACTATAGGGCCAAGCGTTCCCGGGCTGGCGATCTTCTGCGGAATTCTGGCCGTAATCACGGTTCCCTTGCCGGGTGCGCTTTCCACAAATAATTTTCCGTTCATCAGGGTGACTAAATTATTGGTGATGGCCATGCCCAGCCCGGTGCCTGAAATTTTCCTGTTGCTTTCCGAGTTAAAGCGGGTGTATTCGTTAAACAGTACCTTAATCTGTTCCTTTGTCATGCCCTGCCCCGTATCGCTGACGCGGATAATAAGGTCTGTAGTCGTCGCTTCAAGCGACGCCGGCGCTACAGGCGACGCCGGCGCTGCACCTGATGGTTTCTCCACGGTAAAAGACAGCGTTACCTCGCCTGTGTCAGTGTATTTAAAGGCGTTGGACAGCAGGTTGTTTAAAATTTGCTTGATGCGTAATTCGTCGCCGATCAGTTCCAGGGGTATATCCTGGGCAACCATCAGGTTGAATGAGATCGGCTTATGCTGGAACCGTATTGTATTCATTTGCGCGGCGTCGTTGATCAGGCTTGAGGTTTCGTATCTTACCGGTATCAATTCCAGTTTTCCCGCGTCAATTTTGGACAAGTCAAGAATATCATTGACAAGATGGAGCAGGAGCTCGCCGGCGTTGTATATTTTTTCAAACCCGTCCTGATACTCCCTGGGAATTCTGTCTTTTTGCAGATAGCTTTCGGTAACCCCCAGTATCACGTTCATCGGGGTGCGTATTTCGTGGCTCATGTTCGCGAGGAATTTGCTCTTTGCCGTATTGGCGTCCTGGGCGGCTTTTAACGCGGCTTCAAGCTGGCTGTCCCTCTGCTGAATCTCCTTCATCA
>Ga0268262_10006875_pt1 | contig 10771 bp, 12 predicted proteins | sample TergutNc150P3_FD_190354 | JGI IMG/M metagenome (GOLD analysis project Ga0268262, IMG submission 190354) | Nasutitermes corniger P3 segment gut microbial community from laboratory colony in Florida, USA - Nc150 P3 (SPAdes) (version 2) | ecosystem: Host-associated > Arthropoda: Insects >...
ATTTTCGTTCAGTTTATACGCTGTAGTCGGAGCGACAGGGGAGAGTATCATGTCATAACTTGTGAACAAGCGGCTGTAAGCGTCTTTTACAAGAGCCCTTGTCTGCAGCGCCTTTTTATAGTAGGCATCGTAATACCCCGATGAAAGCACAAAGGATCCTATCATTATCCTTCTTTTCACTTCCATTCCAAATCCTTCATTGCGTGAGAGCCGGTAAAGTTCCGACAGTGTTTTTGCGTTATTACTGCAATAGCCGTATTTTAAGCCGTCATAGCGAGAAAGGTTGGACGACGCTTCGGCGCAGGCGATGATGTAATATGCGGGTATTAAATAATCCATTAACGGCATGTCAAATTCTTCGATTTTTGCGCCTGCTGTTTCAAATTCTTTTGCCGCCGCCAAAACAGCAAGCTTTACATCTTCTTCTATTCCATCTGCGAAATAATTACGGGGCAGCCCTATCCTTACCCTTTCAAGTCCGGTGTTTGGTTCGTTAAAAGCAAACGGTTTTTCTATCACACAAGTGCTGTCCCTGTTATCCGGACCCGAGATAATTGACAGCAGAGCGGCGCAGTCGTCAATGTTTTGCCCAATGGGGCCAATCTGATCCAAAGATGAAGCGTAAGCAATAAGCCCATAACGAGACACAGCGCCGTAAGTCGGCTTAATGCCCGTAACGCCGCAGAAAGCGCAAGGCTGCCGTATACTGCCGCCTGTATCAGAACCAAGCGCCAAGGGCGCTTCCCCAGAAGTTATTGCCGAAGCGCTGCCGCCTGAAGAACCGCCTGCGACACGTGAAGTATCCCAGGGATTGTGAACTGAACCGAATGCGCTTGTTTCGCTGGAGCCGCCCATTGCAAATTCGTCCATATTGGTTTTTCCGATTACTATCATTCCGGCCTGTTCCAGTTTTTCGATTACTGCGGCATTGTATACCGGAATATAACCGCCCAGCATCTTTGATGCGCACGTAGTTTCTATTCCCTCAGTGGAAATATTATCTTTAATGGCAACCGGAACGCCGGCAAGCGGCGACAGCGTTTCTCCGTTGTCCAGTTTCGATTGTATTTCCTTTGCCCGGATAAGAGCGCAGGAAAAAGCTTTTTCTTTTGAGACAGGCAGAAAGGCGTTAAATTGACTGTCTGTTTTTTTTATTAAGTCTATATACGCTCTGACTGATTCCGCTACACTGAACTTTTTTTCTTTGATTGCGGCGGACAGCTCCAATGCGCTCATGTTAAGCATAACATTTACCTCACTCTACAGTCTTGGGAGCTATTAACATTTCATTGTTCCTGACAGGAGCGTTTTTAAGGATAAGCTCACGGTCAATAGAAGTGAACGCCTCATCGTTACGGAAATCATTCACATTATCAAAAGGATGGCTGCGTTCAGGTACGCCGTCAGTATTTAACTCACTTAGCCGCGCCATATAGTCAAGAATTTTCTGTAAATCGCCGGTAATACGGCTTTTTTCACCGTCTGAAAGCGTGAGACAGGATAAATCTTCAAGATATGAGATAAGGCTGCCGTCAATCTGCATGATATTTTCTCCTATTACGGAATAATATCATTTTTTAAATTTTATTTAAAGATAAAAGGAGATTACCATAACATATTAAGAACAAAAAATTCCAATTTTAGCTTTTTTAATGACCTTTCTTTTTCTCTGATTTCTTTTCCAGTTTCTTTTTGTATTTCTCCTCTTTATTTCTTAATTTATCAAATTTCTTTTCTTTTTTCTTTATTTTCATTGTTTTTTCAAATGCCATTTTAAATAAATTCTGTGATTTCGTTCCTACACCAATTTTATTCTGTGCTTTTTTTGATTTATTTATTGATTTTTTAAATTTCATTTTTTTTGTTTCTATATCTGTTTCACCAATTTTCAATTTATTAATATTTACAAATTCATAAGAATAATATTGCAATAATTCTGAATTAGACGGTTCTGCGCCAAATATATGTTTGCCGATATAATTTGTGCCATTATAATTTTCTTCCAATATGCCGACCCAGAATGGGTCTTCAAAGAAAATAGTAAAAACGCTTGTGATACATTTTATTTCGTTATTTTCATCATTCAGAGGCATTGAGTAGGTTGAGACTTTTTCAATTAAATTACTATTCATTTCTCAATATTAAAATATTTTGCGCCTATTTTTAAAGACACTGAAAAAACATTAGGAGCATCATTAGAGTATATTAGGAAAAAGAAGATTTATGATTTCCTTTTTATATCCTTTTTCTTTAGTCCGTTTTTATATGCAAGAGTATTCCAATTACGAACCGCCATAATTTTCCATAAAAATCGAGGGAAATACGGGTTTAAATACGTTATTTCAAACGGTTTCTTTATTTCTATGTTCTCCGTCATTGTTTCTAAAGCTCGCCCAAGATTTGTAAATGGACTTTTATTTAAAGGAGTATTTTTAAAATACCCTAACATTTCTCCTGCGCCTTGTCCTATTCCTCCTCCGAATATTACTCCGGAACGTTCACACCAATTCATTATTATTTCAAATGCGGTAATATTTTGTATTCCTTCATAAAAACCGCAATTAATTAAAGTATAAAGAATTAATTTTTTATCTTGTTTCTGTTTAATAATGTTTTCCAATTCGATTAACATTCTTAATGTATTTGACGGTATAGAATAAACAAAAAGAGGAAATGCCAAAACAATCACATCCCCTGAGATTATTTCTTTAAATATTTCATTTGTGAATTGTTTTAAACCGGAGTCGTAAAATTTAATGTCATGTTTTTCTTTTAAAAGATCATTTAATCTATCCAAAATTATTCCGGAGTTTGATACACCTCTTTTCTGGCTTCCGTTAATCATGCTGATTTTCATCATTAAACCTCATTAATTTCTTCAAATGTATCAAAAAAATACATATTTACATTTTCCCGATACGCTTTTACTACATGCTGCGCTGTTTCTTTTTCTTTTTCAGTTATTTTTCCGTAGAAATAAACAGTAAGCGTATACTTGTTATTATATCTTTTGGGGTGTCTAGTTTTTCCGTTTATTGTTTTTAAATACGGCAATTGATAAGGACATACGATTCTGTCGATAACATTTTTAATAAAGGGGCTGTAACTTCCGTAAAAACATCTACTTATGATAATCATTTGATCACATTTTGCTAAAATCGCCCCCAAATTTTCATAACCGTCTTTAATTACACATTGTCCGGGTGTTTTTATCCAACAGCCAAAACAACATATACAAGGGTTTATTTTGCCGTTGTCGGAAATAACGGTTATATCATCATATTTATTTATAAGAATGTTTTCATTTATTTTTTCCAAATCATGTATCAAAAGTTTCATAATAACTCCTTATTCATTATATATATGATAATCTCAAAAAACTTCATTTTTTAGAGATTATCATATTTCACTTTTTTAAATAATGATAATACCAGCCTGCCATGAAGCAATCCGATTAATGCCATAAAAATATTGGCAAAAATAATAAAAATAAAAGAAGGCAGCATTACTCTTGTGTATTTATTTTTTATGCTCTTTTTATTTCTTATTGCCCAGGCAAGAATAAATTCAAAGAGCAGCATTCCGCAGTAAAGGAACAGCATTATAATTATACAATTAGCAAGACCAGGCAATAACGTACTAAAAACGCTTTCAAAAACCTGTGTGCCGGCAAGTATTTTGCTGATTATTGTTATAACAATTTGTACGCCGGTATATATTAACATTATTTTGTATAATACATGAAGCATTATACCTCCGCCTATGCCAAGTCCGCCGCCCCACTTAATACCGGCTCTTTCGCACCAGCATTGATACTGTTCCAAATGCGCCTGATTATGATCTCCTCCGACAAAACCGGCGTTTGAAATTACATAGAGCATAAATTTACACTTGTTATTTTTACAGTACAGTTCAGCCTCTTTCAGGAAATGTATTAAATGAGCCGGAATACCGTCAACATACAGAGGAACCGTTATTACAACAGCGTCGGCATTTTGAAAGTTATCAAATATTTCCCGGTAATCTTTGGATATGCCAAGGCTTATTACCGTAACCTTATGCGGGAAAAGCATAAATCGCAGCACTTTTGCGAAGAAAGCCGAAGCTCCGCCTTTTTTCTTCGGACTTCCGTTAATAATCATCATTTTCATCTTAATACCTGCCCTATTTCATTAGCATTATTTACCGTGTAAAGGTTTGTTTTTTTAAAGCCCATAGTGCTGCGGTTTGCCTCAATTATCTTTTCAGCGGTTTTTATTTCTGTTTCAAGAAAATTGCCGTATAGAATAACCGTAAGCTGTTTTCGTTTTATTCTGTATCTTTTTACGTGTCTTAATTTCCATGAGCGGTATGTAAAGAACGGAGTGCTTGCTGAAACGCTGCGATCAAGTATTTTTTTTACCTGCTCGCTGTATCCGCCGTAACAATTTTGGCTGATTATTATTGTTTCTTCGCTGTTTCCCAATATTAAACCGATATTTTTCAGACAATCATTTACTTTACACATACCGGGAGTTTTAAACCAGCAATTAAAACAACCTACGCAGGGAGCGGAAATAGCATTTGCGTCAATCACCTTATAATCATTTTTAATATTTTCCATTTGTGAAAAATCCTGTTTGCTTAAGTCATGAACCAATATTTTCATGGTATTCCATCCTATTGCTATATGGTAATATAGTCATTTGTTATAAAAACAGAAATTAAACCAACACGCCTGAATTAACCACTAAGATGCAGTACTTGCTTCTTCTGTTGTTATCGGTCTTCCGGGTTCATATTTATACGTTTGTTTATCTGACAAATATTCATAAAGATCAGCATAATCATCTTCCGTAAATTGCCGTATTTTTAATCTTTCAGTAATCATCTTAATAATTATTCCCGTATCATTTGAAATAAACTATATATAAGGATTTTACAAAACTTCAGTTTTTGGAAAAAGCTCATATTAAGAAAGTAGCATATTAGGAGGATAAAAAATTAACATTTTTCATCATTTTTATTTAATGGCAGCTTCAAGAAGTCCTGTAAACAGAGGATGCGGCTTATTGGGGCGGCTTTTAAATTCAGGGTGAAACTGAACGCCGGTAAAGAAACGATTGGACGGTATTTCAACCGCTTCAACAAGCCTGCCATCGGGAGAAGTTCCGCAGATTACAAGTCCGTTACCTGTCAATTTCTCGCGATAATCGTTGTTAAATTCAAAACGATGGCGGTGCCGTTCACTGATTTCGTCAACGTTATATAATTTGCGTAAAAGCGATCCCTGCGCGGTTTTGCACGGATACGCGCCAAGCCGCATAGTGCCGCCGCTTCCCACCTTACCCGCCTGATCAGGCATAATGTCGATTACGGGATAGGGCGAAGTTTCGTCAAATTCGTTTGAATTGGCGCGCTCCAGTCCGCAGACGTTCCGCGCAAATTCTATCACGGCGATCTGCATTCCGAGGCAAATACCAAGATACGGAATATTGTTTACCCTTGCGTACCGGCAGGCGGCAATCTTTCCTTCGATTCCCCTGTCGCCGAAACCGCCGGGGATAATAATGCCGTCTGCGAGCTTTAATTCTTCCGCCGCGTTTTCGTTTGTTATGTCTTCGCTGTCGATCCAAAGAATATTAACGCTTGACGCGGTTTCAAACCCGGCGTGATTGAGGCTTTCAATAATTGAAAGGTATGCGTCATGGAGTTTGATGTATTTACCGACAATGGCTATATTTACATTCCTTTTCTTTGCTGTTATTTTTTGCGTCATATTCCGCCATTCGTTAAGGTCGGCTTCAGGAGCGTTTATTCCCAACTCGCGGCAGGCGACTGTATCCAGTCCGTTTTGGTGAAGCATAAGAGGCGCTTCATACAAAGAGGAAAGAGTCATGTTTTCTATGACGCAGTCAGGCTTTACATTGCAGAAAAGGGCGATTTTGTCCTTAATACTTCCGCTTAACGGCTCGTCCGCGCGGGCAATAATGATATTAGGCGAAATACCCATAGCGCGGAGTTCCTTTACGGAGTGCTGTGTAGGTTTTGATTTATGTTCGCCTGAACATTTTAAATACGGGACAAGTGTTACATGAATAAAAAGACAGTTTGAACCGCCCTTTTCAAGTGAAATCTGACGGATTGCTTCCAGAAACGGCTGGCTTTCAATGTCGCCTGTCGTGCCGCCTATCTCGGTAATCAATACGTCCGCTCCGCTGTTTTCGGCTCCCGCATATATGAAATTTTTTATCGTCTCGGTAACATGCGGTATAACCTGAACCGTTCCGCCGAGATAGCCGCCGGCCCGCTCGCGTTCAAGTACGTTCCAGTACACCTTACCTGAGGTTAAATTACTTAACTTTGTCAGGTTTTCATCGATAAAACGTTCGTAGTGACCGAGATCAAGGTCAGTCTCAGCGCCGTCATCAGTTACGAAAACTTCACCGTGCTGAAAAGGACTCATTGTCCCGGGATCAATGTTCATATACGGATCAAGTTTTTGCGCCGCTACCTTCAATCCGCGCTGTTTAAGCAGCCGCCCCAAAGATGCGGCGGTGATTCCTTTGCCAAGGCCGGAAACAACTCCGCCTGTTACAAATACATATTTTGTCATAGCGCTCCTGCTCATTTTCTGCCTCTTGAATGATAGTTTATGTTTGTTCTTTTCGGTTTATATTGAGATTATTGCAAAATTTAGAGAAAATGTTTAGAGCATTTGACCGTGTTTTTCAGTCTTTCCGTACGAATATTTAAAAGTCATGGTTCGCCGTCAGAGGTGTATTCCCGGTTTGGCAGATACAGATTATACATAATTATTTACCTCTGATTATAAGTCATGATATAATTAGTTTACAGGGTTCATATGAATAAAACAAAAGCGGCATATTTGGAAGGGACAGTATCAATAATAGTGAATTCGTTGCTGTTTGTTTTGAAAATGTGGGCAAGTATGGTAACAGGTTCAATCGCACTTGCCGCAGACGCTTGGCATACGCTCTCCGATTCAATAAGTTCAATAATCGTTATTATAGCCGCCAAATTGGCAGGAAAAAAAGCCGATAAAGAACATCCTTTCGGACACGGACGCTGGGAACAAATTGCTTCTCTTTTTATTGCGGTAATACTTGCAATTATCGCATTTGGTTTTATGGAAAGCTCTGTCAGGCATTTTATTGACAAACAAAAAATTGAATACGGAATGCTTGCGATAATCGTAACGATTATATCAATTGTTTTAAAAGAATTACTTGCGCAATACGCTTTTTATGTCGGGCGAAAAACAGATAACTCAAATATAAGAGCCGATGGTTGGCATCACAGATCGGACGCGCTTTCTTCTGTAGTAGTATTGGCAGGTATTCTGTTTGCGAAACAGTTTTGGTGGATTGACAGCGTATTGGGCGTAATAATTACCTTTATGCTGTTTTATGCCGTTTATCAGATATTAAAAGAAGACATAACCAAAATTTTGGGTGAAGAACCTAGCAAGGATTTGATCGATAAGATTACAAATGAAATAAAGGAAATTTACAACGACGATTTAAATATTCATCATGTTCATCTGCACAATTATACCACTCATAAGGAATTAACATTTCATATCAGGCTGAGAGGTAATTTAACAATCGGGGAAGCTCATAAAATTACGGTCGAGATAGAAAACAGAATAGAAGAAAAATACGGTCTGATAGCGACAATTCATGTTGAGCCGTTGAAAGCGGCGTTTTAATATGGCCGCCTCTAAAACTGGTTGTTTTTATCGGTTCCCTTATGTTAAATCCGTCAAGGCGAATAAATTGTGGTCCCTGTAAAATCTTCACCGGAAAGTATTTTTTTTAAATTTTCAAGATTTTTCCCTGAAGCGCAAATAACTTTTAGGCCGATTTTTTCCGCATGGCGGCTTGCGACAGGATCAAACGGAACGTTTTTACCGGGAACCCATTCATCGCCGATTATCAAACGAAATTCCGCCCATGAAATTTTGTCTATCGGGCGGGCATTACTGTCAGTTTTGGGATCCGCCGTGTAAACTTTTTCAATGTTGGAAAGGTTTATAACACTGTCGGCGCGGAAACGTTCCGCCAGCAGTACCGCGTCATAATCTGTTGAAAAACCCGGCTTCCAGCCTGCAGCAACAAGAACACGGTCAGTCAAAGGAGCCACTTCCGCCGGGTTTGTTACAACTTCCTGAGCGCACCATTCACCCATTACCGCTTTTATAAGCTGCGCGTTTAAGCGTGTAGCCATGATTCCAATCCAGTCAGCTTCTTCGTCGCTGACCTGAGCGTTAATCTCACGGCAGGCGTTTTGCCAGCGCCGCGCGGGGCCTCCGCCGCCTACGACAAAAATAAATTTTCTGCCGGAATCTGTCTCAATGAATGATTTGATAAGGTTTACAAAATTTTTTAAAAAATCTGCATCAACGCCGTCAGGAGCGACAATTGAACCGCCCAATGAAATTACCGTTACCATATATACCTCAATAGAAAATGAACTTGAAACTTAGTCTGTGAACAGCCTTATTGTACATAAATTCCCGAAATTGTAACATCTCCCCAAAGACTTGTGTACGAGTCAAGACCGCCGGACGCTTCTTCCCATAAATTTTGAAGCGAATATGATTGAGTGTGGGAAACAGTCCTTCCGCGGCTTTCCATTTGAGAAAGGACAATTTCGCCTCTGGAAAAAATTATTCGCTGATTATCCATGTTACCAAAGTAAAAATCAGCCGCGTTTTCCCTGCTTATCGATGTATTGATTATTCCCGCCCCCAATGCGGGATCAACCGGTATCCAGCCGAAATCATCGATCCAGAATTCCGCCCAATAATGGCGCATTGTTTGTCCGTAACGGTCTAACAATACTCCGGCAGCCGGAATGCATGGAATGGAAGCGGTACGCGCCATTGCAGTGTAGAGCAGGGCCGCTGTGTAGGGATCCGCCCGTTTTTCTTCGATCGCTGTTGCGATATTTCCGGAATTATAAATTGGAGTTTCCGATATTTGAATATTTTCGATAATCCAGTTGTACAGCAGCCTTGCCTTAATATACGGGTTCTGCTCCTTTCCTGTAACAGTATTAACCGTTGTCTTGACTTGAGGGATTACCGCCTGGATTAACTCTGACTTTTGAGTATAATCGGCAAAAAGGGGAGTTTTTTCCTGTTTAACGGAAAGAGGGTTTATTTCCGTTTCTACCGAATATACATCAACATTAAAGGATAGATTCACAGTCTGCCTTGTTCCTGTTCCGAGGTTTTCCAGTTTATAAAGGGTTACGCCTTTATAATTTTCCAGAAACGGCTCTGTGTTATGCGAAACAAGAGTAACGTTGCGCTGTGACGGAGAATTGACAGGCATCGGCATCCACAGGTACAGGGTATTCGGTCTCGTCGCTTCAAGAACCATTATGTCTACTGAATAACTTACGGTGTAACTGCGTTTGTCCGTAAAATTTTTAACACCCGGTTTCCCGCCTATCTCAAAAGAAACAGGACGGGATCTGCCGTGCGGCGTTCTTACTTCAATATTTCCGCTTACCGCTCCGTCAGGCACACGGACCTGTATTTCACGCGTATTCCATGATACATAACCGAATTCTGTTTCTGAAACCTCAATATATTCAGGTTCCCTTACCATATAAGGGTTTACGGAAGACGATTTATAATCCCATGAAAAAAATACACCTCCGTTATTTAACGTACTTTTAAGCGAGCCTTCCTGTGATACGCCGAAATTACTGCCTGTAATTGTAATTATTGTTCCCGGAGCGCCGGTCCGCGGACTTATGGATAAAATTTTGGGGTTAAGTCCCAATTCTTCGCCGTCAACAGGTCTGGGAACCGAAGCTGAATTCGAAAACAAAACACCGTTGCTTTTCCTGCCCTTTGTATGTACATAAAGAAGTCCTGATTCGCCGAATTCCGGAATTCTGACCATAATGAGGTTATCTTCCCACAAATAATAAGATGAATTGGTCGGTGATATTCCCGCGACAGTCACATGAGATTCTTCCTGGGACGCGCCGAAATTTTTTCCCGTAATTGTAATGACATCGCCCATTCTGCCTATTTTCGGATCAATTGACGATATTACGGGAATTTTAGAATCACATGAAAAAAACAATAAAAAAGAAAAAAGGGCTGTCAGCACAGCCCTTGATAACTCATTGTTTGTCATTTCCGGAATTGGTATCCGTTCTCGTAGAAGGCCCCGGTCCGTTATATGGATTTACCGTAATAATAATTTCTATTGACGGGTTCAAGTACCGCGACTCGCCCAGCGGGAAGAAGTAAACAGGTTCGCCGAATTCCATTGGAATAGTTTGAATGGATGTAAAGTAAGTAAGGCCCTTTTCCGGATCAGCGATCCAAATTTGTCCCTGCACTACCAGAACATTACCGGTACTGCGTATATAGGGCGTAAATTGCGCAACAACTACTACATTTGAACCTGCCAATTGAACGCCTACGGGAACGCCGGATATTGATGTTCTGCGGTTATTTTCACTCCAGACTACATTTTTTCCGTCTTCCAGTACTCTTGAATTTATATCCAAAACCAGCGCCTGTCTTCTGTTTTCCCGCGCGCTAACTTGGTTGTTTTGGGCGCTAACGGGAATAATTAAAATAAATAAATTAAAAATACTGAACAGGCAAAATAGACGCTTCATTTACTGGTTTCTCCGTGTATAATCGGCAGCCTTGATTATTGCGGGTTCGCCTGCCCTTGAAAAATTACTGCTCTCCGGAAGTTGAAGAATAATTATTTCTTTCCCGTTTGAAGTTAAA
>Ga0268262_10006876_pt1 | contig 10770 bp, 10 predicted proteins | sample TergutNc150P3_FD_190354 | JGI IMG/M metagenome (GOLD analysis project Ga0268262, IMG submission 190354) | Nasutitermes corniger P3 segment gut microbial community from laboratory colony in Florida, USA - Nc150 P3 (SPAdes) (version 2) | ecosystem: Host-associated > Arthropoda: Insects >...
CGACCAGTGCGCATTTTGGCGATTTCCATAAAGTGGTTCATGCCAATAGCCCAGAAGAAAGAGAGGCGAGGGGCAAAATCGTCAACGTGCATACCTGCTTCTATGCCTGTGCGAATGTATTCCCAGCCGTCTGCAAGTGTGTATGCAAGCTCTATGTCGTTGGTTGCGCCAGCTTCTTGCATGTGGTAGCCAGAGATTGAAATGCTGTTGAATTTGGGCATATTCTGCGTGGTGAAGCTGAATATGTCGCCTATTATTTTCATTGAGGGCTTGGGCGGGTAAATGTAGGTGTTGCGCACCATAAATTCTTTTAGAATATCGTTTTGAATGGTGCCTGTGAGCTTGGCTTGAGCCACACCCTGTTCCTCGGCGGCTACTATGTAGAAAGCCAGCACCGGAAGCACTGCTCCGTTCATGGTCATTGAAACGGACATTTCGCCAAGCGGAATTTGGTCAAACAAAACCTTCATATCTTCTATTGAGCATATACTTACGCCTGCCTTGCCCACATCGCCAACTACTCTGGGGTTATCGGCATCGTAGCCTCTATGGGTGGCTAGGTCAAAGGCAACGGAGAGACCTTTTTGCCCGCTTGCGAGGTTGCGGCGGTAAAATGCGTTGGATTCGGCAGCAGTTGAAAAACCCGCATATTGACGAATTGTCCAAGGTTTCATAACATACATTGTGGAATATGGTCCGCGCAAGAATGGAGCCTTGCCTGCGGCATAGTTCAGGTGTTCCATTTCGTTCAGGGTTTCTTTGCTGTAAACCGGCAGTACTGGTATTTGCTCGGATGTCATGGTCTGCAAGGCATCAAAATTAGGCAGCTTGCCTGAATCTATGATCTCTTTTTTCCAATCTTCAAAGCTTTTGTTGGTACCTGCTTTAAAGTCTAGTGAACTCAAATCCGGTTTCATAGCAAAATCCTCTAATAAGTGTTTGGGGGTAATGTAGAAAATTAATGCCAGCATTTTCTATATTCCCTCCTATGAAAAGGAAATTTTCATCTTCAAAACACTCTACCGATAAAAAAAATACCACCAAGGAGCATAGTGGCTGGTGGGGCGATGGGCCGGTTTTCGTATTTTTATACGATAAACGCAAAAAAGAAGCCATAACCAATGGCAATGCAAAGGAAATTTTGCAATTCGTCAGTGATTCCGAGCAGGTTCTGCACGAATCGGAGGCACTGCGCATAATAAGGGTTGATAACGAATATTCACACCCCGTTCTCTTTGTTGACACAGGAAAAGAAACCGGGCTGAATTTGCTCGACCACCTGCGCATGGCAGGTTATCGCCTTGCCAAATGGGCAGAAAACAATTCGGTTAAAACATTGATGATTCCACCACTCAAAGATGATTCCAAAAAAAAGAGAAATGCCATTTTGCAAGGTCTCTGCCATGCAAGTTACGCTTTTGACAAATATAAGAGCAAAAAACACAAAAAAGCAGACATTGAATACCTGTTTGCAGACGACATGGAAATAGACGGGCATTCGCTTCAAGCCTTGTTTTCTGGAATTGACCTTGCAAAAAATATGATAAATGAACCTGGAGGTAGCTTAACTCCGGGAGTGGTGGCAAATATAGCCAAAGGCATAGCTCAAAAATATGGATTAGGCATAAAAATTCGCAGCGAAAACGAATTGAAAAAAGATAACTACAACGGAATTTTAACCGTTGGGCGTGGCAGCAAAAATAAACCCGCTATGGTTACCATAAGCTATGCGGCAAAACACAAAAAAAACATCCGTATGGCTCTTGTTGGCAAAGGCATAACTTTTGATACTGGCGGCATAAGCCTTAAAACCCAAGATAAAATGCACGAAATGAAAAGCGATATGTCTGGTGCCGCAATAGTGCTTGCCGCTGTGCAGATTATAGCAGAGCTTAAACTCCCAATATCAGTAGATGCCATTCTATGCCTAGCAGAAAACCGCCCTGGAGAAAATGCGGTTTTGCCCGGAGATATTTTCAAAACCAAAAATGGAAAATCCGTTATGGTAGAAAACACCGATGCCGAAGGCAGGCTTGTTTTGATAGATGGAATCACAGAAGCGGCAGAGCTTGGCGCAACGCATATAATAGACATAGCCACTTTAACAGGGGCAATACAGCGCGCGCTTGGAAATTCCATAGGCGGTTTTTTTAGCAATAGCGAAGGTCTTGCTCTAACAATAACGGAATCTGGCGATGAGTGTGGAGAAAAATGGTGGAGAATGCCTCTAGACGAGGAATACGCAGAAGGTTTGAAAGACAAAGTTGCCGATATTCGCAATATAACCGATGGCGGCCCAGGAGCCATAGTTGCCGCTTTGTTCTTGAAAGAATTTGTGAAAAAAGATTTGCAATGGGCGCATTTGGATATTGCAGGAGTTGCATTCACCGCAAGCGGTTATAAATATACCGAACACGGAGCAACTGCATTTGGACTAAAAACCCTTGTGGAAGTTGTTAAAAGATATTCCGCAGACGAACTGCGCTGTTAAAGGTTACTGAATTTAAAAAAGGAGCAAAAAATATGTTTAAAGACACAGATTCATTACCGGTTTTGGCAATGGCGGCTTTCAATAGGCCTGGTTTCAAGGGGTTTTTCCACAGAAGGAACGATGAGTGGGTTTGCTACGATTCGGAAAATTTGCAATCCAGCATTTATTTCTTTAGCCTTGCCTTGAAAAAAATAGGAATTGGCAAGGGTGTTGGAGTTGGAATAATTGCGTCTAGTTCGCCAAAGTGGTCTATTGTCGATATTGCAACGCAAATTTGCGGTGGCTATGTTGTACCTCTGTTTTCAAATATATCCTCGGAATATTTTGAATTTCAGATTAAAGATGCTCAAATAAAAGCCTTGGCTGTGGAGTCAGGGGAATCCCTATCCCAAGAAACTTACCAGCTTGCAAATGAAATAGATTCTCTGATTTACATGTTTTCTTCGCCAGCCAATGCAGAGCATAAAAACTCCTTCTCGTGGGAAGATTTTATTGAAATGGGAAAAAAGTTGGACTGCGATGACGAGCGAAAAAATTTCGCGGAGCGTTTAAAAAACATTGACCCAGAAGAAATATTTTCCATTATTTACACCAGTGGCTCAACAGGAACTCCAAAGGGCGTTCCCTTAACGCAAAAAAATATGATTGTGCATTTGAGATCCATTGCGGAAATTTTCCCCCTAGACCCAGACAAAAACATACACATGAGCATTTTGCCCGTGGCGCACGTGTTTGAGCGAATGTCGGTTTATTATTTTTCAAGCATAGGGTTGCCCGTTTATTTTGCAGACACCCCAAACAATGTGGGAAAATATTTGCCAGACATTAAACCCTCCGTTTTAACTGTTGTTCCGCGTGTTCTGGAAAAACTTTACGACAAACTCACAGGAGCGGCAAGGCAAAAGCACGGTCCAATTAAATGGCTTATGAAATACGCCATAAACAAAGCAAAGAACGCAGACCCAAGCAAAGTTAACTTGCGTGGAACAATATGGGATAAATTGGTTTATTCCAAAATGCGTGCCGCACTTGGCGGAAATTTTAGCCTTATAGTATCCGGAAGCTCCGCGCTCAACATTTCGGTTAATAGATTTTTGAGAAACATTGGGCTGCCCATATTAGAAGGCTATGGAATGACTGAATGCTCTCCGGTTATTTCTGCGGAAAACCCCGGAAATGCAAAAATGGGGTCGGTGGGCAAACCTATAAGTTGCATAAAGGTTAAAATTTCTGAGGAAGGTGAAATTTTGGTTAAAGGCGAAAGCGTATTCAGCGGCTATTTTAACCGCTCCGATTTAAATTCAGAAATTTTCACAGAAGACGGTTTTTTTCACACAGGTGACAAAGGTCGCATAGACGAAGACGGCTATATATGGATAACAGGGCGTGTAAAAGAAATGTTCAAAACCAGCACCGGCAAATATGTAAGCCCAGTTCCAATAGAACAAGCACTTTGCCAACGCACTTCTTTAATAGAAGCGGCGCAGGTTTTTGCGGAAGGAAAAAAATTCACATCTGCTCTTTTGTTTTTGAATGTGGACATAGTCAAAAACAGGCTAAAAAAGAGCGATGCAGAGTTTAGCACTGAAAAAGCCTTAAAATCCAATAGGATAAATGCCTATTTGCAAAAGAATGTAGATGCTGTGAATAGGCACCTGAGCGAGTGGGAAAAAATAAAAAAATGGAAAGCTATTTTTGCCACGCTCACAACAGAAAACGGACTTTTAACCCCAACCATGAAACTCCGCCGTAGCGAAGTTGAAAAAACATTCGCCAGCGAGATAGATGGAATGTATGAGTAAATTAGAGGAAATAGCCCGTGTTCGCATTGCGGATGTGCGCGGGCGCATTGTTAAAATAATAGGACTGGTTATTGAATGCGAAGGACCAAATGCTGGAATTGGCGAGCTTTGCGTTATAGAACAAAACGGAAAAACTATTTGCAATGCAGAAGTTGTGGGCTTTAGAGAAACCAGAACTTTAATTATGCCCCTAGGACCCCTTGAAGGAATTAGACCCGGAATGTCTGTGGTGGCAAAAGGCGATACCCTAAGCGCGCCTGTTGGGGAAGAACTTTTGGGCAGAGTTATAGACGGAATGGGAAACCCAATGGATGGGCTTGGCGAAGTTAAATACAAAGAACGCCGTTCCATTTACGCAACTCCTCCAAGCGCAATGGAAAGAACACGCATAAAAGAACCCATGTTCACGGGAATTCGTGCCATAGATGGTTTTTTGACTATTGGCAGGGGTCAAAGAATGGGCATTTTTGCAGGCTCTGGAGTTGGCAAAAGCGTCACTATGGGAATGATAGCGAGAAACTGCCTAGCAAAGATCAATGTTATAGCCCTTATTGGCGAGCGTGGCAGGGAAGTAAGAGAATTCATAGAAAAAGATTTGGGACCAGAAGGATTGAAACGCTCCGTTGTGGTTGTTGCCACCAGCGACCAGCCAGCCCTTGTCAGGCTAAAGGCAAGCCTGCTTGCCATAAGCATAGCGGAATTTTTTAGAGACAACGGCGAAGATGTATTTTTTTTAATGGATTCAAGTACACGCCTAGCAATGGCTCAAAGGGAAATTGGTCTTGCAGTTGGAGAGCCGCCAGCAACAAAAGGCTACACTCCCTCTGTTTTTGCATTTTTGCCCAAGCTCTTTGAGCGAGCGGGCAATAGCACCAAAGGCAGCATAACCGCCCTCTACACCGTTTTGGTGGACGGAGACGATTTGGACGACCCCATTGCAGACTGCGTGCGTTCCATTTTAGATGGGCACATTGTGCTTTCACGTGCTTTGGCAAATAAAAACCACTACCCTGCCATTGACGTGCTAGCAAGCATAAGCCGTTGCCGCACAGATATTGTAAATCCCGACTTAAAACAATATTCCGCAACCCTTTTGCGAAGCCTTGCAGTTTATCGCAAGAATGAGGATCTAATAAATATAGGTGCTTACGCAAAAGGTTCTGACCAGGAAATTGACACTGCAATTAGAAGGCAAGTTGCTATCAATAATTTTTTGGTGCAAGGCATAGGAGAAAGTTCGCTATACGAAAACACGGAAGCCACGATGAAGGAGATTGCTGGGATTACCTAACCACAGGCAGCAACACAGCCTCTCCCTCTGCCATAGAAGAAAAATCCGTGCCGGGGTTCAGTTGTTTTAGCATTGATTCGGAAACATATTTGGGAACTTTTTTTGCCTGCGGTCCATAAACTCTAGCTAGCAATTCATCCAAAGTTTCGCCGCCTTTTGCTCTATGTTTTTTGCCAAATTCATTGTTGCCTGGATTTTCCAAAAGCTTTCCTAAGGCATAAAAAAACTTATCTGGAAAAGACTGTGTTTTTGCTTCGCTTGTTTTTGGTACGCTTGCTGTATTTGGCGTACTTGTTCTAGGCTTGCTTTGAGCAGGTTTTTGCGGCAAACTCATAATGTTATTGCTCATAGTCATTTCCACTTTTTGTTTAGCAGACTGTTTCAATGGCTCATATTTGAAAAATCTATCCAATGTATCTATATAAGCACTATCGGGCCATTTTGTCAAAGCATATTTTTTGCCAACTTCCATGCGGAATTCTTCCCTGTCGTAGCCTGAGCAGGAAATGAGCAAGGAGGCGAATATAAATGCTAGTATATACATCCAAAAGCCTCAAACACCTGTTTTTTTGTCGGTTCGGATGTTTTTTCCACTTTGCCTATTTTTATTGGCAGAATGTAAAATCTTGTGTGCTTTTCTGTTTTTTTGTCTGCTCCCATCGCTTGCCAAGCTGCATCAAAAGAAAATTTCACGCCGCATTCTTTTAATGTTTTTGGAATGCCAAATTTGCTCAAAAGCTCGTTTTGCCTGTTTTCCTCTTTTTTGCTCCAACGCCCAGATATTGTGGACAACCTGCCCGCAACTCTCATTCCCAGCCCAACCGCAATGCCGTGCGAAAATTTGCTGTAACCGGTAAGTTTTTCTATTGCGTGTCCAAATGTGTGACCATAGTTCAAAATTGCCCTAAGCCCAAGTTCGCGCTCGTCTATGCCAACTACTTCTGCCTTTATTTCGCAAGATCGTTTTACAATGTGTTTCAAGGCTGCTGCATCTTTTTCTAAAATTGCATCTGTGTTTTTTTCCAACCATTCAAAAAAATCATAATCGTATATTATTCCATACTTCACAACTTCGGCAAGTCCTGCGTAGTATTCTTCTTCCGGCAAGGTTTTCAAAACAGATAAATCGCACATCACGGCTCTTGGCTGGTAAAATGCGCCTATCATATTTTTGCCTTCGGAGTGGTTAATGGCAACCTTGCCGCCAACGCTGCTATCTACCATAGCCAAAAGAGAAGTGGGAAATTGAACAAAGGAAATTCCTCTTTGGTATGTTGCTGCGGCAAAACCAGCCATATCGCCAACCACGCCGCCGCTGAATTGCAATAAACAGCTTTTTCGGGAGTAGCGGCTTTTTAGCATAAAAGTCCAAAGGGCGTTTAGTTCTTCCAAGTTTTTGCTGCTTTCTCCGGCTGTGAAAATAAATTGTTTAGCTGCGTTTGCTTGCAAGCAAAGTCTCTCAAAATTCCTCTTCTGTTTTTTAGCTATATTTGAATCTGTACAAACTAGCATTTCATTTTGCGGAAGCAAATTCAATGTCCTTAACAGAATTTCAGAATGATCCAAAATATTTTTCCCTATGAAAATCGGGTAGCCCCCCGTAGAAGAAGGCTCCACTCTAACTTCCAAATGTCTCCACAATTTCAAATTTTCCAAGAGCATAGGGAGAATTCTCTCCTCTGGTCCAATCTCATCGCTATCAATGCTGAAATCCGCATTGGCATAAAATTTCTCTCGCTCGGCAAGCATAGTTTTGATTTTTGCAAGCCTGGCTTTTGGCTCTAGTCCAGCCATCAAAGGGCGTTTATCGTTTCGCCCAATGCGCTCGCTCAAAATTTCAGGTTCAGCTTTTATGCAAATCAATACACCGGAATTTTTTATTACCTGAACATTCTCTGGTCTCGCAACAGCTCCGCCTCCAAGCGAAACGACCATTCTCTCTTTTTTGGAAATTTCCTTTATCGCCTCTTTTTCCAACTCGCGGAATTTAGCCTCGCCGTCTTGCTCAAAAATTTCCGATATGCTTTTGCCTGTGCGTTCCACTATAAAGGCATCGGAATCCACATAGTTCAATCTTAAACGTTTGGCAAGTATTTTGCCCACGCGGGTTTTTCCGCTCGCCATAAAACCTGTGAAATAAATGTTATTCATTCAAAGCCCCCAAAGCCACTGAATATGCCAAGAATTTCTGTTTTGCCGTTGTTCATTTGAGTAGTAATATAGAAATTTCTATATTTTCTTTGAGGTTTTTATGCAAGCAGTTCAATTTGAAACCGCAATAAGCAATGGGATTATAAATATTCCAAAGGAATATTACAGCAAGCTATCACCGATAGTGGAAGTTATTATTTTGCCTAAAAATATTCCAGAAACAATGCTTATGAGCGAGAAATCCCTTGCAAAAGATTGGAACACTCTTGATGAGGACGAAGCGTGGAAGACTTTGTAAAAGGCGATATTGTAATCCTGAATTTTCCGTTTTCTGATTTATCTGCAACAAAGCGAAGACCTGCATTTGTTTTGGCAAGTTTAGGCTATGGCGATGTTGTTTTGTGCCAAATAACAAGTAAGCCTGCTAAAAATGAATTTTTCATAAAAATAGAACCGAATGATTTTGAAGCAGGTTCTTTGCCTATTGTAAGTTTTATTAGAGCAGACAAACTTTTTACAGCAGATAAAGAGCTTGTTCTTTATAAAGCAGGGCATATTAAACAAGAAAAAATAGATATGGTAATTCAAACAACGATTTCTGTTATATCATAAACGCCCACCGCCCCGCTTCGCGTTCGCTATGGGCTGTGCGCCGACCGTCACAACGGGCATTTCCTGAATGGTTCCCCATTCACCGTCAGAATGCCGTTAGATAGAGCATACGTAGCAATTACATCACTACTATCTCTGAGTTTGGTAACTATAAACTTGTCGCCCTCCGTTAGCCACGTTCTTGCGTCGCCCGTTTCCCAAGTGCCGTCGCCGCTGCTTGATAGAGACAGTTTTATGTATCCGCCGTCTGACATTAAGATAAAACCTTTTGTCGCCGACGTGCAACTGACACCTTGCAACCACGCCTCGTTAGCGGCGTTGATTAGTTTGCCGTCATGATTGGCATCGCCGCCAGAGCAGGATAGTGTGAATGTTATGGCAAGCGTTAAAGCTGCCACAAGTGCTAGTTTTGAAGTGCTGTTTTTCATAATGGATTTTCTCCGCCAAATTAAGTGAAACTTATATATTAATGTATAAAATTTATGAGAAAATGACGGAGAATTTATATTTACCATCCTGAAAATCCCAAAAATCGGGTGAATCGGGGTTCAGACAATAGCCTCCAAAGCCACCTTGAAATCCGGTTTTGAATTTGGAAACCACAATTTGAAACTCTCTAAACCCTGGTGAATCAACATTCCTATTCCACCAAGAGTTTTGCAACCAATTTCCTCTGCCTCTTGCAAAAGCCGCGTTTTAAGCGGATTATACACAATATCAAAAACCGCCATATTTTTGTTTAAAATGGATTTGTCTATCGGGCTTTGATTTATGTTAGGGTACATTCCAATCGGTGTTGCGTTGCAAAGCAAGTCTATGCTGTCTTTGTGATTTTTTATTTCGTCATAGTTGTGCAAACTCAAATTCTCAAGATGCAAAGTCCATTTGTCCGCTTCTATGCTGAAAATTTTTAAGGAAGCCGCACCACCTTCTTTCAAAAAGGCATAAGCCAAGGCTTTTGCAGCACCGCCGCTGCCGAGCATAGCTATATTTTTGCCTTTAATTTCAATTCCAGCTTCTTCCAAATTTCTTAGAGCACCCAAGCCATCCGTACTGGTTCCGCAGAGTTTGCCGTCTTGCCAATAAATGGTATTTACGCTGCCTGTGGCTTTGGATGTGGGCGAAATATAATCCAAAAAAGGCACAATTTGTTCCTTGAACGGAATGGTCACATTTGCCCCCTTGAAACCCATTGCCCTAAAACCTTCCACCGCTTCCTTCAAATTTTTTTCCGCATGAAATGGCACATAAACCGCATTTATTCCGCAATTTTTCAAAAGCGCATTTTGAATAGCCGGAGATTTTGTATGCTCCACCGGATAGGCAAATATGCCGAGAATTTCTGTTTTGCCGTTGATCATTTGGGTAGTAATATAGAAATCAAATGTGCCAACTTATCTCAAAAGTTTCTTATTCTCCGATTCGCTTAGAATACTCATTTGTTGAATGGCTATTCCGTTCAATTTTATTAGCCGTTCTTTTTGCGGAATACCGTCATTTATTAACACAGCATTTATGTTTTCCATATTTGAAAGGCAAATCAGTTCGTTTATGGAAGCGTAATCTCTTATATTTCCTTTCAAATCGTTATTTTTATCTCGCCATTGCTTTGCGGTCATTCCAAAGAGAGCTACGTTTAAGACATCGGCTTCGTTGGCGTAGATAATGGAGGTTTGCTGGGGGGTGAGCTTTGCTGGGATAAGGTTGTGTTTAATGGCATCGGTGTGAATGTGGTAGTTTATTTTTGCAAGTTCTCGCTTTGCCGACCAGCCTAGTTGTTTTTGTTCCTCAATTTTTAGGCGTTTGAATTCCATTACAAGATATAGTTCAAATTCAGCGGAAATCCAAGCGGCAAATTTAAAGGCTATGTCCGAATGAGCAAAGGTACCACCGCCATAGCGACCAGATTTTGAAGTAATGCCTATGGCATTTGTTTCGTTAATCCATTTTTGCGGTGACATCCAAAAATGCGGTTTAGCTGAGTCTTTTTTAAACCCCTCATAAATGTGGGGGTTAAAATTCGGGTTATTCAACATTTCCCATAAGCCTAGATATTCAATCGTGCTGTAAGTTCTCAGCCACAAGCTAATAATTTGAGAGGGATTTTCTGTGTCACGAACTTTTGCTATATCTGTGAGAGAAATATAATCTTCTAGTTCTTTTTTGATAAGGACAATTTCCCTGCCCTGCACATTTACGGTTTCTTTTTTGCCCATAACGCTGTCTCCAAATTTTGATGCTCTGCATTAGGGCGACTGGAATGTAGGTAAAGAATATTCCCTAATGGTAGGGAATTTAGAAAATTAGGGCGGCTTGGTAGGCTTTCGGTTGTGGAGTGTCCATAAGCCGTGGGCATCGGTAAAGTCGGTGTCGAATTCTGCCATATTTAGGTAGTTTGGGACTAGGGTTGGGTTTTCGTGGGC
>Ga0268262_10006877_pt1 | contig 10770 bp, 7 predicted proteins | sample TergutNc150P3_FD_190354 | JGI IMG/M metagenome (GOLD analysis project Ga0268262, IMG submission 190354) | Nasutitermes corniger P3 segment gut microbial community from laboratory colony in Florida, USA - Nc150 P3 (SPAdes) (version 2) | ecosystem: Host-associated > Arthropoda: Insects > Digestive...
TCCCTGGAGAATGGAGGGGCTCATTTCTACTGGTTTTTTTGTAAATGGCTCATTTCTACTGAACGCAGTAGGGCGCATTTTCGCTGATTTTTAACAGAACGCAAATTACGAACAACGCCCCCCACTCTTACAGCAATTTTTCCAGTTCATCCACAAGACCGCTGAAAGTCCGGCAGGCGGCATGAACCGGTTCGGGCGCGCTCATGTCTACGCCGGCGATCTTCAGCGATTCGATGGGGAAACGGGAACCGCCCGACTTGAGAAAGGCGAAATAGTCTTCGCGCTCACTTTTACCGCCGGAAAGAACCCTTTGGGCAAGGGCGATGGACGCCGATATGCCGGTGGCGTACTTGTATACGTAAAAGGCCCGGTAAAAATGGGGTATGCGCAGGCCCTCCATGTCGCTTGCCTCTTCAAAGACCATTTCAGGGCCAAAGTATTTTTCAAGCAGTTTGCGGTACTCGGATCGGAGCAGTTCCACTGTCAGCGGAGTGCCGTCTTCCTCAAGTTTGTGGGTAACGGACTCAAATTCGGCGAACATGGTCTGGCGGTACAGGGTGGCAAGAAGCTCGTCTGCCCGCTTGTTTACCAGGTACAGGCGCATTTCCTTGCTGTCTGATTTTTTTTCAAGATAGTGGAAAAGCAGTTCCTCGTTGAAGGTGCTGGCAACCTCGGCTTCAAAAATTGTGTAGTTGTAATGCATGAAAGGGTTGGATCGGGCTGAATACCAGGAATGCATCGAGTGGCCGCCCTCATGGGCGAGGGTGAATACGTCGCGGATTGAATCTTCCTTGTAATTCATCAATATGTAGGGATCGCCTGTAAAGCTGCCGGCGGAAAAAGCGCCTGAACGTTTGCCCTTGTTTTCATAGCGGTCGGCCCAGCGCCCCAACAACCCCCCGCGCAGTGTGCCGACGTACTCATCGCCTAACGGGGCAAGCGCCGCGGAAACATGATCAACGGCCTCGTTCCAGCTTGTTTTTATTTTCACGGACTTGACAAGCGGCGTGTACACGTCGTAGTGCCTGAGTTCCGTAAGCCCGAGCGCCCGTTTTCGCAGCCTGTAGTAACGGTGCAGAGCGTCAAGATTCGCGCCGACTGTGGCGATGAGGTTGTCATACACGGACTCACTCACGTTGTCGGGGAAAAGAGCCGCGCTGCGCGCCGACGAAAAGCCGCGAATCCGCGCCTTGATAACGTCCTGTTTGACGGACCCTGAATAAAGGCTGGCAAGCGTAGTCTTGTGGGATTCAAAACAATTGTAGAAGGTTTCGTAGGCTCTGCGGCGCAAATCCCGATCCTGGCTTTCCATAAACACTGACCATGTTGACTGCGAAATGGGCCGCTTTCCTTCCGGCGTGTCAATATCGCCGAAATTGAAATCAACGTTGGTCAATACGGAAAAAGCGTCGCTTACAGTCCCCTCCGCCTCGGCGATAAGCGCAACTATACGCTCTTCTTTGTCGCTTAAAATATGGGGGCGGTAACGAAGCGTCCGCATGAGGTATATAACGTAATCGGCTATCCGAGGATGGCGCAGAAATTGTTCCATGTCCTGTTCGGGAATGGCAAGTATCTCCGGCCCTTCCCACGCGCCCGAGGCATGGGCCTTTGCCGAGGCCATTATGATTTTCCCGGCCATGCTGCGGGCAGCGCCGGAACCTTCGTCCTCCGTCTGGCGCAGATCGGCATAATAATATAAACGCTCGCCCAGAATACCGAAATCCCGCATGAAGTCAAGGTAATCGGCAAGGGATTCCGCGGACTTGCCCAATGTGCCCTTAAAAGACGGAATCCTCTCCGCCATTTTATCATAGGCGGCAAGCCCGTCATTCCATGCCGCGTCGTTCGGGAAAAGTTTTGAAAGATCCCAGGTATCAGCCTGGGGAATTTCCTGGCGTGCAGGAATGTTGATTTTCTCGCTCATAAGTACCACCTAATTTTTTGAATTTTTTTCAACTATAAAAATATCATTTGCCGTCGCCGAAGTAACGCCCGCCCCTTTGGGAAAGATCGTTTTTTCTCCGTTTTTCCAGTACACTGCAGAGCTGACATTGTTTGGATCCGCGTCCCTTCCGGCAACATAGCAATCGGGCCCGCCGACGCGGTCCAGCCCGCTAAGGCGGATTGCGTTTGCCAGGCCGGAGTGCGCGTCTTCGGTCAGGACTGTTTTCTTCCTGTTCTTCCAGTATACGGCTGTTAATTTGCCCGCTTCGTTTATCTCTCTGCCGGCAGTATAAACATCGCCGCCTAAGGCGGCGCCGCCGGAAACTGCGATAGAGTCAACTGAGGAGACAGCCGTCCCGTCGCCAAGGGCCGTCTTAACCCCGTTTTTCCAGTATACGTTTACGGCATCCTCGCTCCCCGCAATATATATATCAGAACCCGAAACGGCGATTGCGCTGACAGAGGCGTTGCCGGATTTTTCCGTAAGGATCGTTTTTTCTCCGTTTTTCCAGTAAACCGCCTTCACGCCGGCAGGCTCTCCGTTTAAGTCATTCCCGCCTATGTACACAATAGAATCAACAACAACAACCGCAGAGGCCATTGAGGACAGAGGCTCCTGTGAAAGATAGGTTTTTACCCCGTTTTTCCAATATACCGCGGAAAACCTGCTCATGGAATTCATTTCCATGCCGGCTACATATACATCAGAGCCGGAAACCGCTATTGACGCCGCCCACGCGGAAACGGCTGTTGACGCCGCCGACGCGGAAACGGTGTTATCTGTAAGGACGGTCTTTTGACCGTTTTTCCAGTAAACGGCCTGCTGTGCGCCCTGTTCCGCGGACTCAAAACCGGCAATATAGACATCGGGACCATTAACGGCAATTGAAATTGCCCAGGCGGAACCCGGAGCGCTTGAAAGCGCCGTCCTCTCGCCGTTTTTCCAATATACGGCGACAACGCTGCCGTCTTCTAATTCCTCATACCCCGTAACATATACGTCAACAGCCTGTTGGGAACAGCCTGTCAAAAAAAACAGATTAATTATAATAAAAGTAATAAATATCATTATAATATTTTGAAGAAAGTACCATTTATTGTCAAGGGGGGCATATCAATTTTTACCATGAACCACACGAAAAAACACGAACTTGTAGTATCAAAACTGTCTTTATCCGTGTTGGTTCGTGGTAAAAAATCCTTAACTTGTTGACATTGAATCGCTGCCCGCTCACTGCCTGAATACAAGCTCCTCGCCGAAAACCCAGTGTGAAGTTTCCGACAGTTTCGCCGTCATTGCCGGGGGATTGGGCAATAAGTTGGTATAATAAACCAGGCCGTAGGGGGTAGCCGGCAAATATTCCTCCCCCTTATCAGGAGCATCCGGATCATAATCCGCGTTTTTGCGGAATTTTTTGGAATACTCCGTTAAATCCGAAGGGGAAATATTCTCAAGGTCAAAAATTATGGGAGCGTATTCGCGTTTATTAATAAAAGATAAAATAGATTCTCCGGATTCCGACATTACGGCCTCATCCTCTTTGTCCGGTTTCATGGCCCCCCAATTCGGCTCATTATTGACAATATAGGAAATACATGCCTTGGTAGCGCCAAAATCAAATTTTGGTATCATGTCGGGAAGACGCCGGCCAAAATTGACCTCCCGAACAAGAATGGGATGGTATCTTGTAGCCTCGGGGTCCAGATCGCCCTGAAAAGAACTTTCAGCGCCAAAACCCAGAACCAGGTAGCATAGAAAATCGGCAAAGTTGCCCCCGCCGTAATTCCAGGATTTATCGTATAAAGCGTCGCCGTCCTCAGGAATATCTACATACATTTCACCGTTCCAGTAAGATTTGCCCAACTCAGGATACGGCGTCCGCCCGCCCGGTATTTCGCAGTTAATATCCCAAAACTCAACGCCGTCAATCCCGTTGAATTTGCAAAAATTTACTATTTGCCTGGCTGCCATTACCTGCATTTCGCTGATTTCAGCTTTTTGTCCGGGATCTCTGAGGAACCTGACCATGCTGCCCACGCCTACGCCGTCATTACCACCTTTTATACCGACTAAAACTTTAATGCCTTTGTTCTGCAGCGGTTTAATATATCTTGTCCAGTTTTTTGCTATATTCATGAGCTTGTCGGAAAACTCAAACCGGGGGCTGTATATACCGTCTTTAATCACGGCGCCGCTCAAAATTATAAAATCAAAATATACTGTCCCGCTGTCTTTCAGCGCGTAATTACCGGCCTGAGCCAGCGCCTCCAGAACGTCGCCCCTTTCGGTGTCAAGATACAGAGCGGCTTTTACAATAGCTTTTGAATTCGGAGGTGTTTTCTCCGGAGGATCAGGGACAAAAAACAATTCCGGACCTGCGTTATTATAGCATGTTGTTAAACACAAAAAAAATAACGGAAAAAACAGGAGCGCGTATGCTATTGGCTTTTTACTCATACTTGTAACCTCTTTAATAAGTTTAAAGATTTACCTCAATTGCCAAACCGGGCAGTCTTGCAATTGAGGTAAATTCAGAAGTATCTGCTCAAAAATCCTCTCTACCCACGTAAACCGTATCTTGCTCAAACAATATTCGGCTTATCTGGGAAAGATAGTATTCCGGTCGGGCAGGGGCGTTATTTTCGCCGTAATAATTGGGAACATTTATTGCCATGCCCCGATGGGACTGCAGGCCGTAGAACATTACCACCCCGTAACCGCCTCCAAGGTGATCGTACATTCTGTTTTGAATCCCGTTTTTTCCGCTGGCAGGCAGAGCGCGGTTTTGGATGCCGCTGCCTATGTCTACCGAACCCGGGCCGTAACGCTCGCGGGGCATATTCGCCGAAGAACCGGCCTTCCACCCGCCGTAGGTCGCGTCATAGGAAAGGCCGAACACATCGGTGTTTTTTACCGTCTTGCCGTCCAGCACCATGCTCGCCGGTATAGTGCCGCCGCCGCGAATTTCGTATACATCCTGTATTACACCGGGCCACTTCTTTTGCAGTTCGTATGCAAACCGGAAGATATTCCTGCCGTGCTGGGCCATGCCTACGTATACGTTTCCAAAACCGACCTTATACGCCGAATCGTTCCCGTATTCTTCGTCATACCCTACGCCGTCAAACCCGTAAGTATCCCGCGCCTCAAGTATCTGCCGCTGCAGTTCGTCAATCGCGTCTTGTTTGTAGGGATACGGCTGGGGCATACCTTGCTCTTCCAAAGCCGCCCAGCCGGCATCGCCGCCGTCCGGCCACTCATACGAAAGGCCGACTACGTAGCCGCCGTTCTTGGGAACAAGCCCCATCATCAGTTTGATGCCCGCCGCATTCATTTCCCGATAAATATCAGGATTACTCCAAATATCATCAACAATATGATCGGTTAAATGCAAATGGAGGCCTGTACGCTTGCAGTACTTATCGCCGTCTTTTGGATTGACCGTGCAGTCATTGTTTACAAGCCTGCCGCCGTACAGGACTACGTAACGATCAAAAAATTTGGTGCGGGATTCCGCCAACTCATAGCCGATAACGATCCGAGGATCCGGCCACGGCTCACACCAGACTTCCATATACACACGCTGGTTTTTTACATTGAGTTTAATCGGCTCGGGAAGGGGGACAGGCTCAGGTTTCTCTTTGCCATTGTTGTTGTTGTTGCCCGTATCTTCAGGACAGGCAGCCAGCATCATTGCAAGCAATAAGCCCGCCAAAATATACAGAATCTTTTTCATTACAATACCTCCAAAAAATAAAAACCCGATATTGCGAACAATTAATTTTTCTGCTGGAACATCGGATAATCTTTACCCCGGTAAACAGTCTCTTGCTCAAACAATATTCGGCTTATCTGGGAAAGATAGTATTCCGGTCGGGCGGGGGCGTTCTCTTCGCCGTAATAATTGGGAACCCGCCATGCCATGCTCGAATGTGCCCTCAGGCAATAGAACATTATCACGCCGTAATTGCCGCCAAGGTGATCGTGCATCCTGTTTTGAATCCCGTTCACCCCGCTCGCCGGCAAAGCGCGGTTTTGGATGCCGCTGGCTATGTCTACCGAGCCGGGGCCGTAAAACTCGCGGGGCATATTTGCCGAGGAACTGGAACTCCATCCGCCGTAGGTTGCGTTATACGAAAGACCAAACACATCGGTGTTTTTAACCGTCTTGCCGTCCAACACCATGCTCGCCGGTATAGCGGCGCCGCCGCGAATTTCGTATACATCCTGTATTACACCGGGCCACTTCTTTTGCAGTTCGTACGCAAACCGGAAGATATTCTTGCCGTGCTGGCTCAGGCCTACGTATACGTTTCCAAAACCGACACTGTACGCCGAATCGTTCCCGTATTCTTCGTCATACCCTACGCCGTCAAACCCGTACAGATCCCGCGCCTCGATTATCTGCCGCTGCAGTTCGTTCACCGCGTCTTCATGGTAAGGGTACGGCTGGGGCATACCTTGCTCCTCCAAAGCCGCCCAGCCTGCGTCGCCGCCGCCCGGCCACTCATACGATAGGCCGATTACGTAGCCGCCGTTCTTGGGAACAAGCCCCATCAGCAGTTTGATGCCCGCTTTTTTCATCTCACGGTAAACATCAGGATTAGCCCAAATATTATCAACAACATCATCGGATAAATGCAGATGAAGGCCCTGCCGCCTGCACCTGTCGCCGTCTTTTGGATTGGCCGTGCAGTCGTTGTTTACAAGCCTGCCGCCGTACAGGACTATGTAACGGTCAAAAAATTTGACGCCGGATTCCTCCAGTTCATACCCGATAGCGTTCCGGGGATCTTCTTCCGGCTCTCCCCAGATTTCCATGTACACGCGCAGATCTTTTACATTCTTTTTGACAGGCTCGGGAAGGGTAATATCCGGCTCAGGTTCCTCTTTGCCGTTTTTGTTGCCGCCCGTATCTTCAGGACAGGCAGTCAGCATCATTGCAAGCAATAAGCCCGCCAAAATACACATAATCTTTTTCATTTACAAACCTCCAAACACGCGAACAATTAATGGTCCGTACTATAAAACTGCGGATAATCTTTGCCCCGGTAAACCGTGCCTTGATCAAACAATATTCTGCTTATCTGGGAAAGATAGAATTCCGGGCGGGCGGGGGCGTTATCTTCGCCGTAATAATTGGGAACCCGCCACGCGCAGTCCGAATGTGCCCGCAGGCAATAAAACATTATCGCGCCGTAATTGCCGCCAAGGTGATCGTGTATCCTGTTTTGAATCCCGTTGGCCCCGCTGGCCGGCAAAGCGCGGTTTTGAATACCGCTGGTTAAGTCTATCGAGCCGGGGCCGTAACGATCGCGGGGCATATTTGCCGAGGAATTGGCGCTCCATCCGCCGTAAGTCGCGTCATACGAAATACCAAACACATCGGTGTTTTTTACTATCTTGCCGTCAAGCTCCATTGTCGCCGGTATAGAGGAGCCGCCGCGAATTTCGTATACATCCTGTACTACGCCGGGCCACTTCTTTTGCAGTTCATAGGCAAACCGGAAAATATTCTTTCCGTGCTGAGACATGCCCACGTATACGTTTCCAAAACCGACCTTATACGCCGAATTGTTACCGTATTCTTCGTCATACCCTACGCCGTCAAACCCGTACATATCCCGCGCCTCAAGTATCTGCCGCTGCAGTTCGTTCACCGCGTCTTCTTTGAAAGGATACGGCTGGGGCATACCTTGCTCTTCCAAAGCCGCCCAGCCGGCATCGCCGCCGCCCGGCCACTCATACGAGAGGCCGATAACATAGCCGCCGTTCTGGGGAACAAGCCCCATCATCAGTTTGATGCCGGCGCTTTTCATCTCCCGGTAAACATCCGGGTTACCCCATAAATTATCAATCATCTTATCGTGAATGTGCAGATGAAGGCCCTGGCGCCTGCATCTTTCATTGTTCTTTGGCTGCGCTACGCAGTCGTTGTATATGGGCCTGCCGCCGTACAGGACTATGTAACGGTCAAAAAATTTAATACCGGATTCCTCCAGTTCATACCCGATAGCGTTCCGCGGATCCTGCCCCTGCTCTCCCCAGATTTCCATGTACACGCGCTGATCTTTTACATTCTTTTTGATCGGCTCGGGAAGGGTAATCTCCGGCTCAGGTTTATTGCCGTTGTTGTTGCCGCCGTTATCTTCAGGACAGGCAATCAACATCATCGCAAGCCATAAGGCTGCCAAAACACACAGACTCTTTTTCATTGCAATACCTCCAATCAAGTTAGAATTTCAGTACAAGTCCAATTGGTATAAAAACCGTAAATTCATTATCAAGAGTAGCTATTGGACTTGGCTTCATGCCGAGGCTGATATTGTTATTGATATAGTCAATAAAAATACCCCTCGATTGACTGTTAAGGTCCCGGGAACGGCTGAGAACCGAGTCCTGGGCAACCAGTTTTATATAAGCCTCCGCATTCGCGTGTATCCGGTAGGTAAATTTAAGTTCCAAACCTATTTCATCGCGAAGCAGATTGTATTCGCCTGAACCAACAGGCATATTTCCTGATGCGGAATAGACCGCCAGCAGATTCCTCAAGTACAGGTCGGCGGAAACATTTCCCGTAACAGGATAAGAAGCGCCAAAGCCGTTCCACATAATAAAGTGGTCGATCTCGGCAAACCTGTCCGCCTGCGCTTTCGCCAAATACCCTTTGTTGTCAAAAACGCTGTTTTGAATCTCGAAAACATCCGTAAAATCTTTGTCCTTCCAGAAGGAAAAGCTGTTGTCTGTACGAAGCCTCAGATCGCCGAGCTTGTACCTTGCGTTCAGGTTTAGGCCGTTCATAAATACCAACGGGGTTCCGGTTTCTACCATCTCTCTGGCGTTTCCGTAAAACTCCTTCAATACGCTGGATATATGGCCCGCGTAGCCCAACGTAAGATCAAGGCCGGAAGGCAGGTAGATACTTCCGTATAAACCAAACTTGTGCTCGGAACTTTGGGCATTGGGTTTGGTGGGAACAACCTCATCCGAGCCGTATTTATAACCATACATATTGGCGTTGGTTTGGCCGCTGAAAACATAGGAAGCGTTTAGCTTCCAGTTGTTTTCATGCTCGTAACCTACCCGCGCGCCGTAACGGAATTTTTGATCCACCGTCCTGCCGTAAGTGTTGGTACCGGGCAGATTGCCTAAAGTTTCCGCTAAATTAAATTCGAAATCCCCGGCAGCCAGCCCTATGGTAAACGAATTCAGAAACGCCTCTACCAGAACGCCGTCATAGCCGGTTATGTTATCCGCGTTCTCGTAAGAAAATACCGCTCCCTCCCGGCGCCTCGTGCTTTTCAATTTACTGCCGGTATACAAGCGCATTCCGGGATCGGCGCCCAGCGGATCCGCATAGGTGGATCCAATATCATTGCCCAGAGTAACACGGAAAAGCCCAAGCCGGACCCACCCGCCCATCTTGCCGAAGGTCTTGGTTTCGAGAGCTGCCTGATCAAGCGTAAAGTGCCCGCCGTAGACTCTTCCGTCATAAGATAAAGTCAACTTTGAATCGGTCCAAAAATCCTTGTTGCTGATGGGAAATTGTACAGAAGAAGAATTCTGCGAATCTTTCGGGCGTATATCAGGACTGTCAAACGTTCTGTTAAAAAACCTGAACGCGTCCGCTCTTAAATCAAGAATAAGCGTAAGGCCCGGCGCCTCCTCGGCAGCGTCATTAGACTGGGAAAAAGCGATTGCAGGGCACAGGGCAAAACACAAAAGCAGAACTATTTTTACACATTGTTTCATAACCATTCCTGTTTGTTCATATATTTGTTGGCATTGAAAAATATCCTCCGGCACGGTTTAACAAAGCCCCGCCGGAGGATATGCCGTGCGCGGTTAATTACTTAACCACCCAGCCGATCGGTTTACTGTCAATCCTGAATTGCGTGCTCGCGTTCAAAACGCTGGCAGGATTATCAGCGATAATACCGCCTGAAATCCAGATGGAAGTATTACCCGGATCTGTCGGGAGGAAGTCGGGAGCCGGCCCGCCGGCGCTTGAATTGGTTGTTGTGCGGGTCTCTACGAAGTTCCAGCCCGGTTTAAGTTCCATTATTACCGACGCCAGATAATGGTTCCTGCTCTGGCTGGCCCGCGCCATCCGGTGGACAAACCTTTTTGTGTCAACATATACATAGGTAACGGTCCGCTGTTCCGAATAAACAGAAGTGCCGTTGCCTTGTACTTCCCGCACGTCGCTCGTTTGATTTAGCACTTCCTTGTTGCCCGGCAGGGTCAGCGTCAACACCGCGTACTTGGCGGCATTGGTATGCCATAAGGCGCTATTTGCGGGATCATAAAATTGCTCATAGGTTGTAATCGCGGGATTGCGCCCATTTTCAGGAGTACTGCCAATGTGTGGAAGGCCGTATACGCCGCTCCTGGTGGTGCTTATGCCCCAAATGTCTGATCCGGTCAGGGATTGGGCGTTTTTATTTCTGACATCGCTGTACGGGATAGTAACTTCCTGAAAGTTAAACGGGTTCATTTCTTTCAAAAAAGAGGGATCGGGCGTTCCGATACTGAGGTTAAAAGCCCCGCCTGAGATTGTCGCTGTCTGGGATGTCGAAATACCGTTAATCGTCACCGTTACCGTCTGTCCGTCAACCCCCGTTAAACCGCTGGCTTTAATATCGAGAGTCGCGACGCCGCGGTACAACTCCTGCGCGTTTATCAAATCCATCTCGCGAAGAGAGTCATGGAAATCAGGATCGGAAGCCGGGGTCCAGTTCGCGCTTGTCACGGGTTTTCCCAAAGGAACAGACTGGCTGGCCCAGCGGTAACCGTCGTCATCCGCCATCCAGAAGGCGCCG
>Ga0268262_10006878_pt1 | contig 10769 bp, 7 predicted proteins | sample TergutNc150P3_FD_190354 | JGI IMG/M metagenome (GOLD analysis project Ga0268262, IMG submission 190354) | Nasutitermes corniger P3 segment gut microbial community from laboratory colony in Florida, USA - Nc150 P3 (SPAdes) (version 2) | ecosystem: Host-associated > Arthropoda: Insects > Digestive...
CCATGCCGGCAAGCACAAGGTCCGGCGGCGAAACGAGAAACTCAAAACCTTTCCCGCGCCTCATGACAAGCGGCGGGTTGTGGCCGGCGTTTATATATACAAGACTTCCGGAAGAAATTTCCAGAACGCAGATCCAGGCGGTAACGAACATGTCCATGATGTTGTTGTCGCAGAGTTCGCGGTTTATATTCCCCAGCGCGGATTCGATGTCCTCCCCGCTTTGCAGGCGGTTTTTGATAATTGTTTTCGCTATCGCCATAAACAGGGCGGCGGGAATCCCCTTTCCGGAAACGTCGGCGGCAATCATGGCAAAATGGCCGTCGTCAATAAAAAAGAAATCATAAAAATCGCCGCCGACTTCCCTTGCCGGATACACCCGCGCGTAAAGGTCAAATTCATTTTGTTTGTCCGGAAAAGGGGGAAAAGCTACCGGCAGCATGCTCATCTGAATCCGCGTGGCTACGTCCAGCTCCGTGTCTATGCGCTGCCTTTCGGCGGTGACTCTGGCTATTTCCTCAATGTGCCTGCGTAATTGCCCGGTCATCATGTTGAACGACGACGCGAGCTGTTCCAGTTCATCGCCTGTTTTGACCGTTACGGCGCGTTCCAGGTTGCCGCCCGCTACTTCGCGCACCCCGTCATTCAGCGCGAGTATGGGGCCGGTAATTGAACGGGTAAAGCGAACCGCAAAAACGGCAATACCCAGCAGGGTAACAACAAGCAGCAGGGCGATAAGGCATGCCGAAAGAAAAATATACCTGTCCATTTGGGCTTTGGTGTTATCTGTAATCTTCCATATCTGGTTTTCTATAAGCCTTGCCATGGCGGATACCTCCTGCACGGACACGGCAACGCCCAGACTCCAGCCGAGAGTCTGAATGGGGGCGTAAGCGGCATAGACCGGAAGGCCGTCCATCTCAAGCTCGGTAAGGCCGGCGGCCCCAAGGGTCATGCTGCGCCCCAGGCTGCGCTGGCGGGGGTTTTCGCTTTCAAGGAAATTATCGCCTGTTACCGCGCCCCCCTCCCCCGCTGTTATCGCCGCGCCCTCGGATGAATAAATTTTTATCCCTTCGCGGTTAAGGATAAAAAGCCTGCCGCTCCTCCCCGCCTCCGTGGACTCGATTATCCGCGACAAATCGGAAAGCAGCACCGTGCTTCTGGCGATGCCTTTGAAGATCCTGTTTCCTTTTGACTGATCATAAAAAGGAACGGCGCAGGTGATCACAGGCCCCCTGCCCCGGTGATCCTCGTACAGGTCGGTCCAGTACAGGCCTCCTGAATCCTTCGCCTCCTTGTACCATTGAAACAGCTTTGGATCATAATCCGCCCAGGGCCAGGGGTAGGCGTCCATCGCTATGACATAACCGGATTCTCCTGCAATGGCGGTGGTGGCAATGCCCCGGTCCACCACTTTGATCTGCCTGAGCATCTCGCTGATGTTGCCGGCCAGTTCCGCCTCGGCGCGTATCCGTGAATAATTAACGCCGGGGGGAATGTACAGGTAAGGCTCAGGCGGCGGAATCTCCCCCGCCCTGACTTGCGGCAGAGGTTTGGGACCCCAGCCCTGGCTGGCGGTGTAAAAAGAACCTGTTATATCGGCTGTCATGCGCGTGTGGTTTTCGATTTTGTTCATGCGTTCGTCCAGAATCATTGCCATGTCCCCGGCGACGCGGTTTGTCATTTCGGTAAGCCGCACTTCCAGCGTGTGTCCGCTTATGTCGGCGGAACTGTCCCCAAGGTCATTTGAGTTGGCAAACACAGCGCGCCTTATGCCCGCGACGGAAAGGAAAAACACAAGGCCCAGAACAAATATAATGGCAAGAGAGGCGCTTAAAGTCTGGATGAGGATTCGCGTCTTTATGTTCACGGCATCACCGTCTGCGGGACCGGGGGTATCCTCAGGTATTTCTCCCCCGCGGTTTTCAGATCGATCATCCATCGGTAATTGTCAAAAAGCCCGTCCCCTTCCCCCCATCCCGGCATTATCACGGAGATATTGCCCAGGTTAACGCCTATATTCAGGTCAGACGTTTTTACAAGCTGGGGGTTAAAGGAAAAAGCGCCGTTTACGGATTCCCCGGCAAGCCTTGCCGCGAGGATGCGCATATTAACCGTACCCGCCAGCTTTGGATCGACTGCCGCGTTGGCAAGCCAAATATCCTGATGGCGCAGCATCCGGTGTATGTCGTCATTGGAAATGCCTATGCTGGTCAGTTTAATGTCCTGCCTTCCCGCCGAAGCAAGCGCCTCGGCGCAGCCGCCGGCAAATTCATCCCATGGAACCCAAAGGCCGTCAACCGCTCCCGGCGGGAAACGCGGCAGGATTGCAGCTAACGCTTCCCATGCCGCGCCGTGGGGGTTCTCCGTATTGTCCAGCTTCACCAGCGCGGCTTCTTCAATTCTGCCGCTATTCACAAATTCCTCAAAAGCCCAGGCGCGGCGATCCAGAAAGGTTATGCCCGACTCGCAGCCGACGCGGATGATCCTTGCTTTTTTGTCAGGGCTGTCAGGGCCGTCGGTAAGGGAAAGCAGCGTCTCAATACTCAGGCGGGCAAGGCTGTAATCATCCTGAAAGGTGGTAACAAGGCCCTTGATTGACTTTCCGTCCCTGTAGGGAAGCGCCTCAAAAGTTACAACCGGTATGCCCTTATCGGCAATGGGTTTGAGTATGTCATAAGAAAAATCAACGTCGCCGTAAGCAAAAACAAGCCCGTCATAATCGGCTGTCGCGATGCCTTCGGCGATCGTTCCGCATCGTTTATCGTCCCCGCCGGTAACAAAAGCGTCCACGGTAAAGTTCAAAGACCTGCCCTCGGACACGCATCCTTCAATAAACTGGCGCGAATTATCCCCTTCCGCAAGATTGACCAGCACGGCGATTTTTATTATGCCATCAGCGGCGGCTTCCGGCATTATTTCTTTAAGAAGAACCCGCGCCGGAGGCCCTTTCCTCGCAGTGGCGGCAGTCACCGCGTCGGCCTTGCCGTCCTTTACACAGGCTGTAAGAATGAGACCTGAAATAAGCATTACCAGAAAGAAACTTTTCCCCACTCCTTTATAATAAAGCGTATTAAGGTATGGATTCAATATATAAAATCAGGTATAGTTAACCGTACTAAAAATAAAAAAAGCAAGGAGAAAACAATGGCTGAATTGAAAGGGTCAAAGACAGAGCAGAATCTTAAGGCGGCTTTTGCCGGTGAATCCCAGGCTCATACCAAGTACCAGTATTACGCCTCAAAAGCGGAAAAAGACGGGTATGTGCAGATCGGGGCTATTTTCAGGGAAACTGCGCTCAATGAAAAAGAACACGCTAAAATCTGGTTCAAGCTTCTGCACGGCGACGGAGTGCCCGCCACTGCCGAAAACCTGAAAGACGCCGCGGACGGCGAGAACTTTGAATGGACAAATATGTACGCCGAATTCGCGAAGACGGCAAAGGAAGAGGGTTTTAACAATATAGCCGCCCTGTTCGAAATGGTGGGCAAGATCGAAAAAGAACACGAAGAGCGTTACCGCAAACTCCTTGCCAACATTGAAAAATCCATTGTTTTCTCCAGAGACGGCGACAAGATGTGGCACTGCGGCAACTGCGGCCATATTGTCATCGGGAAAAACGCCCCGGAAGTCTGCCCTGTCTGCAAACATCCGAAAGCGTATTTCCAGATCCGCGCGGAAAATTATTAAGATTGGGAGTAGGGAATGGGGAGTAAGGGAGTAGGGTTCGATGTTCGGAATCCCACTCCCTTTTCTTTTGATAAAGGAGTTATATAATTGAGATCAAAATTTTCAAATTTTTTTTGGGGCATTGTTTTGCTGCTTGCGGCGGCGGTTGTGCTGACCAAGAATTTTGTCGGTTTCGCCGACATCAGTATTGGCAGTATAATTATCGCGATTCTGGCATTGGCGTTTATTGTGCAATGTTTGGCGCGTTTTCAAATCGCGCCCATTGTGATCCCAATCGCGGTTTTATATTTTGTTTTCGGGAAGCGTTTTGGCCTGCCTGGAATAGAAACGTGGAAGCTTATCGCGGCCGCCGCGCTTGCGTTCATAGGGCTGAATTTCCTGATTCCGCAGGGCCGCCGTTCCTGTAATCAAAATAATAATGTGCACTGCGGATCAAAAGATCAGCCGTTGAAGATCCCGGCGGAAGGCGTTAATGACAACAACCCGTATATCAACGTAAATTTCAGCGCCGTCAGCCGTTCTTTAACCGCGGACAACCTTGAAACCGTGCGGCTGTCCTGCAACTTCGGCTCTATGGAAATTTTCTTTAACCAGGCCCAACTTGGCCCCAACGGAGCCAATGTTTTTATTAATTGCAGCTTTGGCGGCATTCAATTGTTCATACCAAGACATTGGCAGGTTATTGACAAGATGAACTGCACATTGGCCGGCGTGGATATAAAGTCCTTTGCCGCCCCCGCGGAAAACGCTCCCCGGCTGACGCTTAACGGAAACGTTTCCCTGGGCGGGGTTGAGGTAAAGTATATTTAAACGGCAAACACCTGTTACCTGCGCCTTTTTCCTGTAACTATCCCTTCATTTCTTTCTTTATATATAGTAGACTTTGTTTAAAAGGCGGTAATTATGCGAAAGGGCTGTTTTCTCATTTTACTCCTCTGTTTATACTTATGTCTCCCCTCGTATGCGTATGCCCAGACAGTCATCTCCCTGGCGGACGCCCTGGAAAAGGGCATTGAGAACAATCTAAATCTTAAAAAGAGCCTTATCGACCTGGAGGCGGCCGGAAATTCGGCTAATAAACTGTGGTCGGAGGTTTTTCCGACCATTTCGGGCAGTTTAGGCGGCTCTTATTCCAGCCCTCTTTTTTCCGGTCCATTAGTCGCAGCCAATGATGGCTTTAACCTCAGCGCCAGTTTGGGCATAAACCTGACTCTCAACGCCGGAATCCCGTATTCCATGAAAAACATCAAACTGGCTTACCAGGCCAGACTCCTAAGTTACGAGGACGCCCGCAACCAGCTTGGGATACAGATAACCAAGAGTTTTTACAGCCTTATCGCCGACCGGGACAACCTGGCCCTGCTTGCCGATGTGTTGAATCTGGCGCAGATGCAGTATGACAGGAACCAGGTGGCGTTCATAAACGGGCTTGTTGGAGAGCTGCCTCTGATGCAAAGCAGGCTGAGTATGGAAAACGCGCGCTACAACCTTAGCGCGGCAAAATCCGCGTATGCCACAAGGACGGGGGATTTCCTTGTCCAGCTTGGTATTGCCCAGGACACGGACGCGGCGCTTGAAGGAAAAATTGAAATAACGAAGTTCGAGGCGGACACGGAACAACTTATAAAGGACAACCTTTCCAGGCGGCCTGACATTGTAAGCAAACGGCATGAAATTGAACGCCTGGAAAATGCCCAAAAACAAGCGGTATTTTCAACTAAAGCCCCTTCACTCAGGCTGGAGACAAACTGGAACAGCAGGAGGTTTGATCCCTTTACCGACACTTTCAGCGGATCCGCCACGCTTAGCATTCCCATTGATCCCTGGATACCGGGAACAAGCAGGAACCAGTCCGTTCAAAACACAAAAAACGCGATAGACAAGGCGCGGCTTGACCTTAAAAGCGCCGAGGACGCGGCAACTGCCCAGATACGGTCCCTCGCGGCAAACTTGCGGAATTCATGGGACAGTATCGAGATTGCCCGCCTGAGCCTTAGTGTCGCCGAACGTGGAAATGAATTAACCCAGCTTGGGTTCAGGAACGGAACGGTTGATTCGCTTAAGCTGGAAGACGCCCGCAATAATCTGGCCGCGGCCAGACAGCGCTTGTTGCAAAGCGAACTTTCGTACTTTAATATGATTCTGGACATTTCAGCGGCATTAAACATTGGCTGGAAGGATTTAATGAAATGAAAAAAGTAAAAATTGTCACTGTTATTATAACTTTATTTATCGCGTTGTTCGCGGTGCTAATAGCCTATACAGTCATAGGGAAAAAACCCCAGGGAGGCGGCGGACAGGGCAACGCACAGGGCCCCGTTTCTCCTCAGGGAGGAGGAAACGCTCAGGCGAGGCAGGGTCCTGACGGGCAAGCCGGCGGACTTCAAGGCAGGCAGGGACAGGACGGACAAGCCGGAAGCCAGGCGAGACAGGGCCCGGATGGACAAGCCGGCGGCCAGGGCGGCACTCCGGCAAGGCAGAACCCGAGCGGCCAGGGCGGCGCTCCGGCAAGGCAGAACCCAGGCGGCCAGGGCATGGCGCGTAACGCCACAGTTGTCCAGGTTATGACGGTTGAACCGGGAACCATCGAAAACAGCGTCGTTATTAACGGCGATGTGCTGGCGCGTAACCAGGTCTCTATATACCCCACTGTCGGGGGCAAACTGGCGGAATCCCGTATCAGCATCGGGGACAGGGTTGTCAGAGGCAATGTTGTAGCGATGGTGGATCCATCGCGGCCGGGCGAAATTTATTCGCTTAACCCCGTCGTTTCCACAATATCGGGAACCGTGCTGCAGGCGCCTTACAGCATCGGCGATACCGTTTCGGCGCAGTCATCGCTGTTTGTCATAGGCGACCTCTCCGTCCTGCGGGTAGAAACCTTTGTGCCGGAACGTTTTGTTTCATCAATAAGGCAGGGGCTTGGCGCCTTAGTGAGCCTTGAAGCCCTTCCCGGTGAAACCTTTCTTGCCGAGGTAGACGAGGTAAGCCCCGTGCTTGACCCGGCAAGCCGCACCCTGCGGATAAAGCTCCGTTTTGTAGACAGGGCGGGCAGGACCTTTACGGATCCAAGGATTAAAGCCGGAATGTTCGCGACAATCAGCCTTATCACCAGGACCAGGGCCAATGTGCCGATTATCCCCAGGACTTCGGCAATCAACACCTACGGCTCGTGGATAGCCTTTATTATTGATGAAAATAACACCGCCCGCAGGCGTGTGCTGGAATTGGGCATTGAAAACGAAAGATTTATTGAAGTTATAAGCGGCATCCGCCTTGGAGAAATGGTTGTTACCGCTGGGCAAAATTTTCTTACAGACGGCGACCCTGTCCGGATAGTGGAATAAAAATGAACATAGGCGATTATTCGGTCAAGCGGCCTGTAACCATTGTAATATTGTACGCGCTGGCGATAGGCATCGCGATTACCATGATAATAAACCTGGCGGTTGACCTTTACCCTTCAACCTCCCGGCCCGTGCTGTCGGTTTCTACCAGGGCTCCCGGTTCAGGCCCCGCCGACGTTGAAAGAAACGTCACGGAGCCGCTTGAGCGCGCCCTGTCAACTTCGGTAGGCCTTGTCAACATGACCAGCAGTTCACAGTTCGAAAATAGTTCCATCAACCTTGAATTCGTCTACGGAACCGACATGGACAAGGCCGTGAACAATGCCCAGCTTCTTGTTAGCAGGCTTGCCAACTCCCTGCCCGCCGGAGTGCAGACCCCGACCGTCCGCCGCTTTGATATAAGCGCCACGCCGATAATGCGGCTGGTAGTCCGTGGCAATTACCCTCCCGACCAGCTCCGTATTTTCGCCGAAGACGAGATACAGTCAAACATTGAAAAAATCGACGGCGTCGCCGCCGCGGAAGTGACGGGGGGCACCACGCAGATAATCAAGGTGGCGGTTTCGCTTAACAGGCTGGCCGCTTTCAACCTTACGTTAAACGATATTACCAATTCGCTTAGAGGGCAGAGCGTACTTGCTTCCGGCGGAAATTTGCGGCGCGGCACCAGGGAATACCAGATCATGACGCAGGAAGTGCTGGTCAGTATGGATCAGATAAAGCGGCTGGTGGTAAAAACGGTGAACCTCCCCGCTTCCGGAGGCGGTCAGGCGAACAGATCGCATGTGGTAAGGCTCGAAGACGTCGCCGACGTGTACATGGGCTTCAATGACAACGCCGCCAGGGTGCAGATTAACGAGCAGAGCGGCGTTTACATACAGGTGACAAGCGAAAGCGGCAGCAACCAGGTAAAGGTGTCCGACAACGTGAGGGCCGCGTTAGGCGACATTAACGCCTCCCTGCCCCAAGGTATCACGCTTGAAGTACTGTCAGATAACACCGACATGATCAGGGCGACCATGGGCGAAGTGTATAACAACGTATGGCAGGGCGGGTTATTGGCCATGATTATCCTGCTGATATTCCTGCGGAATATCAAAGGCACCCTTATAATCGGGCTTTCCGTCCCCATTTCCATACTGCTTACCCTTATGTTCATGTCGATATTCGGGTTTACCCTTAACCTCCTGACCATGACCGGGCTTATCATGGGCATGGGCATGACGATGGACAGCTCGATAGTCATCCTGGAAAACGTGCACAAATACCGTGAACGCGGGGCAAAAGCCGCCATCGCCGCGATTCTGGGAAGCCGTGAAATGATGCGGGCGATTATCGCTTCAGCGGCGACCACCCTGTGCGTTTTCATACCGTTGATTATCTATAAAAACGATCTTAAGGAAATGGGACAGCTTTTTAACGACCTTATCTTTACCGTGGTAATTTCCCTGACCGCCTCCCTGCTTGTCGCCATTACCCTGGTGCCGAGCCTCTGCGGGGCGATACTGCCGCTGCAAACGCGGATTCAAAAACCGCTTAAAAACAAACTGCTTCGTAAAATAGACGACGCGATGGAGGGATTTTTCAAAGCTATGGAAAACAGATACGCCGACGCGCTTGGTTACTGTCTGTCCCACCGGCCGTTAATTATTATCCTCGTCGTCCTTATTCTTGTTTTTTCCCTGTTGCAATTCGGCGGCGTCGGAATGAACATGTATGCCCGCATGCGCGTTGATGATAATGTTAACATCAACCTGTCTATGCCTCAGGGAACCGCGATTGACGTTACCGAGGATATGCTGTTCAGGCTGGAAGAAATTGTCAAACGCGAAATAGAAGGCTATAACAGCCTGATCCTCACCGCCAGGCGCACCGGGACCAACCAGGGATCCCTTCAAATTATCCTTCCGGAACCGGCAAGGCAGATAGACACGCCCGATTCGATAATCCGCAAGCTTACCCCCATTACAAGCCAGATTCCCGGAGTATTGGTCAGTTTCAGGGCCGGACGGGGCATAGGGAACACGTCGGCGGTTGAAATGGCCATAAGCTCACGCAATTATTCGGCGCTTATGGATACCGCCAACGAGATAAAAACCATCATCGAGCGTTATCTGCCCGAGATCGAAAACCCGACGATTAACATTGACGAGGGCGCTCCCCAGCTTCAGATTGAAATTGACCGCGAACGCGCCGCCAGTTTCGGGCTTTCCCTCACCTCGATCGCCTCGGAAATACGCACGGCCATGGACGGCGTTACCGCAACCACAATGACCAGCGGCGACAGGCTGGTAAACGTCCAGGTACAGCTCAGGGATGCCGACAGGCAAGGACTGCCGAACCTGGACGCCGTTTTTGTCATGAGCCGGGGCGGTTCCCGTGTTCCCCTTTCCAATATCGCACGAATCGCGGAAAACCGCGCCCCCACGTCAATACGCCACGAACGGCAGGAGCGCGTTGTCCGCATCACAGGCGGGCTGGGCCCGGGAATAGCGGCCACCGATATGCAGGGCCGCCTTATTGATACGGTGAACCATTACCTCGTCCCCCGCGAAGGGGTCAGGCTGCGCTTTTTGGGGGAAGCGCAGGAAATACAATCGTATTTCTGGCGTTATGTGCTAATCATCGGCACCGCCGTGTTCCTCGTATTCGGCGTTATGGCAAGCCAGTTTGAATCGTTTGTCGATCCGCTTATTATCTTTTTTTCGATTCCGCTTCTATGCATCGGCGTTATCTGGATATACAAAATAAGCGGACAAGCCATGTCCATGTTCTCGATGGTGGGCATTGTCGCCCTGGTCGGCGTGGTTGTAAACAACGGTATAGTGCTGGTAGACTATACAAACACCCTGCGCGCGCGCGGCCTTAAGCTTCGCGAAGCGTGCCTTGAGGCGGGCCGCAACCGGCTCCGCCCCATCATGATGACGAGTCTTACCACGATCCTTGCCATGATTCCAATAGCCTTTTTCCCCGGAGCGGGAGCGCAGACAATACAGCCAATAGGACAGACTTTTGTCGGAGGCCTGAGCGTCAGCTTCTTTATGACGCTTTTTATAACGCCGGTAATGTACTCGCTTTTGAACCAAAGGCACGAGAAAAAAGAGTTATGAGCAATTGAAGGCTTCCCGCCTGTAATTTCCTTCATTTTTCTTTCTTCTCCCGTATTATTTCGTCGATATTGGAGAGTATTTTATTAACATTGAAAGATAAAAGGGCTATGCGGTAGTTTTGCTCTTCAATATGCCTGATTAACTCTTCGTCTTCGTCAGTATGCTCCATAACGGCGTTGTTCAAGGTTTTATCCTTTGGAAGTTCAACCGCTTCGTCCGGTTTTTCAACCATATTCAGAATACAATAAGCGGTTATTATGTAGTCGGCCAGGGCGATTACTGTCAATATAACAATAAACACGATAAACCTCCTTTTTTGTTATAACAAAATGCTCCATTTTTTCTTGCTTTTTTCCATCGCTTTATCAATCTCGGCGAGCATTTCATCAATATTACGGGACAAAAAGGCCGCGTTTAAATTCCTGTCTCCAAGACAGTCGATGATCTCTTTATTGCCGCTGTCGTCGTCGTTGACATTGACATATGTTTTATTCTTCCGCGGTTCCTCTTCCCTGACGATCGTCCTGACAATCCTGTTCAGGAAAATGAAGGCGATAGTTACATAAATGATTAACGCGGCTGCCGCCAGCGCGACGGCAAACATTATGAAGGCTTTGACTTCCTT
>Ga0268262_10006879_pt1 | contig 10766 bp, 12 predicted proteins | sample TergutNc150P3_FD_190354 | JGI IMG/M metagenome (GOLD analysis project Ga0268262, IMG submission 190354) | Nasutitermes corniger P3 segment gut microbial community from laboratory colony in Florida, USA - Nc150 P3 (SPAdes) (version 2) | ecosystem: Host-associated > Arthropoda: Insects >...
AAATGCTCATTTATCCCAATAAACTCCGCTTTTCTCGTTTCGGCGACGCCTTGTCTGCGGAGTTTTTAGAGGTTCCCGTATCCGGGTTAGTAACTGCCTTTCGAAGGGCTCCTGATTATAGGCTCGTGCGGCCAGCCCATATCTTTGGCGCCTGCGCCGATGACGGACTGAATCAGGTCAACTTTGCCGTTGCGCATCCGGAACATGTGGAAGTCCGGCAGGCCGCCCGCGAAAAGCAGGTAAGCGACGACGGTTCCGGCCTCAGTGTCCACCAGAAACCGCCGCGGCCCGTGGGTTGTGATGACCAGTCCCGTGGGCCGGCAGTCGTGCGCCGCAGTTGTAGCTTCGATTCCGCTCATCGTTCCGCCGGTTGTTATCGTGCCGTTTTCCCAGCGGTCGCAGGGAGAGGCGAAAGGCGTTTGCACTTCAGGCTCCTTGGCGAACATGTCGTAATAGTCGTCGGCGGCCGCGATCATGGCGAGCCGGCTGCTGCGCTGCCCGGCGGGAATGATGCTTTCCCAGTCCTGGTTTTTTGTTTCCGCCAGTATGGCCGGGGCGTTGAAAGCGAATTCGGTTTCCCTGGCCACGAAGGATTCAATTTCCGAGATTTTATCTCCTTCGATCTTCAGCCTGACTCCGTACAGAATCGGGCGCGGCGTCCCATCCGGCGGCGTTTGGACCCTGCTTCCGAAAAGCTGATTTTCCTTCGCGGCGGGTTTAGCAGCGGTTTTGGGAGCGGTATATACTTCTTCAAGAACCACGTTGGAATGCGTGCCGCATTTATATGTGTCAAGCAGGTCGCGCTTGAGCAGCACCTTGCCCGCGGTTTTCCATAGACCCTGACCCACCGGCATAACGACGCCGTTTTCCGTAAATTTTGCATTTGCCGCAAGCGGGAGTTTGGACGGATCCTTCGCTTCAAGCGCGGTGAAAAATTTGCCGATCATGGCTTTGAGACTGTCGCGCGTGCATGCGTCCGCGGCGAAAGCGGACCCCAGGCTGCCGCCGGCCATTATTACGATTGCCAAAATACATGGTGCTATTCGTTTCATACGGAAATTCTCCTGAAAACAAAGGTTGGTTATACGCAACATCCATTGAGTCACATACATTAATATAACACAAAAAATAAAGCGGGCCTCCCACCCTTTCAAGAGAGACCCGCCTTTTTGCCACGACTTCCGGAAGGGCTCCGGCTGTGGTTGGGTAAGACTGGACGCTATTCACAAAGGACAAATCGGACGTGTTAACGCGATTGCCTGCGCGTAAACGGACGTGTTTGCCCGATACAGGGTTTGCGATTTTGGATGTCTGGAAATTTCGGCCGCTATGCCGGTGTCGTGGATAGGCGGCTCATTGAACTGTGTGAAATGAAATGCGTTTTGCGCTGCTGCGTTTTGTGGGTAACAGTTTGAAATCGAAACTGCGCTGAAGGCATTACTACTTCCCATGGTGAATTCCTCCGTGAACTCATCAACCAAAAACGCCATTCCCGACAGGTTTTTACGCTTCCTGCGCATCCTGCCTGGGTTTTAACCCAATGTTTCCTGGGGTTTCTATTCAACGGCGCAACCAGACGCATTTACCGGGTAGCACTTGTTCTGGAGCTATGAACTCTGAACGTTGCTGGCTTTCATGCTTTGTTGCCAACACTGCGCGTTCCTTGTATCCTCACACGATTGCGCCGCTTTCCTGCCTTGCTTCATTTACTTCATTTTGCTTCATTTTGTTTGAACCCTGAACCCGAAAAGTCTGACGATCAGGGTAAAAACCGCGTTTACAGCCGGCTCACCGGCACGCGCGGTAAAGACAACTTATTATATCGCCGCCTCCCGTAAAATTGTTAGCAAAATATTTTTTTATCGGTAATAATTCTGGTCACTGATTTGCTTGTTTTACTGGGCGGCATATTGCCGTCAATTTTTCAGAAAGGCGCAGTTATGACCCGATATTACGTCAATGGCAGGGAAATTGAGATTCCTCAAGGTTTCGCCTCGTTCGATCAACTGCTGAAACATGTTGAAGACCGCTGCCTGGAGCCGACCGAGATTATCCGTAAAATTAGTGTGGACGGCCGCTTGTTCGCGCCGGAATCGCTTCGCGGCGACGGCGGAGATTTCGGCTTGACCGGCGAATCGGAAAAAGTGGAGATCGTTACCGGCACGCTTGCGGAAATTGCCGCGGAATCCCTGGCCGGAGCGCAGGATTACCTGGTAAAAATCGAAAACGGCGCGCCCGCGCTGGCCGCGAAGTTCCAGGATTTTCCTGAATCCGAGGACTTTAACAATCTTGGAAGCCTTTGCGAAGGCTTTTACTTTCTCAGCGTGCTGCTTGACAAGCTTGCCAGCGGCTACCAGTTGAAGCTCGATGAAATTACCGTGCGGGGCGTTTCCGTGCGGGAGCAACTGATGAAATTCGCCGACATTGTGAAGCAGTTGAATGAAGCCCAGGAAAAACAGGAATATCTCCTTATTGCGGATACGATTGAATATGAAATTCTGCCCGTTGTTCCGGTTTGGAAGGAAGTATTCGAAGCCGTTTCGCAGAAAATCGGCCAGGTCGGGTAATAGAACGTCGGAAGAATGTCAGGCGACAACCCAATGCGCCAAAAAACTGACGGAAAAGCAGTACCGGGGAAAAATTCCGAAGGCGGCGGTTTGCCGCCGCTCTGGATTCATACCGGCGCCGGGCCGCAAATGGGATTCGGCCATGTTAAACGCTGCATGATTCTGGCCGGCGAACTGCGGGATTGCGCGCGGGTGTTTTTTGTCCTGCGTCCGGAAGACCGGTGGAGCGGAGAAGTCCTTGAGGCGCGGGGTTTTGAATATAAAAACATTGATTTTCCCGATCTCCTGCGCAACCAGGATATTTATCCGGCGGCGATTTTAATAGACACGCGTTTTCCCGACGGTCTTGATGCTTTCATACGAACGGCGCGCGAAAAGAGCGTTCCGGTGCTGAGTTTGCACGACATGGGATTGAATCCGGTTTGCTCCGATATCGCCGTGGACGGGTCGTTGGCCGGAGCGTCCCGGCGTGATTTGCCGGCTCGCATGATATTCGCCGGCGCGGCCTACATGGTTCTCGACCCGGCGTTTTGCGAACTGCGCCGGAGACCTTTGCGCGTCGAAAAGGAAATTCGATCCATTTTTGTCGGGCTGGGAGGCGGAGACGCGCGAAAATATTTTTCACGGGTTTTAGGCGGCCTGCGGCTTTGGGCAGCCGGGACTGAAAGAGAAATTGAAGTCGTCGGGATGCGCGGATTCGTCGAATGGGGTCAGGACGATTTCAACGAAGAAACTTTGTATCCACTGCGCTTTCGCTGGGAATCGGGCGCGGCGGCAGGGATTCTTCGCGGCAGCGACCTTGCCGTTACCGCCGGCGGGATATCCGCCTACGAAGTTCTTTGTTCCGGCACGCCGCTCCTTGCGCTTTCATGGGATTCGTTGCAGCAAACGACTATTGATCTGATGGCGGAAACCGGAAGCTGCGTGAGCCTTGGTTCGGGAGACGGTTTAACGCCGGAATTTCTGGCCGGTCTGCTTGGGAAACTCGACGGAGATGCCGCCGCGCGCGAAAAAATGGCCGGCAGAGGTATGGAAATCGTTGACGGACGCGGAGCGGAGCGCGTCGCGGCAATTATACGGCGCGCCATATTTCGACGCCCGGAGCCGCCTTACGGCGGCAGTGGGCAGTGAATAGTGGGCAGTGGTCGGTTGATGGAATCGGTTCAAGGCAGAACGACCTGAACCATCTTTAAGGTGACTTCCAGCGTGGTTAATCTGAGGAAGCGCGATGATTAAGGCTATCCTGTTTGATCTTGACGACACGCTGTATCCCGAAAGCGAATTTGCGCTCGGCGGTTACCGTGCGGTGGCGCTGGCGGCCGCCGCGAATGGTGAATGCGGATACGAAGAAGCGTTTGACTGTATGCGAAACGCTTTCCGCGCGGAGGGAAGGGAAGTGGTTTTTCCCTCTCTCATGAAACGTTTTCCAGGTTTGGGCATGACGCTTGAAGATATGGTGCGCGTTTACAGGGATCACGTTCCTGAAATCAGTCTTTTCCCCGGATATCGGGATATTATTGAAAAACTTGGGGAGAATTACCGTCTTGGAATGATTACGGACGGGCTTCCGGCCGTGCAGCGCGGCAAGGTGCGGGCGCTCGGCATCGAGGGGCTGTTTGAGAAAATCATATATTCCTGGGATTACGGGAAAGAATTGCAGAAACCTCATTTATACCCGTTTGCGCTTATGCTGGAGACGCTGCGGATATCGCCGCAATCGGCGCTGTTTGTCGGGGATAATTCGGAAAAGGACGGCCGCGGCGCGCGCGGCGCGGGAATGCGCTACGTGAGGGTCGCGCATCCGGCGGACGGGCGGCCGGCGCGGGTGTTTCCCGTGGGTTCCCACGGGTTTTCAGATGATGAAACCGTTATAGAAAATTTGCGGCAATTGCCGCAAATATTGATAGAATGAGTGCGGATTTTGGGCAGATTTTAAGATGAAAATCGGATATGTGAGACCGGAAATAAGACTTGGCGGCCGCATCGTCGGTTCCGGAGCGGGCGTTTTTGTAATAGCGGAAATCGGCATAAATCATAACGGCAGCGTGAGCGAAGCAATGAAACTTATCGACGCCGCGGCGGATTGCGGCGCCGACGCGGTGAAGTTTCAGAGTTTCCGCGCCGACAGGCTTTTAATCTGTTCGCGCGACCGTTACGCGCAGCAGGACGGCGGCGAATCCGCCTACGACCTTCTGCGCCGCTGCGAACTGGGTTTTGACAAACAGGAAAAGCTCAAGGCGCACGCCGACAAACGTGGGATCGTATTTCTTTCGACGCCGTTTGACGAAGAGAGCGTGGATTTTCTTGACCGGCTCGGTGTTCCGGCTTTCAAGGTCGCTTCCGGCGACATAACGCACATGCCGCTTCTGCGCCGCATCGCGGAAAAAGGAAAACCGGTTTTTCTTTCCACGGGCATGTCTTATCTTGATGAAGTAATCGAAGCGGTGCGCCATCTGCGCGAAGGCGGCGCGGGAGAAATTATACTGATGCACTGCACTTCAAGTTATCCGGCCGCAGCACGCGACATGAACCTGCGCGCGCTGGAAACGCTGCAATCCCATTTCGGACTTCTTACCGGGCTTTCGGATCACAGCCGCGGAATCCTGTTTTCACTTGCAGCGGCGGCAATGGGCGCGGCGGCGATTGAAAAACATTTTACGCTTGATCGAAACGCCGAAGGCCCGGATCACAAGGCCAGCCTGTCTCCGGACGGGCTGAAGAAACTCGTAAAAAATCTGCGCCGCTTGAAGGCCGGCATGGGAACCGGTGAAAAACGCCCCGCGAAATCCGAAATGGAGGGAAGACGCCTGGGACGCCGCAGCATCGTCGCCGCGGCCGACATACAGGCCGGCGAGCGAATTGTTCCTGAAATGCTGGCCTGCAAACGTCCCGGCGGAGGCATCGCGCCAAAACATCTGGAACACGCCGGGGGAATGACGGCGCGCCGTTTCATCGCGAAAGACGCAATAATAACCTGGGAAGATATTAGTGGATACAAGCCTTAATATTCTGATAACGGCGGCAAGCCGCCGCGTCGCTTTGATAAGGGCGTTCGGGCGCGCGCTGCGCCGGTTGGGACTCGGCGGAAACGTAATCACGACCGACCTGAATTACCTTAGCCCCGGCCTCTATTTCGGGGATCGTCACTATATCGCGCCGCTTACCACGGATGCGGGATACATTCCGCTTATCAAGTCTATATGCGCCAGGGAAAACATCGGCCTTTTGATTCCCACCATCGACGACGAATTGCCCATCTTCGGCAGGCATCGGAATGAATTTGAGAAAGCAGGCGTCCGCGTCGCGGTTTCCGGCGAAGAGACCGGCCGCGTCTGCAACGACAAACATGCATCATATCTTTTTTTCAGGGAACGGGGGATACCGTTCGCGCGGACATGGCTGCCTAAAGAACTTGACCGGGAAAGTTTGAAATATCCGCTTTTTCTTAAGCCGCGCGGCGGACGCGGCGGCGTCGGGGCGTTCCCGATCAGGAATGAGCGCGAACTTGATTTTTTTCTGGAATATGTTCAGGACGCGGTGATTCAGGAATTCCTTACGGGAACGGAATATACGATAGACGTACTCGCCGATTTTGAGGGAAGGGTTATCAGCGTGGTTCCGCGCGAGAGGATGGTCGTGCGTTCGGGCGTTTCCGACCGTGGGCGGACATTCCGTCATTCCGGACTTACGAGGCTGGCCGTTGAAACGGCGGAAGCGCTGGAATTGCGCGGCGCGGCGAATATCCAGGTGAAGCTGGACGGCGACGACGCCGTGATTTTTGAAGTAAATCCCCGTTTTTCCGGCGGCATCCCGCTCACAATAGCCGCCGGCGCGGATTTCCCCGCCTGGCTTATTGAAATGTGCCGCGGACAAAGTCCGGCGCCCCGTGTCGGCGACTTCGACGACGGACTTTTGATGGCGTGCTATGAGGAAGCGCTCTTTATGCCGTCCGGTACAATAGGAACTTAGTTATGAAAACCGTGATTCTCGCTGGAGGGAAGGGAACCCGCCTCGCGCCGTACACTACTGTTTTCCCCAAACCGCTGGTTCCAATCGGAGACCGGCCTATACTGGAAATAATCATCCGCCAGCTTGCAGGGCAGGGGCTTGGAGACATTATTCTTTCCATCGGACACCTGGGCGAACTGATAGAAGCCTACTTCCAGAACGCGCGGTGCAATATACCGGGACTGCGCATCGACTATTTCAGGGAAAACGATCCGCTTGGCACCGCCGGGCCGCTTGCGATGATTCCCGGGCTTGACGAAACCTTTCTTGCAATGAACGGCGACATACTGACGACGCTTGATTACCAGGCGCTGATACGGCATCACAGGGAACAGCGCGCCGCGCTTACCATCGCGATGCACCGAAAAGATATAAAAATCGATCTCGGCGTACTTGAAACGGACGGCGGCGGAAAGCTTGTTTCGTATAACGAAAAGCCGCTTTACAGTTTCGATGTAAGCATGGGAATTTATGTTTACGAGCCTCGCGCGCTCGAATACATCCCGAAAGGGAAATACATGGATTTCCCCGACCTTGTGCGCGTCCTGCTGGATCACGGGGAAACGGTCGCCGGGTATCACTCGCGGGATTACTGGCTTGATATTGGCAGACGGGAGGATTATGAGCTTGCCCAACAGGAGTTTGAATCCAGGGCCGCGGAATTCCGGCTTGCCTGAATGGAATGTACCTCTTTCCGAGCCTGATTTTTCAGTGGATGAAGTCCGTGCCGTCGCGGAAACGCTTTCATCCGGCTGGTGGACCGCCGGGCCGGAAGTAAAAGCGCTGGAAGATGAATTCGCCGCCAGACTTGGCGTGAGACACGCCATCGCGGTTTCAAACGGAACGGCCGCCCTGCACCTGGCGTTTCTGGCGCTTGGCCTGAAAGAAGGCGATGAAGTTCTGACTCCTTCGCTGACGTTTGTCGCCGCGTCGAACATGATGCTGCATATAGGGGCGTCGCCCGCCTTCGCCGATGTCGAATCCATCAATGAACCGGTTGTTTCCGCCGCGACGCTTGAGCGGGCGCTGACGCCCGCGACGCGCGGCGTATGCGTAACGCACTACGGCGGCTGGCCCTGCAAAATGGATGAAATCGTGAAGTTCGCCCGGAAGCGCAAACTCTGGGTGGTAGAAGACGCCGCCCACGCCCCGGGCGCTTCATGGAAAGGAGTTCCGTGCGGGCGCTGGGGCGATATCGCGATTTTCAGCTTTTTCGGAAACAAAAACATTACATGCGCGGAAGGCGGAATGGTTGTAACCGACAATAAAAGCCTCGCGGGCCGGATGCGACTCCTGCGATCCCACGGCATGAATTCCGTGACATGGGATCGATTTAAGGGACACGCCTTTTCATACGATGTAACAATGCCGGGATTCAACTATCGCCTGGACGATTTGCGCGCCTCGCTGCTTCGCGCGCAGCTTCGCTCGCTGGATCGCATCAACGCGCTGCGCGCGGAACGCGACGGATGGTATCGCAAACTTCTCGGCGGCGACGCGCGATGGAGCCTGCCGTTTGACGGCCATGAAGGCGTTTCGTCGCACCATCTTTTCACCGTCGTCCTGGGAGAGAAAATTTCCCGTGAGAAGGTAATGCGGTACATGAAAGAAAGCGGCGTTCAGACCAGTATTCATTACCCTCCGTCGCACCGTTTTTCCTGTTACAGAAAACTGAAATTAAAGCGGGCGCCGCTCGTGAACACGGAAAAGCTCGGCCGGCGCATTCTGACGCTTCCGATGTATCCGGGGCTTAACGAAAAGCAGGTGAATTATGTCGCCGGCAGCTTCCGCGAAGCGGTGGAAAACAGTCGGTGATCGCGTTTCCAAAAGTGTGGGTAAAATGACAGTATATCCAGCTCATGGCGGGGTAATGGCGTTTCTTCAGGCCAGGATGGGAAGCAGCCGTCTTCCCGGAAAAACGCTGATGAAAATTCATGGCCGCTCGATTCTTGAGCGCGCAATCGGCAGGCTCCAGGCGTCTCCCGTCGTTGACGCGGTCGTGGTTTTAACGACGCGCCGCGAAGAAGACGGCGCGATTGTCGCCGAATGTGAACGGCTCGGCGTTTCATTTTACCGGGGGCCGGAAGACGACGTGCTCGCGAGATTTTACGAAGCCGCGGAAATCTTCAAGCCTGAAATCGTTATCCGCGCGACGGCAGACAATCCCCTGATTGAAATCGGATCGATAGAAAGAATCGTGACCGCGCTTCGGTCGCTCAACCTGGATTATTGCATGGAAACAGATCTCCCTTACGGCGCGGCGACCGAAGCGATGACAGCGGCGGCGCTTGCGAAAACACATGCCGCGGCGAGCGAACCGCGGCACCTGGAACATGTCACGCTTTATATAAAGGAGCACGCCGATGAATTCCGGGTTTTGCTGCTTGAACCTCCTGCAGGCGTGCGTCGTCCGGATTTTCGGGTTACGGTTGATACGCCTGATGATTTAGCTGCCATGGAGCGGTTGATCGGCCGTTTTCCTGAAACTGACCGACTGCGTCCCCTGGAAGATTATTTTTTAGGAAACACTGATTAAATGTCTGTGCGGGCGAACCACTTCTTTAGTGGTCATTAACCCGACTTCTGAAATACATTTTTTTGTAAAGAGATTTAACGGGGCGGCGGCATTGTGACGATAAGGGGCTTCGGGTGACGCAAATGGTTCTGCTTACGAAGATTAACAACGCTCAAGTTACCATAAACTGTGATATGATACAGTTTATCGAAGAAACTCCCGACACGGTAATCACTCTTGGCAACGGCGATAAGGTCGTTGTTAAAGATCGGATGAACGAAATTATTGACAAAATAGTCGAATATCGGCGCCGGATACGGCGGCTGGTTGAGACGGAATATGAACGGCACTATGGAACGGACTAAATCTGCAATAAACATAGCAACCCTGATCGGTCTGGCACTTGCCGCATTCGGCATTGTAGGCGGAAACGCAATTGAAGGAGGGCATATCAAATCCCTTCTTCAGCCGACCGCGGCCGTGATAATACTTGGCGGTACGTTTGGCGCCTGTTTTGTTCAGTTTCCGCTTTACGTCGCCATTGCCAGCTTAAAGGCGATTTCGGGCGCTTTCAAGGAGTCGCAGGCGGACAACAAGGGCGTGATACGTGAAATCATCCGGATAGCCTACAAGGCGAGAAAAGAAGGAGTGATATCGCTTGAAGCCGACGCACAGAAAATGTCCGACCAGTTTATGAAAAAAGCCCTCATGATGGCGATGGACGGCGTGGAACCCAAGGTGCTGCGCGACACGATGGAGCTTGAGATAGCGAATATCGAGGACGAACTCGAAGAACCGGTTAAGTTCTGGGTCGCCGCGGGCGGATACTCGCCGACCATTGGCATCATCGGCGCCATTCTCGGTCTTATTCATGTTATGGGCAATCTGACCGATCCCACCAAACTGGGTGCCGGTATCGCCGTCGCGTTTGTCGCCACCATATACGGCCTTGTGCTCGCCAACATCGTTTGTCTTCCAATGGCTGGAAAACTCAAAATGAAGATCAAGTCGCAGATGGTCGCAAAGGGAATCATGCTGGAAGGCGTGATCTCAATCCTTGAAGGCGAAAACCCGCGGCTCATTGAAGACAAGCTGAAGAGTTATTTGAGCTATAAGGAACAGCAGGAGTACGACGAAGGTTCCGCCAACAGGGGCTAGGTAGGCTAGGCTAGGGAAGCGCTGAATATTACCTGAGCGGGCGTGTCTTGTAAACGCGGGCATTGCGCGGTTCTATCGGCATATTTGTTTATATGACCCGGTTCATGAGTTCATGCGCGTTGCGCTTCGTTCCGCAAAGATAATTATTCAGTGTTTCTGTAACGGATTACGTGTTTATAATTAAGGAGAATTATGGCTAAGCGGCAAAAACCTGAAGAGAAGGAGAACCACGAAAGGTGGATGGTTTCCTATGCGGATTTCGTGACGTTGCTTTTCGCGTTCTTTACATGTCTTTACGCCATCTCCAGTGTTGACGTCGCGAAAATGGGCCAAATGGTAGCTTCCATGAAGGTATCGTTCGGCGGCCAGATTTTTGACGGAACCAGCAGTACGCTGTCTTTGGATAAAAACGGCGTCGGTTCCAGCATTTCCGTTACACCTTCAATGCTTCCCGACGACGACGCCAAAAACTCGAAAACAAGAAGTAAATACAAGGTGATTTTGAGCGGGGAAGCCGA
>Ga0268262_10006880_pt1 | contig 10764 bp, 8 predicted proteins | sample TergutNc150P3_FD_190354 | JGI IMG/M metagenome (GOLD analysis project Ga0268262, IMG submission 190354) | Nasutitermes corniger P3 segment gut microbial community from laboratory colony in Florida, USA - Nc150 P3 (SPAdes) (version 2) | ecosystem: Host-associated > Arthropoda: Insects > Digestive...
TCCGAAGACTGCCTGACATTGCCGACAATGGTGACTATGGCCTTCCCGGTTTTAATATCGACGCTTGCGATTCGTGAAAGCTCTTTTTTGATTGCGTTAAGATCATGGGCCGCGTCAAGCGTGAGCGATACCGAGACTTCGCTGGTAGCTACCATGTCTACGGAAACGCGATGCCGGTCAAAAGTGGAAAAAACCTCGGCAAGAAAACCGTACTGCCCGATCATACGGGTGGATACAATGTCAACTAAGGTAACGGCGCGGCGGGAGGTAATGGCCCGCACGAGGGCGCTTTTTTTGTCCAGCGCGGGAAGTATCCGCGTGCCTACAGCTGTGATGTTATACGAGTTTTTAACCCTTACCGGCGTCCCTGTAACAATGCACGGCTGCATAGCCCGCGGGTGCAGAACCTGCGCGCCGAAATAGGCAAGCTCAGAGGCTTCCTCGTAGGTGACGGCATCCACCGGCCTGGCCTCTTTGACAATGCGGGGATCGGCGGTTAATATACCGTCAACATCTTTCCAAACCTGAGCCTCTTCCGCTTTACAGGCGGCGGCAATCATTGTCGCGGTAAGATCCGAGCCGCCGCGTCCCAGGGTGGTAATGTCACCCTTTTCGTCCTTTGCGATAAAGCCCGTTACCACGGGCAGCACTTTAGCTTTTATAAGGGGGGTTATTTTTTTTGGGATCAGGTCCCAGCTTTTCTTGTCAAGCTCCGCGGATGTAAAATTGGAATCCGAGAGAAAACCAATATCCCACGCGTCAAAGGCCTGGGACTTGATTCCAATGGAATTGAAATAGGCGGCGGCAATCCGCACGGAAAGCCTTTCGCCAAACGAAACCAGAAAATCTTTTGTCCGTGGTGTGAGTTCCCGGATCAGCGAGATGCCGGAAAGCAGGCGTTTAAGTTCTTCCAATAAAGGCTGTATCTCTTTTCGCGCCTTTGCCGGCAGTTTGAGGTTCTTAATTGTGTCATTGTGGTGTTTCTCGATCTGCGCGACAGACACCTCACCCTTTTTGAAAGCGTCATTACCCGCTTCAAGGAGATAATCGGTTGTATCCCCCATAGCTGAAAGCACCAAAACAGGTTTCTGTTTGAGTTGTGTTTTCACAATCTCGGCAACATGGCGGATTCTCTTGGCATCCGCAACAGAACTGCCCCCAAATTTCATTACTATCATATCTGCACAGTATCAAAAAAACAGAGTATATGCAATAATGTGTTGAATATGATTAACGAAAACGCATTGGCAGTTTATAAAAACAAGCTCGCGCTGGTAAAGGAAATCAACAGCGACAAAATAACCATAGCCATTTACGACGGCGATAAGCTCAAGGTCAGGGAAAAGGACATTGAGATAATACACCCGGGACCGGTAAAAAATTTTAATGAGATTAAAGAAATCGGCAACGCTAACTTGCAGGAAACCTGGGAATTGCTTCTTGCCGACAACAACGCTGTTTCCCTGAAAGAACTTGCGGAGCTTGCCTTCGGCGAATACATCCCCGCGTCAGCGTGGGCAGCATATTGCCTGCTCCTTGACGGCCTCTATTTTACCGGAACAATTACCGCCATAAAACCCCGAAAGCAGAGCGAGGTTGAAGCGGATAAAAAGAAGCGCGAGGAGAAATCCGCGGCAAGCAACGAGAGAACGGTTTTCCTGGAGCGCATGAGAAAGCGCAACCCTCAACAGGATGACAGACGTTTCATTCAGGATATTGAGGCTCTTGCCCTGGGGAAGTCGGCCAAAAGCCGCACCATGAAAGAAATCGGACTTGGAGAAACTCCCGAGGAAGCCCATGCCCTGCTTCTTGAATGTGGTTTTTGGAACGAGCAAAACAACCCCCACCCCGCCAGATTCGGCGTTTCACTCCAGCCGGCGGAGTGCAAGCCCGAAGCGCCTCCGCAGGAAGAGCGACGCGACTTTGGCCATTTAGCCGCCTACGCGATTGACAGCCCCTGGAGCAATGATCCCGACGACGCCGTTTCCATTGAACTTGAAGAGGGTAAACAGACTCTTTATGTCCATGTCGCCGATCCCGCCTCTTCAATCGGGATGAACAGCCCCGCCGAAAAAGAGGCGCGCGACCGCGGGGCTACGCTTTACATTCCCGAAGGCAGTATACGCATGCTGGCCGATGATGCCCTGCCGCTTTTCGCCCTCGGCCTTACCGAAACGTCCCCTGCCCTGACTTTCAAAATGACGCTTAACAACACCGGCGAAATTGAAAAAACAGAAATTTTTTCTTCAACAGTAAAAGTTAAACGCATAACCTACAAAGAGGCGGATGAATATTTAAGTGATACACACAGCGAAGCGCCTGAAGTCGTTGCTTTGCGAGCGCTTAACACATTGGCTGAACGCAACGTCAAACGGCGCGTTGCGTTAGGCGCCATAAATATTGATATGCCGGAAACACATATCAGCCTGAACGGGGGGCAGGTGGAAATTGAGCCTGTAACGCGGTACAAGTCGGCGGACCTGGTACGGGAATGTATGCTCCTTGCCGGCGAAGGCGTGGGTTTATGGTGTTTACACCGCAATCTGCCCGTTCCATATATAATGCAGGAAACCGGAGATTTACCCGAGGAAACGCTTGATGGCATCGCGGGTTATTACCAGCTTCGCCGCTGCATGAGGCCCCGCACCCTTTCAACAAGGCCCGGACAACATTCAGGCCTCGGCCTTGACACCTATATTCAGGTAACCAGCCCCCTGCGCCGTTATACCGACATTCTTGCCCACTTGCAGATACGTGCGGTTTTACGGGGCGAAACCCCTCTCGCCGCTGATGAAATCTCCTCCAGAATGAACGCCGGGGAAGCGGCGATATCCGCTGTTAATCAGGCGGAACGCGCCTCCCGAAGTCATTGGACAATGGTGTACCTTGCCGGCAAAAAAGATTCTGTCTGGGACGCAATCGCCCTTGAAAAAAAAGGCAATCGCTGGGTAGCAATAATCCCCTCCCTAGCCCTGGAAACACAGGTTCCCCTGCGAAAAGAGCTGGCCCCTAACGAGCCGTTAAAGCTGGTTCTGAAATCGGTGAATATCCCAACAGGGGAAGCGGTCTTTGCCTCAGCCTCCGAGTAGCTCCGTCTTTTGTCCCGTGATCCTGTCAGGCGGTCATTGAGTTTTTCGACGCTTTTTTCGGAATCATTGAACTTGCCGATGGCGTTTGAAAGATGCTTCCCTACTTGATTGTATTCGGTACTGAACTTACCCAGCATGTTTTGAACCTGGGCAAGTTCCCCGCGTATGACTTTGGCTTCCTGCTCTATCTGAAGCCCCTGCAAGCCAAAAACCAGAACCATAAGATAGGCGTAAAAACTGTTAGGTGAAACAGGTATAATATGTTTTTCCATCGCGTAATTCAGAAGCTCGTATTCCTTGTTGGTAAGGGAATCGTTTATTATTATCTCATAAAAAACATTTTCCGCGGGGATATACATAAGCGCGAAGTCAAAAGTTTTTTCCGCGGGGTTGATGTATTTGGTTTGAATTTCATCTATGCGCTTCTTGACGGTGGAAATAAATTCTCTCTTAAAACGTTTTTTGTCCTCGTCGTTGTCCGCTTCAATAAGCCTTTGAAAACTCTCAAGGGGGAATTTTGAATCCACAGGGACTATTCCGTCGGCCAGCTTTATTACGGCGTCAACCTGAGTACCGTTGCTGAAACTGTGTTTGGTCTCGTAATTTTTCGCTGGAAATATCTGCTTCAAGAGGTCTTCCAGAAGGTATTCGCCCAGATTGCCCCTGAGTTTGGGCGGCTGCAATAAATCCGTAAGAGTGGAAATATTGTTTCCTATGTCCTGAATGTTTTTCGCAGTCTGTTCCAGCGAGCCGAGTTTTGTATGAATGTCGTTAATTACGCGGTTGGAGTTGTCAAGCTGCTTTGTAATATTGCTCTGCGAGGAATTATAGTTCTGATCCATGCGGTTCATCATCTGGCTTAACTGCGAGCCAAGCTGGTTTTGTGAATTCAAAAAAAGCTGCTGCTGTTGTGCCAGCGCGCTCTGCTGGCTTTCCAGTTGTTTGGTTTTAAGTTCATTCAATTCATTTTTAAGATCGATTAACTGTGGCGATACGTCCGCCGCCTTTTCGGAATACAGCTTAACCAGAATGAGGATAACCAGCACAAACAATACCGCGAAAGCGGCGATTATGGCAAAAAGCCCCATATATAACTCCTTAACCTGAGGCGTAATGTTCAAGAAAACGCTTAATACGCTCGCTTGAGGGATTATCAAAAACATCCTGCGGGGAACCATATTCAACCACAAGTCCCTCGTCCATGAAAAGGACTGTATCCGCAACCTGACGGGCAAACTGCATCTCGTGCGTTACGATGATCATTGTCGTGTTTTTTTCAGCCAGTCCCCGAATAACTTTCAACACCTCGCCCGTCAGCTCAGGATCAAGCGCGGAAGTCGGCTCGTCAAAACACAGAATATCCGGTTTAAGCGCCAAAGCTCTGGCAATGGCAACCCGCTGCTGTTGGCCGCCGGACAACTGATAGGGGTAAAAGTCACGTTTAGCGGCAAGCCCAATCTGATCCAGAAGCTGCATTCCTTCCCGGTCTATTTCCTCAAAAACCGCTTTTTTATTTTTTGTGAAATTCGGCTGTTTTTGAGCAGCCAGCCTGCGCGCAAGCACCACGTTTTCAAAAGCCGTGTATTGTGGGAACAAATTGAAGGATTGAAACACAAGCCCGAAATGCAGACGTTTTAGCCTAATGCTCTGTTCGTCGTAATGGATTTTTTCCGACGCGTCATACAATGTTTCGCCGCGCAGAATAATACGTCCCGAATCCAGCCTCTCAAGAAAATTAAGGCAGCGCAGAAGCGTGGTTTTACCGCTGCCCGATGAGCCGATTATGGCAAGGACTTCGCCCTCTTCCAGGGTAAAATTGATGTCGTTTAACACCTGGGTTGAACCAAACCGCTTCGCGATGTTACGCGCTTCAAGAATAACCATGCGACACCTAAGCCCTGAAATAACTCAATCGTTTTTCTATATATCCAAACGACAGGGTAAGGATTCCAACAAACAGCAAATAAAACGCGCCTGTATAAAACAAGGGCCAGATCATAGCCCTGGTCGCGGCAAAAGTTTCAGCGACCTTTATTACCTCAACTACCATAATCACGCGGGCAAGCGCGGTATCCTTTACCAGGGTGATGATCTCGTTTGACATGGGGGCGGTAATCCGTTTTATAACCTGGAGCAGCACGACGCGAAAAAACACCTGGGATTTTGTCATTCCCAGAACATGCCCCGCTTCGTACTGGCTGTGGGAAATGCTTTCTATTCCGCCCCGGAATATCTCGCTGAAATAACAGGCATAATTAATGGAAAAAGCGATAATCGCCGCGTTGACCCGCGACGATATCGGCGCGCCGAAGACAAACCCGGGAACATAAAATACTATAAATATCTGAAGCATGAGCGGCACGCCCCGGATCATCCATACAAAGATTTTGACAATATATTTAAGCGGAAGTATCTTTGACATGGACCCGAATGAAATAACAAGTCCGAGCGGTAACGCGAACAGGAGCGTCAGCCCAAAAATAAAAAATGTGGTCTGGAAACCCTGTAATAATCTTAGCGTTACCGCCCAAAAACCCATTAAACGCTTTATCCCTTGAAGTTTGTATCCAGAACAAGCGAATCCTCAAGATGGTATTTTTTAGCAAGTTCCAGCATCTTTCCTTCGTCGTACAATTCTTTAAGGGCTTTATTGACTTGATCCCTCAAGGCGTTTCCCTTCTTAAAGCCGACTGCATACACTTCGTAATCCAGCGTAATATCCGCAATCGCTAAATCGGAATAATCCCCCGATCCCGCAAGCCTTTTAGCCAAAAGAACATCAACTACCGCGCAATCTACCGCGCCGGACTTAACTTCGATGAAGGTGTTGATCTGCGCGGCGGTTCCGACTGTTTTTCCGGTATCACCGACAAGTTCCTGCGCGGCGCTTTCACCCGCCGATCCGCTTTCAGCAGCCGCTGTTTTACCTACGAGAGCGCCAAAAGCTTTGAATTCATCCTTTCTTTCGGTCTTGATCACAATGCACTGCTGGTTACGCAGATAGCTGTAGCTAAAGTCAACAAAAGCGCTCCGGCTGGTGCCATCCTCGGAAGCATTGGCTGTAAAGCCGTTCCAAATACAGTTGATGGTTCCCGAATTCAACTCGTTGTATTTATTTGACCATTCTATTTCTGTAAATTCCACCGCCATCTTCAGTTTCTGGCCGACAAGCTGGGCAAGCTCGGTATCAAAACCAATCCATTTACCGCTTGAATCCCTGTAGTTCATGGGTTCAAAATCAGTAATCCCGCAAACGAGTTTTCCGCCAGCCTTATTACAGCCGGTAAAAACCACCCCGGTTATAATCAACAAGCATAACAATGCAAACGCAAGCTTTTTCACTCTTTCCTCCTAAAAAGTATTCGAAAATATATCTAACAATATAACAATATAGACTTCTTCTTCAAGGGGTTTTATCTCGGATAAACCTTAACACCGAGTTTAATAACAAAGCCGGTTGATTTTGGATAATCGGGTGTATCGATCACAAAATATGGGTGCGCAGAGCCGGTTACATTGGCTTCTTCATCAATATTGGTAAAGTATGAGAGGACAACCCCTGCCTCGCCATACAGCGCAATTGGCAGCTTTGGCAGATTCCACTCAACGCCTGTTTTGATGACATGTATCCACTGGTATGCCCCGTCATGGAGAAAGAACCTTTTTAATATTGGATTGGAGCCTCTGCCATCGGGGTCAAGTTCCGAGAGCAGAGAACTTCCATCCACTTCGCTGGGACCGAAATCCGCGCCGTGACGGATCATCTGGTATTGCAAATGCGTAACCAGGTCTTTAACCGGCATTGTCTTAAATTTAAACGATAATTCGTCCGAATTCGGGGGGATGTAATAACCCAGGCTTACTCCGTTATTGGTGTACGAAGTCTCCATAGGCAGGCTGCCAAACCAGGGGTTGAAATTACGGTTATGCGTATAACAATATGGATTGACAATGGTATAGCTTAAACTGATTGATGAAAAAGCCAGGAATGGCATCTGGATATTCAAGCCTGCCTGGGCTGCTGTCATGGTACGATCAAGGTCCCACCAGTTGGTGTCTAATTTTACTTCATCAACAAAAAGCGAAAACCAAATGTTCCCCAATCCCGGATACTGCAGCTTGAGATTAAATGTAATTGCCATATTGTCAAAATCGCCGACATTATTCTGGTAAAGAAAACTGCTGACTATCGGGACAAGGTAGCCAAGCTCAAAACGTTTGGGCCATACCACCGAATCGATAAAATCAAAATACACATAATTCTTGTACCTGAATTGCAACATAGTAGTTGAATAGACATTCTGGTTTGTCATAGAAGAACCTTTTATCCCGGAAGGACCTTCTATCCTGTCATCATTGAAATATTCCAGAACGCCGGTAAGCGAGACAATACCAAACCACGGAAACGGATTAAATTCGCCCTCTATTCCCAGAAAAGGACGGGCCATCTGATTAAACGCGAGACTGCTGCCCAAAGGACCATTCCCCCAGTCGCGCGGCATCCGCCCCAATCGAAAAATCAATTTGTTATCCAAAAACGATGATGTTAATTCCGCCAAAATGTTGTAACCGCTTGCCATGCTATTGGGCCATGCTTCATATCCTTCCAGATTGTCAAAAAAGTAAACAGAACCGTCCCATCGCTTTTTATAGGTATAAGGAAAATAGGTAAGAGGTTCGCTATAAACAGTTATAGGCCGGTTCACAAATTCCCCATCAGGATCATCCTCAACTGAGGGGGTAAAAGTACTATAATAAGTATTGCCCTTGCCAAGGTATTTTCGGGGGGACTGCATAAGGCCGCCTTCGGCCGAGAAACCATAAGAAACATTGCGGCCTATGTCGCCGTTCAAATAACCCTGTAACCAAAGCTCCAGGCCAAAATAACGTTTCTCGAAAGACGAATAAAAACCGCCTGATCCTTCAACATTCATGCCAACGCCTATATTGCCTGAAAGCATGGTGTCTGTTTTGCCAATGGACGTTTCGCTGTACCAGGCGCCTCTTTGCCAGTCCATGCCGGTTTTTGGTTTGGCAAAGCTGTTACGGTACTGTTCCAGAATTTCGCGCTCCGCAGTATTGAGTTTTTTTGAATTGTCCGAACTGAGAATTTCATTAATCGCCGAAATTACATTGCTCTGCGTATACGGCCTTGCCCCGGAAAGCGGAGAACAAAAACCTCTCATTTCAGCCTGCTCAAGGATATAGTACACCTGATTATCCAGATTCACAGAAGTATGGGTTTGCGAAAAAACGGGAAACAGGGAAAAAAGCACGGTCAAAGAGCAGATAAAAAACAATTTTAACTTCATATTGTAATGGTATTAAGCTTTGTTAAATGATGTCAACTATCGGGGAAACAGCCTGAACCCTACAGAAAAGATAAAACTATTGCCGGCACGGCGGACAGCAAATTGATAAAAAAGCTCCCATCTCTATAATAGCGTAAGCTGAATTATCCAAGTGAACAAAAATATATTCCTGCGCGTAAAGGTTTATAATCAAAGCCAGAAGAAAGCAACAGGTAATAATTTTTTTCATTATATGGCATAGTAACAGGAATAAATAAAATTATGCAAGTTAAGGTTTTGCCGGGCGTATTACAGGCGATTGCTGATCCTTGCGGGAAAAAACGCAGGCCCGTTTGGCGGCATCCGCAGGGAGGGTCGCAAACGAACAGTAGTCTTTCATTTCTATTTCGTCCACGAGACGGCCGGGAATACCGCCCGCGCGCATTAACAGATTGGCTATGTCCCTGGCTCCCAAGCCGTGCTGCCGTCCCTGGCCTACATAGACCCGCGTAAAATCACCGGTCTCTTCACGGAATTCCCTACCCGAACCACGCTTGCCTGCGGGCGCATGCGGACCCGAAGGTCTTCGTACCCTATCATCTCTTCTTCTGCCGGCGCTTCTGCCGCCGGCAAATTTGCCACCGGCGCTTTTACCGGCAGCTCTGACAGGTTCATGGAAATCTTCTTCCTGAAATTCGGTGATAGGCCCATAACGGCCGGGATCTAGATACTCGCCATAACTTAATGTTACCAGGGCCTCGACAGCTTTTTCTGCGCCCAGCCTTTCTATCAGGTTGTTGCAAACCTTGGCAAGGAAAGGCGAAGCCTCTATCTTTTCTTTAGCTTCGGCAACTTCGGTTTTTTCGGAAGGCGTTACTGCTTCAGCCAATGGTTCGCCATTATCGGCAGCCTGGACAGTCTCCTGTTCCGGCAAAGCGGCAACCACCCTGGAACTGATCCGCCTGCGAAGAGCTTTCATAACCGCTTTTACAGACGGGACTTTAAGCCACAAAATTCCGCTGCCCAGTGTCTTTTCCATCATCCGGGAAATTTGGTGTATACGGCTCCTGTCAGAAAGCCCGGCAAGACTGATCGCTATGCCGCGCTTTCCGGCTCTGGCTGTCCTTCCTATGCGGTGGACATACGTTTCCCTGTCATTGGGAAGATCCCAGTTGATGACATGGCTGAGATTCTCTATATCAAGCCCGCGCGCCGCGACATCGGTAGCTACGAGAATAGCCGGCTCGCCGCCCGCGGAAACAGCTGAGGCGGCGTGGTGGCGCGAGCCATGCTGACGCAGGCGGAAACGCCGCAGTGTGCGCTCCCGGATTTCCTGGGAAAGATCGCCGTGTATGGCTTCGGCGGGATAACCCGCTTCGACAAGCCTTCGCGCCAGTTCGTCGGTTTCCACTTTAGTAGCGCAAAAAATCAAACCGTAAAATTCGTCGGAGCTGTCAATGATGCGCCTGAGGGCTTCCAGCTTATCCTCCCGCCTGACAAGAATGCAGTATTGATCAACCAGGGGTTTTTCATCTTCGGGCGCGGAATCCACAATTATTTCAGCATCGCCGATATGTCTGCGTATTACTTTTAAAATAGGTTCTGGCATAGTCGCGGAAAAAAGGGCGATATGCAGGGCGACTTTAGCGCCATCAAGCCTGGCGGCTGCGGTATCTTTCACCGCGGCAAGTATTTTTTCTACATCCTCAAAAAAGCCCATGTCCAGCATTTCATCGGCTTCGTCCAGAATAAACCAGTCAACTGCGGAAACATCCAGGGACTTGCGTTCCATCAGATCCATAACGCGGCCCGGGGTTCCCACTACAATTTCCGTCCCGCGCCGCAGATCGAGTATTTGATTTCTTATGGAAGCGCCGCCATAAACAGCCGTTACCCTGGGATAATGCCCTGTAACAAGCGAGGCGATTTCCCTGGAAACCTGAAGGGCAAGCTCGCGGGTCGGGGTAAGGATCAGCGCGCGCGGGGACTGTCCGGCCTGGGTAAGCCTTTCGATAAGCGGTATCCCAAAGGCGGCTGTTTTCCCGGTGCCGGTGCGGGCCTTTACAATACAATGCCCTTCATCGGCAAGCAGTCTGGGCAGAGCTATACTTTGAATCGAACTGGGCGCTGTCCAGCCTTTGCGGGCAATAGCTTGTAAAACCGATTCTGAAAGTCCAAATGAGGAGAAAGGATGATTTTCGTCAATGATCATAAAAATTAGATAATAGGTAATAAGTAATAGGTAATAAAGGGAAACAGTATCTCTTTATTTATTACCTATTACCTATTATTTATTACTTACCTGGAGGTCCGGGCAGGATGGCAATTTCTGTTTCCCTGTCGAAATAGCGGGCTTTTTCCATCTTGGGAACGAATGTCGCAGT
>Ga0268262_10006881_pt1 | contig 10763 bp, 8 predicted proteins | sample TergutNc150P3_FD_190354 | JGI IMG/M metagenome (GOLD analysis project Ga0268262, IMG submission 190354) | Nasutitermes corniger P3 segment gut microbial community from laboratory colony in Florida, USA - Nc150 P3 (SPAdes) (version 2) | ecosystem: Host-associated > Arthropoda: Insects > Digestive...
TATTAAAACAACATAGTATGATGAAAAATAAAACAAAAACAATAAACGAAATAACCCCCAATACGTCAGAATGATTTTCAGGAATATTTAAACTTTGTAAACAAAATTGAGTCCCTGTAACAGCCAATAAAAGTAGAAGTAAATATCTGACATTTTCAGTAAATTTTGATATGGGTTTTAAAGAAGTTTCATTGATTACCCAACTGATTAAATTTGTTTTTCCTACCCCACGATTTCCTGCGATTAAATAAACGCCGGGCTCATCGGGAGAATCTTCTAATACTTTTTTTAATTTTTCCCGTGTTCGTTCCCGTCCAATAAAAGCATGAGGAGAGTCTCCTGATGATGAATGACTGAAACTATAGTGCGGAAGCTCAATTCGGATTTTTTTTATTTTTGAGTTAAGAATATCTGGTGGGGTCTTCACAAATTTATCTCCATTAGGTTAGCTTTATTAATCTGCTTCACGGTACAAAAAACATATATACTCATTGCTAAATACCTCCTCTGTCATTAAAATAGTCACTCGGACTCGACTTCTCTTTTAAAGTCATTTTCGATAATATTATAAGTATTTCTTTTAATAAATTATGTAATATATCTCCATTTTTTCCTGAATCAGGATTTATAGCTTTTACCACCATTTGACATATTTCGATCATCATTTCCATTTCTTGTATTTTATCTTTTTCACAGTTCTGTTCTTTAAGTTTATTTATTTCAAGTTCATGCTTTTCATGGTTCTGCTCTTTAAGTTTCTCTAGTTCAAGTCCCTGTATTTTAATATAAGCACCTTCATTGTCTGAGGAACCATATAACTTTTTATAATACGATCTCACAAAGAAGGAAATCTTTAAAAAAACAAAAAAGAAAATTATTAATGGAATAATTGCAAGAATTAAAAACAATATAAAGATTTTATAATCAATTTTATCTTCAAAATGTAATAAAAACACAGCAGATCCACAATACAAAACGGCAAATAAACCTATAAGCACTAAAGAACCTTTAATAAATCCTTTTACTGATTTTGATTTTAAAATATCCGGCATTTCCATAAATAATTACCCTTCCTTTTCCCTTTTTGTTAATCTCACCAAAACCGGGAAACAGCTTTGGCAGTTTCGTACCATCATGGGCACTTTTTTCAGAAATGATAACGCAACGCGCTCAATCCTGAAAATTACATTCATTCCTCCTTTTTTTAATTTGCTTCAAAGCATTTTTCTCAATCATTTTCTTTCCCTTTTGAAAATAATTTTTTAATATATCCATCAAAAAATTCAAAAAAATTGTTATGTAATTTCTTTTTGAGTTCCTCATCTTTTTTCACAAAACAAGATTTTAAAATTTTAAATATATTAAAAAACTTATTTATATTTTTTATATTAATTGTCTCATCATTTTTATTTCCTTTGAACCAATATGACATCTTATTAACAAAACAAAAAAATCCAAAAAGAACTATTAATGGAATAATTGCAAAGATTAATATCAATAAATTGACCTTACATTCAGGATTATCACAAAAACGTAATACAAGTAGCGTAACAACACCATAAGACAAAACAACAAATAATCCAATAATAACAAACGAACTTTTAATAAATACTTTTAGTGATTTTGAATTCAGAATATCTTTTTTTTCCGTCTTCTCTATCTTTTCTGTTTCCATAAACAATCCTTCCTTCTCTCTCTTTTTCCACAGAGCTTCCCACCCTGCACTCCCGTCCAACGGACGGTCATTCAAACACTGAAAACTTCAGTGTTATAGAATCCCTCATCACTTACACTTTCCAATACAACATTTATCCGTCACCTCGACGCACCATCTCTATCTTTTTCTCTCTCCATGCCCACGCTACGAACCTTTGGATCGACGTTCCTTTTCAAGTCGTTTTGTCTTGAGCATATCGCAGGAACTTTTTCATTGCTCTTTATTCCCCCATCTCTCAATTTTTCCTCCACACCGAACTATAGCTTACAGGCGCGGTCGTGGTATATATCCCCGGCGTTCCGTTGTTTGTGTTTGTTGCGTAAAACTTATCTCGCAAGTCGCCATCAAACACAGGATAATTATTATCGAATCCACTCGAAGGAATTGTCCCTTCAAAGGTTACGCTGGTAAGGCCGGTGCAACCACTAAAAGTGCCTACCCCAATGCTGGTAACGCTATTCGGTATGGTTACGCTGGTAAGGCCGGTGCAATTACTAAAAGCGCCTGACCCAATGCTGGTAACGCTGCTTCCTATGGTTACACTGGTAAGGCCGGTGCAACTAATAAAAGCGTTTACCCCAATGCTGGTAACGCTGTCCGGTATGGTAAATACGCCTGTTTTACCTGTCGGATAGGCAATTAAAGCGGCTCGATCTTTGTCATACAATACGCCATTAACAGAACTGTATGCTGTATTAGCAATGTCAACATTAATGCTGGTAAGTTTTCTGCAATAAATAAAAGCGCCTAACCCAATGCTGGTAACGCTATTAGGTATGGTAACACTGGTAAGGCCAGTGCCATAAAAAGCATACTCCCCAATGCTGGTAACGCTATTCGGTATTGTTACGCTGGTAAGGCCAGTGTCACAAAAAGCCCACCTCCCAATGCTGGTAACGCTATCCGGTATTGTTACGCTGGTAAGGCTGGTGCAATCAAAAAAAGCACTCTCCCCAATGCTGGTGACGCTGTTTCCTATGGTTACGCTGGTAAGGCTGCTGCAATCTTTAAAAGCCCTTGGCCCAATGCTGGTAACGCTGTTTCCTATGATTACGCTGGTAAGGCTTCTGCATCCGACAAAAGCACCCTCCCCAATGCTGGTAACGCTATTCGGTATTGTTACGCTGGTAAGGCTGGTGCAACCTTCAAAAGCACTCTCCCCAATGCTGGTAACGCTATTCGGTATTGTTACGCTGGTAAGTCCGGTACAATCGTAAAAAGCGCCATACCCAATGCTGGTAACGCTGTTTCCTATGATTACGCTGGTAAGGCTTCTGCATCCGACAAAAGCACCATACCCAATGCTGGTAACGCTATTCGGTATTGTTACGCTGGTAAGGCCAGTGCAAAAAAAAGCGGACTCCCCAATGCTGGTGACGTTGTTTCCTATGGTTACGCTGGTAAGGCTGCTGCAATTAGAAAAAGCACTATTTGGAATGGCTGTTATAGCACTACCAGAAAGATCAAGATAGACATATTTGTTTCTCCTGTTATAAAGCGTATCTACAATGTTGGTAATATCATTCAACGCAACGGTATACGGATCATAAGCAGTATTGGCGGGCATACTGTCAAGATATATTCCCAATTCAACAGCATTAGGAAAACTTATTTTCCACGAAGCCGTCAGCGTAATACTCGCGTCACCATTTGCAATCGCTGTTGACAAAGCTGATACCGCAACGCTTGCCTCTGCTGCATAAGTTCCGGCTAAAGAACCAGTTCCCGATACTTCCCAGCCAGTAAACATATAACCGGTATGGGTATATGTATTAACAGGCATGGTAACGCTGGTTCCATAATCCGCAGATGTCGGACTGGTTGGCGCGTCACCTGTCCCGCCGCCATTAGCGTAGTTAATAGACAAGATGTGCGCCGTCCACTTAGCCGTCAGCGTAATACTCGCATTATCGGTCTTAATGGCAGTTGATAAATCCTTAACCGCAACGATTGCCTTTGCATTATATATCCCTTCTATGGAACCAGCCCCCGATACTTCCCACCCTGCAAACGTATGACCAATATATGTATAGGTATTATCTGGCATAGTAACATTGGTTCCGTAATCCGCTGATATCGTACTGTTCGGCGCTGTGCCGGTACCACCGCCGCTAGCGTAGTTAATAGACAGCTTATGTACAGTCCATTTTGCGTATAATGTTACGGTCGCCCCGACTGAATCAACCAAGTCTAAAACAGCCTCTTTGTCCGTAAATTTCATCGATCCATCGCTTGTCATCGCCCAACCCGCAAACATGTAACCAGTACGGATAAAAGAATTTTCTTTTAAATCTTGCTCTATGTCCAGGAAAAAGGTGGAAGTCGTCATATCTCCAATGGCTTCGTCAGAGTTTTTATCGTAATTGATATAGTATTTCTTAGTACCCCAACGCGCGTACAGCATTACTGTCGCATTGTTTTCCGTAGTCAGATTGACAACGCTTTGCTCGTCAGTAAATTCAACTGTTCCGCCTTCCGTTTTCGCCCAACCAACAAAGGTATTACCGGTGTAGAAATAGCCATTTGCGGTAAGGGGCTTGGGTTCATCGTATGTATGGCTGCTGTTTGCTGTTGACCCCGTTGCCCCCGACACACCTTTATTGTAGACAACCGTGTAGTTAATGAGGTTCCACTTGGCATACAGTTTAAGGTCTCCGGTAAGAGCCGTACTAAAAACATACTTGTTCAGGAAGCTTTCATCATCCGTATACCAGCCGTCAAAGATGTAACCGGTACGGAAAGGAGAAGTCGGAGCGTTCACAGTTTCACCGTGAAAACGATCTAACGGTGAATCGCCGGTAGTTCCGTCATTATAAACAAAAGTAACGGTGTATCTGATATTGTTAAAATGCACTTCAGTAAAAGTATAGTTAAAAACGCTTGTCATATTCTGATAGACATGAACAACGTCTCGCCAGAAAACAGTTTTGGTATTATCATTTTTTATCAGGGTAAATAAAACGCGGTACATGCCGGAATTTAAATCAACAGAATCAATTTTATTTACCTGCGAAGAGCCGCCTTTAAAGTACAAGGTTTGTTCAGGCGTTCCAGTCAATCTATCAACAGGCGTTATCTTCATATTTACTTCGATTAATCCGTCGGGAAAATCGATGTTCCAGCTAAACACGCCTTTTCCGGCTGTCATTCCTAAAGCGGTAAGTGGAATGGTACAGTTTGTTACCTGCCCTGCCGTAATTACTATACCGGTCAAGGTTCCAGCAGCCGCCGGTTTTGTTTTTTCCGTATCCATGTAAGCGGTTACAGTCAGGTTGTACGTTCCTGCTTGCAGATATATCGGGGCGGATAGATCTGAGTTTGTACGGTCTGTGTTGAGCGTTTCCGTGCCGGTAAACTCCAGCTTGTAAACTTGAAAACTGGTTATTGTGGTATCAGGCAGGATAGTCCGGGCGCCGTCAATGGAAAGAGAAAAAGCGCCTTTGCCCGGCGGCAGTTTTAATATATGTTGATTTACCAAGTTAGAGGGATCATTACAGCCAAAAACAAATATCAAAGCGCAAACAAAAATAAATATTAATAAAAATTTTTTGTTCATGGCCTTACCTCAAATGTTATAGCTGTGGCATACAACTTGTAGTCTTTTATAACTTCCAGCGTCAGGACATGGGTTCCAATCATGTTATATTCGAGGTTAGATGAGCTTAGCGTGAATGTTCCTCCGATTCCGTAAGTGTTGTATACATACCAGGTAATGCTTGTGTACTGCTCAGGGTGTTCCAGTGTAAAGGTGTATGAAGTCTGACCGTTTGAGGATGAACGGTAAATAATTACCGGACCGCCCAAAGACGGAGAACCTTCCGCGATTTGCGTGAAGGTAATATTAATACCGGCGCCGTTAAAGTAAATTGGGCGTTTTTCGGTATGTGAATGATCACGGGCGCAGGTTCTGATTTCTTCGCCTGGTTCCGTTATTGTGGGCGTTATTGTATCAATCCACTCGCTCCAATCATGCCCAAGCGCGGCTATCGATCGTGTTTCGATATGCGTTACGTCAAGGGTACAAGCTCTTGTTTCCTCACCTGCCGTTGTGCAGGTAGGCTCGGTTATTACCGTCCAGTTGCCCCATTTGTGAGTATGCGTTTCCACAGGTTTGTTATTTTGTGGGGCAAGGGGTTCCAATAACTTTACCATTATTGGATTTTCACAGGAATTAAAAATAAGGAGTAATAAGCATAAAAACAGAATAAATAGCGATTTTCGCTTTAATGTGCATATATACATAATATTAATAATGTACATCATTTATGAATATCAGTCAATAGTAGTATGCTAATTTGCTTATTATTATAATTATGTCCTTTAAAGAGAATCTGAGATCAGAACTATCATATAAAAATATGCTGGTTAAAGAACTTGCGGCATTAACAGGAACAAGTAAACATACAATTGATAATTATCTAAATATCCGTGAAGTTATACCTTCCGCCGACATTGCGGTAAAAATTGCCCATGCTCTGGGAGTTACCGTAGAGTACCTTGTAACCGGCGAAGAAACAACTTCCACCAGAGTATCTCATGGCCCTGAAATAAAAGAATTAATTCAGGACTTTAAATTATTAAATAAAGACGACCGCAAAATGATCAAGGATATAATACAACTATTTAAGTTAAAAGAAAAAAAGAACTTTGATATATAAATTACTACTTACAATGAAGAGGTAACTATAAACTACTTATCTGCTCTTCTGTAAGACCGGTACATTCTATTATTTGATCTATAGGCAGATTAATTGCCTTCATTTTTCGGACAATTTCAATGGTATTATCTCTTTTACCTTCTTGTCTACCTTCTTGCTTGCCATCAAGGAAGGAGCCTTCAATTTGGGAGGCGCGATCCCGCCAGGCTTTAAGCCGCCGTTCATGTTCCGCCTGTATCTGCTCGTCAGAGCTTAATTGGTACAGGGTATCTACCGCTTTCCGTATCTCAGGATTTTTTACAGCTACCATCTCAAATTCCTCCTTCCGCTTAGCACGCAGAAATTGCATCCATTCCCAGCCCGCGCTCCCGTCGCTTAATGCGGGAACTTTCGGTAATTCCAAGGTATATATCTCTTCCGGTATCACTTCAAAAATAAGTCCGTTCTTTTTATTTGTAAAGAGGAAGAATTTTAAAATCCATAAAAAAAGTATAGCAAAAAAAACAGACAAAAGCAATTGTAATTATATACTATTTTGTACCATATTTCAGCTTTGGTTTTCAAGAAAAACCTAAGATCATAACTATCCTATAAAAATATGCCTGCGAAAGAACTTCCAATACCGTAATGCTTCAAAATAAAATCTAGCTGAAAAAACTACCGACCACTTGACACATCTATATTAATCGTATACAGTAAAGAAACTTCCGGGGGTGTAGCTCAGTTGGCTAGAGCGTTTGAATGGCATTCAAGAGGTCAGGGGTTCAATTCCCCTCACCTCCAGGAAATATTCCTTATGTTGTAAGGAAATAGACTACCCGACAAACAGCCTACGGCATACCTTTATAACTTTTGTCCATCTGGGAAAAATTATGAATGAAAATAAGCTGTTTATATCAGAAAATCCAATAACCACTCTTGATGAAGATTTATTGGGCAGAAAGAAGTACGCGGAAAATATTGCGCGGGCCTTAACCGGATGGGATGAAAATAAGTCTTTGGTGATCGCATTAGATGGAGAATGGGGCAGCGGTAAGACATCACTGATAAATCTGGCAATAAATGAAGTTAAAAATCAAGTCAAAAATAACAATAAAAAAGAAATAGTTGTTGTACGATTTAACCCGTGGATATATTCTGAAACAGATAACTTACTTGACAGCTTTATTAGTGAATTAACAGCAGCTATAGGTAAAAAGCAAAATAAAGATTTAGTAAAAAAATTAGAGTATTACTCAGAATTACTTACTCTTACCCCGCAAAAAGAACAATTCAAAACCGCTTATAATATTCTTCTTTCAATTCTCGTTCTGCTAGGGATAACATCAACGCAAATTAATCAATTCATTTCTAGTATCCCAAAATTCGTGGGAAATATTCTATATTATGTAGGTATTTTTTTCTTCTTATTTGTAATTTTATCCCCGATTATTCCATGGATTTTGTCGTTAGTACATATAAGATCAAAATATAATGAAAAATCCATAAATCAGCTAAAAGAAGAAATTACAGAATTATTACAAAAAACAAATAAAAAATTACTTATCGTCATTGATGATATTGACAGGCTAACAAGTCAGGAAATAAAACAAATATTCAGAATAATTAGAACTAATGCCGATTTCCCCAATACGATATATTTATTGGCATTTGATAGAAAAATAATAGAAAAAAATCTCAATGTCCAAGAAAAGGTATCGGGCCGTAATTATTTGGAAAAAATAGTACAGGTACTTTTTACATTACCTTCTACTCCGGATAATAAGGTTCACAATTATTTATCAAATAAACTGAACGAACTATTTATTTCATTGTCTGAAACTGTATACAAATTTTTCAAGGATAATTCATATTATTCATCCATATTTAATTCTGGTTTTAAGTATTTTTTTAGAAATATACGAGATGTAAAAAGATATATGAATAGTCTAAAATTCAACATTTTGCAGTTAATACAAGATAAAACAATTGAAGTAAATCCCATTGATATGGCCGCCATTGAAGTATTGCGTGTTTTTGAACCGAACTATTATAATTATCTTTCTAAGAACAAAAGTCTTTTTACAGACTTCAAATCGTCACTTGGAGATGAAAAATCATTTCGTGAAGAACGAAAAAAACACATACAGGAAAGTTTTAATAATCCCGCAAGTAAAAAAAATAGAACGCATTTACAGAATTTGATTTATGAGCTTTTTCCGCAGACGAAAAGTATAGTTATTGAAAGCGGAATTAATTTTGACTCCAGTTCTTTAGAGTGGGTTCAAGAGTTAAGAATTTGTTCAAGTAAGATATTTGACTCTTATTTTAATTTTATCCCGGGCGGTGATGAAAAAGAAGTAAGTATCTATGAACTTGAAAAAGCTGTTATTGCATCAAATAATTATGCTTCATTTAACAAACTTATTAATACATATACAAAAGATGGAAGAATCATTAATTTTTTGACGAAGATGCTTGATTTTTCTTCCATGGATGAATTTTTTAAAAGTGAAAATTTTTATAATATAACCCTTGCGTTACTTGATAGTTTTGTAAATTTATCGGTAGGTACAAGTTTCAATACTATTGAGTGGCAAGATAAGATGATAACTAACATAATATATAGTTTATTGAAAAGAAATGATGATCTTGAAAAAAATTATCAATTGTTATCAGATGTTATAAATAAAACTAATTCTCTATATGGTCCAATATACTTATTATGTCAAATTAGAAAGGTATTCATAGCTGGTCTTAGAATTCCGGAAATTGTTTCAGATACCCATCTATTAGATTTAAAATGTATTTGTATCAAAAAATTATGTTCAAATAAATATCGTTTACAGGATGAAGCTAATATATTTTATATTTTGGAATGTTGGAGTGACTGGGGCATTAATCCTGATGAGTATAATCAATATTTACAAGAGTTATTTACCAATGATGAGATGTTTATTAGATTTTTTGATAAATTTGAATATAGTCTTCAAGAAAATTTAGAGGATGTTACGGAATCCGAAAAGAAATTTCGTTATAATTACTTAAAAAAGTTTTATTCTCTGGATACAGTAAAACAAAAAATAGAAAAACTAAAGGAAAATAAGAATATATATGAAAAACACAAATCTTCTATTAATATTTTTCTTAAGGATTTCAGTACTCACGATGATGATGCATACTTGTAGGATTAACTATATATTTAATTTATACCAACATTGAAGTTTTTACAACAAAAATACCTCTCTAAACTTGATTTCCAAGTACAACCTGTGCTATAATACTGCAACCCATGTACATTTTTCTAATGATAATCTGCGGTATCGTCCTCCTCTGGTTCGGTTATAATTTATTTTTTGGTAAACTTTCCCCGTTTTATCCAAGCCTTCCATGGAGTAAAAAGAAAAAATTTAAAGGAACCCCAGGCGATGCAAAGGTCTGTCCTGTCTGCTCTATGCTTATGCTAAAAGGAGATTTGTTAAAAACTGTCGTCTTTCCGCCTAAAAATCCGGAAAGTATAGACCGTATTATGTATATTAAAGGCTGTTTTAGCTGTCTTAATAATAATGTGCCTCGGCGTTGCCCGATATGTAAAACAAAACTGTCTGTCGAGGATTTTCTTGTTGCGCGTATGTTTGAACGCCCATTCACAAAGAACCATGTTCATGTACTGGGTTGTAATCGTTGCAGAAAAGTATAATTACTTTATAACTTTTGCTTCCCGCTTAATCGTATGTGTTCGGTGGTTTTATACAAAGAATAGTCAAATTTGTTATTTAACCTGAGCCACCGCGTCCTTAATGGCTGTTAGCCGAACATCTTCACTGTCAGTGTACGCCGTCGTTGGAAGCGTCGTGTCTTTGCGCGGGGTAAGCGCTCCCGTGGGACAGGTGGAAACGCAAAGGCCGCAGTTCGTGCAGTTTTTATCTTCACCTAACGGCAGGCTGAATGGGGGCTCTACCGTCGTGTCAAAGCCGCGTCCTACAAAGCCGAATACGCCGCTTCCCGATTCAATGCAGATGCGTACGCAACGGGCGCAAAGGATACACTTGTTTCTGTCCCTTACAATATACCGATGGCTGTCGTCAATGGGGTGCTTTGTTTGTTCTCCGCTTAAAGCTTCCTGATTCGCGCCATAGACTGCCGCATATTTGCGTAATTTGCATTCGTCGGCGTCGGCGCAACCGCAGGAAAGACATCTTGACGCTTCTATCTTTGCCTGCTCTTCAGAGAATCCCAATTCAACTTCATTAAAATTATTATCGCGCTGTTCTTTGGTAAGCATGGGCATTTGCACTTTCTCAACTTTTTCCACGCTGTTTCCCTTTTCATTTACAAAAGTGGCGGGATCAATGTCTTTATAATCTTTTGCTTTAATATGATGATAAGGCTCAGGTTCCATGGTAATA
>Ga0268262_10006882_pt1 | contig 10762 bp, 10 predicted proteins | sample TergutNc150P3_FD_190354 | JGI IMG/M metagenome (GOLD analysis project Ga0268262, IMG submission 190354) | Nasutitermes corniger P3 segment gut microbial community from laboratory colony in Florida, USA - Nc150 P3 (SPAdes) (version 2) | ecosystem: Host-associated > Arthropoda: Insects >...
AAACGCTGACCTCTTACGGGTATATACGGGTGCCGCGGGTGCAGGTATCCGGGGAATTTGCCCTGCGCGGCGAGGTACTGGATATTTTCCTGAGCGGTGATGATGCGGCGGCGGAAACTGCCGAAGCGTACCGTATTCTGTTTGATTTTGATCAGGTGGAATCAATCAAGCGCTTTGATCCGTATACGCAGAGCGGGCCCGCTGAAAAACTGCCGGAACTGCTTCTCCGCCCCCTGCGGGAAGTGGTCTGGACTGATGAGCGAATCGAAGCGCTGGAAAAAAACCTTGCCGCCTTCAGGGAATTTTCCGACGGCGGTAAGGCCATTATTGAGGAATTGATTGAGAAACGTGGCATTGCCGGTGAAGAAATGTTGTACCCGCTGGCTTTTGAGAAAATGGTGTCAGGCACCATCCTTGATTATCTTGGAGACGAGGGAACTCTGGTATTAATGGACCGGGAACGGCTGGATAACGCCCAGGAAAGCCTGAACCGCGAGTACCGCAGTTTGTATTCACATTCGCGGCGGGAGGGCGTATCGCGGCGTGAATATCCTCTGCCGGAACGCCTGCTGCTTGATTTTAAGAATCTGATCACCGGCTGCAGCCGGATCGTTTCTTTCAAAAATATCAAAAGTGAACCGGAGCCCGGAGTCTGTCATATCAATATGGGCTGTGAGACGGCGCGGAGTTTCTTCGGCAACATTGATTATTTGAGAGAAGAATTTGCCGCGTTATATACAAGCGGCTGGCATATTGTCGTGGCCGCCGAATCCGAAGTGCAGGCGGAGCGCATACGGACGATTCTTCCCCCTCACGATCTGCTTTCCATAATAGCATTGCCCCTGTCCGCCGGTTTTTCCCTGCCGGAACTGAAACTCATGCTGGTGCAGGAGAACGAAATTTTTGGCCGCCGCAAACGAATACCCCGTTCCCTCAAGACCGCGCATTCAAGTCCTATCGACACTTTTGTAGAACTGAACCCCGGCGATTATGTCGTCCATGTTAATCACGGCATCGGCCTGTTCAAGGGCATAGAACGGATTAACACGTTTGGTTTTGAACGGGACTATATACAGCTTGAATACGCGGGGGATGAAACAGTATTCGTGCCGGTGGAACAGGTCAATCTGGTTCAGCGTTACATCGGCAATGAGGGCCAGCCGCCGCGTTTGGATACGGTAGGGTCAAAAAGCTGGGAGAGCCGCAAGCATAAGGTAAAGCAGTCCGTTGAAGACATAGCCCAACGGCTCATTGATCTGTATTCAAAGCGCAGACAATCGCAGGGTTTTGCCTTTCCCCGGGATTCGGAATGGCAGACCATGTTCGAGGCGGCCTTTCCCTTTGAGGAAACCGAGGATCAACTCCGCTGTGTGGAGGAAATCAAACAGGACATGGAAAGCCCCAACCCCATGGACCGGCTGATCTGCGGGGACGTTGGTTACGGTAAAACCGAAGTTGCGGTGCGGGCCTGTTTCAAGGCGATTATGGGCGGTAAACAGGCGGCGTTTCTTGCCCCCACCACGATCCTCGCCGAGCAGCACTATGAAAATTTTCAGGAACGTTTTTCCCGTTTCCCCGTGCGCATCGCCATGCTTTCCCGTTTTGTCGATAACAGAAATATTAAGATGATTTTGAAACAGGTTAAAAACGGTGAAATAGACCTGTTGGTAGGAACCCACCGGATTATTCAGCGGGATGTGGCGTTTAAGAACCTGGGGCTGATTGTCATTGACGAGGAACAGCGTTTTGGCGTTAAGGACAAGGAACGATTAAAAGAACTGAAAACCAATGTTGACTGCCTGACCCTTTCGGCGACTCCCATTCCCCGTACATTGCACATGAGCCTGTTAAAAATCCGGGATATGAGTCTGTTGACCTCCCCCCCTCCGGGCCGCCATCCCATTGAAACCGTCATTGAGGAATACAGCGACGAACGGCTGGTGCAGGCGATACGGAGTGAAGTTGAGCGGAGAGGGCAGGTTTTTTTCCTCCACAACCGCATAGAAACCCTGCGGGAAACCAGGATTAAAATTGAACATCTGGTGCCGGAAGTGTTAGTTGAAACCGCCCACGGCCAGATGGATTCTCATAATCTTGAGGACATCATGCACCGTTTTATCCACGGCGGTTTTCATGTGCTGGTGTCAACGGCCATTATTGAAAACGGCATTGATATTCCCAATGTTAATACCATTATCATTGACCGCGCCGATATGTACGGCGTGTCCCAGTTATACCAGCTCCGGGGCAGAGTAGGGCGTTCCGACCGCGTGGCGTATGCGTATCTGTTGTACCCGCGGGAAAAGGCAATTACCGAATTGGCGATGAAGCGGCTCCAGGTTATTTCCGATTTTACCGAACTTGGCTCCGGTTTTAAGATTGCCATGAAGGACATGGAGATTCGCGGCGCGGGGAACCTTTTGGGCCGCGAACAGTCAGGCGACATTTACGCGGTTGGGTTTGACCTGTACCTCAAACTGCTGGATGAGGCGGTCCGGCGGCTTGAAAATTCCGATTACGAGGCCGAGACCGAAACCCTGCTGGAACTGGAATATTCGGGCTTTATCCCCGACAGCTATATTGATTCAGATCAGGAAAAAATGGAAATATATAAGATGATAGCCGCTATCCGGGACAAGGGGGAACTGGAGCGGGTTTATGCGGAACTGCTGGACCGCTTTGGCCCCCTGCCCGATGAAGCCGCTTCCCTTTTGGCCCTGGCGGAGATTAGGATTATCTGCCGGGAACTTGCCGTTTCTTCCCTGCGGGAACGAAACGGCGTTGTGCGCATTGAGTTTACAAAAGTTTCCCGCATCAATGTTGACCGGCTGGTGCGGCTTATGCAGGACTCATCGGGCAGGGTAAAACTTGATCCGCAGAAGCCCAATGCGCTGATGCTGACGGTGGGCAATATCGGCCTGAAGGAAAAAAGCGAGTTTATTCGTGAAAAACTGGCGGTGCTGGCCTAGGCTGTAAACGGGGAGTTGGGGTTATTGCCATGATAAAAACCATTATTTGTTTTGCTTATACGATCGTTACTATGTTGATCTTGATTCCCATCGGAATAATAGTGGTTTTGTTCAGCCTGTTGGGTCTTCGCCGGCTCATAGCGGTTCTTATGTACCGTGTTGGTCAGGGCTGGGCGCGGCTTTTGATAGGCATTATCGGATGTAAAGTTACTGTCATGGGCAGGGAGAATATACCCCGCAGGGGCGGCGTTTGTTTTTTCAGTAACCACGGCAGTGTATTTGATATTGTATTGCTGCTTGCCTATTCGGGCCGGCTGCTGGGTTTTGTTGCCAAAAAAGAATTGCTGTTTATTCCGCTCTTGAATATATGGATATTCGTATTGGGCGGACTGTTTATCAATCGGAAAAATCCCCGCAAGGCGCTCAAAACCATTAATGTCGGCGTTGCGCGGATCAAATCCGGAAGCGCCATGATTATTTTTCCCGAAGGTCATCGTTCCCGCGGACAGGGCATTTTACCATTCCGTCCCGGTTCGTTTAAGCTGGCCACTCAGTCGGAAGCGGTTATTGTTCCGGTTGCCATTACCGGCACCTACGATATTTTTGAAAAAAATTACCGCGTAAATTCCGGTCCGGTAAGCATTACCTTTTGCAAACCGGTCAATACCGCGGATATTCCGGCGGCAGACCGTAAAACCATTCTTTCGGATCAGATTTACGGAGTTATTAAAAGAGAGTTGGAAAAGGGGAGTAGTGGTGACTAATACTGGGGCGTATACACATTTACATTGAAACAGCTATTTTTTCTCTGACCAATTCCCCGATAATTTCAGCGGGCGTTTTATGGTAGGCTTCTGCCTTGGTTAAAATATAATTGGCGGAAACTTCATCAAGAGTACCCAGTAAAGCACGTTGGCGCGCAAATATACCGGGAATATTGGTGAGTTTGGGAGTAGTTTTTGTCAAGAGTTCATCAAGAGCATCCGCTTCCTCATCAGTCATGGTTGGCATAGTTTTCTCCTAAATTCCAAGTTGGAGCCGAAATGAATCCCGGCACCGCATAGCATGAAACACATTGATTCCTCATCAATATAACCCTAATATCAGTTGAATAGCTTTCTCTATATTCAATAGGTATTTCGATAATGCCATTATGTGCAAAAGTACCAAATTCAACGGCTTCCATAGCAATCCTCTTAAAAATTATGGATGTTTTTTATTATACCCACAAAAAAGGTTTATGAACAGAATTTATTCTCTCAACCCACGACGGGTGCCAGGTACCAATAGCATTACTGCCGAATTCTTAAGTTTATAGTGTTGTAACAAACACCGTGCGTTACCGCTTAACCGCGCCTGACCTTTTGACTTTTTTTTGCCGAGGAATCTTTAAGCCTAATTTCAATTATTTCTTCCATAGCCACAATAACCAGAGGATATTCCGCTTTTTCCATTATGGACATCAGATATTCAATCCGTTGTCTTTCAGGGTCACGATAATACGGCGGTTTGGGCTCCTTGTCGATACCATAGGCCAGCCAATTCAGGGAAATTTCCAAGATTTCACAGGCTTTTACCGCTAAATCAAAATCAAGATATTGGGTTCCGTTGATGATTTTGGAGACTGCGGTTTGGGTGATTTTCAGTTGTTGTGCTAAATCCGTCTGTTTGAAATTCCTGAGTTTCAAAGCGGCTGCCAGCCGTTCTCCATAAGTCTGTTTCATCTATATAAAGTTTCGCATAAACCTTATAAATTTTCACTGCACAAAGTATTGCTAAAATAGAATATAGTATGCTATTATAGAATACACAGGAGTTTTTATGGAATATTTCAACCATATTCGCTATGAACCAATGGAAATAGCCCTGAAAGGGGTTGGTTTGAAGGTAGTTTATGTGGAAAAACGCGGTAACAAAACGGTTATTACGGTAACACGATTCGAGCAGCCCGAAAAGACGAAATTCAGGAGGATAGCGTGAGATATTTACAAAGAATGACGGCCATAGCGGCTATGATAACAGCCGTTGTGGTTTTATACCTGACCGGATGTCAGAATTCAACAGACAGTACGGTGTTTATTCCCCCCGTTACGTATCCCGTTTCAATTGAATACTACTGGGTAAACCAGCATGGCAGTCTGGTTACTACCTCAGGCGGCGCAGTTACTATAGCCGCCGGAGCGACACTGACCATTACCGCGCAGAGTACCGGTTATACGGTTGTGCGGTGGCATTTGGACGGCGTTGATACCGGTCAGAGAGGAAACACCTATGAGTTCTCAAGTATGGCGATTGGTAAACATACCGTAGGCTTGCTGGTTAGCAAGGACGGTAAACTGTATAACACCACTATTATCATTACGGTATTGTAACAGGAGGAATGAGCAATGAAAAACAAGCAATATAGCATATTATTCGAAACGGTACTTATGGCCGCGCTGTTGTTTACCGCCTGTGATAATGTTGTCGGTCCGCCGGTCATTATAAGGCCCGTTGATGATGGCTATGGAAAAATAAGCATCAATTGTACCGGAGATACGGCGCATCAGGATGCGGCGCGGACGGTGTTACCATTAACTGTTTTTGATAAATATGTGTATACCTTTACCAAAACAGGCGGAAGGATCGGAGTAATTAAAACACCCGATGATGACGGGTTCTTTACCCTGGAAACGGGCAGTTACACGGTCACGGTACAAGCCTATATCGGCGCCGCTGAGCCGTATACCCTGGCGGCAAGCGGAGTTTCCTCACCGTTTACTGTCGGCCCCGGTACTAATGCTCCGGTAGAAGTTCCCCTCACGGCGGTTACTGCCGGAGAAGGGAAATTCAACTATACCATTACCTGGCCGGCGGGCGTTACCTTAGAACAAATCACCCTGCAGCAATGGCCGAATATGAATACGATTACCTTAAGCCCCGATACCGTAACCGCGGGAAACGGCATTACTGAAACGCTGGAATTGGGAACCGGTTCTTATCTTTTGACCGTTTATATCAGTAAAACCGGGTTTTACGCAGGCACCAGCGAAGTAATACATATCTATCCGTCATTGTCTACGGTATACGCCAAAGAATTTAGTGATGATGATCTGTTTTCCACGGATATGACGGTAACGAATACCGCCCAATGGAACGCCGCCCTTATGACTATCCGCAATAGCGGCGGCGGCGCTGCCAACCTAAAACCCTATACCATTACGGTAAGCGGGGATATTCCGGTTTCCGGAAGCACCAATTATTCTTTCGGTTCTGTATCTAACGTATCGGTAACCATAAGGGGCAGCGGCAGGCTCTACCTTACCAGCACGGGTAATATTATCAGGACTAACAGTAATCAAACCGTTTACATTGACAGCGCCGATCTGACCCTGGAAGGGCTTACAAATGGCCACAATAACTCGACTATTAATAATAACTCATCGGTAGTTTATATAGCTGGTGGTACGCTGGAATTACGAGATGGAAAAATCACCGGCAATACCACCTCCTACAACGGCGGCGGGGTGTATGTGGGTGGTAGTGGAACCTTTACCATGAACGGCGGGGAAATCTCCGGCAATACCTCCTTCTCCTCCTCCTCCTTAACCTACGGCGGCGGGGTGTATGTTGATGGAACCTTTACGATGAGCGGTGGGGAAATCTCCGGCAACTACACCAAAAGCTACGGCGGTGGAGTGTATGTTGGTGGAACTTTTACGATGAGCGGGGGGGAAATCTCCGGCAATACCGCCTCCTACGGCGGCGACTCCGGCGGCGGCGGGGTGTATGTTAATGGAACCTTTACGATGAGCGGGGGGAAAATCACCGGCAATACTGTTTCCTCCTCTTACTCTCCCTATGGCGGCGGGGTGTCTGTGGGTGGTGGAACCTTCACCATGAGTGGTGGGGAAATCTCCGGCAACTCCGGCGGCGGGGTGTATGTGGGTGGTGGAACCTTTACGATGAACGGCGGGGAAATCTCCGGCAATACCTCCTTCTCCGGCGGCGGGGTGTATGTGGGTGGTGGAACCTTCACCAAAACAGGCAGTGGGACTATTTACGGTTTTACTGACGGGAATGCCAAAAGCAATGTGGTAAAAGACAGTTCCGGCGTTGTTCAAAATAACTGTGGTTATGCGGTATATGTAGTTTCCAGCTTAACCAATCGCAGGGAAACGACCGCTGGGCCGGGGGTTAACCTGGATTCGAATAAAATCGGCGCGGCAGGGGGATGGGAGAATAACCTTGGCGGCCTTGCCGCTCAATTAACCTGGCTGCAAATATACGCGGCAAGCGGTACAACCTATACTTATGAAGTCACTGCTGATGAAAATTTGGACTTCTGTGCCCTTTCCTACGTCGGCAAAACCAATGTGACCATTCTTTTGAAAGGCGATACGGTAAAGCGGACGGTTAATCTTTCCGGTAACGGTTCGCTGTTTTCGGTTTCATCCGGTGTTACGCTGATACTGGACAAGAACCTTACCTTGCGGGGACACGCCGATAACAGTAGATCGCTTGTTAGGGTATATTCAGGCGGTACGCTGGTAATGCGTGAAGGATCGGTTATTACTGGCAATACCTCCTCCTCCTCCTCCGGCGGGGTGTCTGTGGAAGATGGAACCTTTACGATGAGCGGGGGTGAAATCTCCGGCAATACCTCCGACTCCTACGGCGGCGGAGTGTATGTTGGTGGAACTTTTACGATGAGCGGTGGGAAAATCTCCGGCAATACCGCCTCCTACGGCGGCGGGGTGTCTGTTGGTGGAACTTTTACGATGAGCGGCGGGGAAATCTCCGGCAATACCTCCTCCTACATCGGCGGCGGCGGCGGGGTGTACGTGTATTATGGAACAACCTTTACGATGAGTGGCGGGAAAATCACCGGCAATACTGCTTCCTCCAGCTACGGCGACGGGGTGTATGTTGATGGAACTTTTACGATGAGCGGGGGTGAAATCTCCCGCAATACTCCCTCTTACATGGTGGTTGTGAACAGCAGAGGAATCTTTACCAAAACAGGCGGCGGGACTATTTACGGTAGTTATCAAAGTTACCCTGTGCTTGTTGTGGGTTCTTCCAAGAGCAGGGAAACGACCGCCGGGCCGGGGGTTAACCTGGATTCGAGAGTTGATGGTACAGCGGGTGGATGGGAGTGAGTAGGGGGGGTAAGGAATATTGGGAGGTGGCGGTTGTCAAATTTTTGATAAAGGAGTATTTTATGGAAAACAAGACAAGTTTTTTTGTCATTATGGTCACATCTGTTGTCAATCATAAAAATTCCGTAATAACGTTAGTCGTAATTATATATATTTTTGAAAATGATTTTATATATTATGTTTATAAAATAGTGAGGAAAAATAATGACAAATGACATAAAAGCATTAGAAGTAAAATTACATGAACTAGAGCCTATTTTAAAAGACAAATTGCTTAAAGTAAATGATTTTAATTCTCTAATTGGTTTTCAAATAGCATATATGTCTAATTATTTACCAACACTTGAATTTGCAGTCGACTATTTAAAAGAAGATTCAATTGCAGGGTATGCCAATTTTGGGATTTTGATAGACAGAATGATAGGTATAAAAATTGATGAACTCACTAGGTTTTTAACAGATTCGGAACTTATTGAATTATCAGAAAATCAGAATTTAAAAAAATCAGATCTCATGGAAGCATTAAGCAAAATGCATATATCTCGAAAGTTACAAATATCTATATTTTTTACATCACAAATATCTATTATTAGAGATCAATATTTAACTCGAGCAAGTACAAAATACGATCCTATCAATAAAATAATAACATGGTCAAATTTTTTCTCGCATTTTATACATAACCCTATCCTTCATGATTTTTATATGGATGATGAGACAATAGATATTGCCGAAAAAGAATTATTAGAAGCAAAGAGAAAAATTCAGACTAAAAATACCAAAGACTATGATTATGCATTAGCTCAAAAATGGTGTACTAATACTGTATTATCTGAAAAAATAATGATAGACATTCCTAAATACTTTATTGGTCCTAAACTTGCATGGTTGGAAGCAATGGTAGGATTAAATGTTGCAAAAGTTTTGCTAAGAAACGATAAGGAAGCGATGGCAAATGTAAATGAATATACTGAAAAGATTATAGATTATTTAATGAATAACCATCTGTCAAAAAGTAAATATGCATATAGAGAAAATCTTAATTCATCGGGGCCATCTCCAAATCTAAAAATAATACTTGGATCTAGAGATTTCAATTTTACTGCGTTAGACAATATGTCTATATTATGTGAAAATGAAAAGGAAACCTTTGTAATAATTATTCCATCAGTGTATGAATTTTATGTTAATCAAAGCATAAGAGATAAACATAAACTTATATATGAAAATGGCGATGAAAATGAATTGTATATACCAATATGGAACAATATGTTTTTTATAATGGAATTCTGTAGTTCTCCAGCTGATTTTTTTATTCAATATAAAGATGTTTTATGTGAACCGTCAAATTCATTATTATTAGATTTTTGGAGCGGATTTTCAGATAAAATTAACGAAATTATAAAAAAATCTAACACTATTGTTGGTAAAATAGAATTAACATATTCTGGTTTTGCTGAACAGAAAATATTAGATACATTAAAAAACATTAAGGCAACTTCTATGCAAGTTTTAATAGTTTATAGTATATTAATTCCACTTGAAATACTGGCAAAGGATGTAGCAGGTTTTGATATTGATACAGATTTATGGTCTATGAATAGATTAACTATTGCATCAATATTAACAGCTAAATTATCACCATTGTCAAGTTTTTTTGAAGAAAATAAGCGTGATATACATAACGAGATTAAAGAGAATTCTGCAAACAATACCATTATAAATAATTTAGAAAAAAATATAAAAGAAATTACTGAATCAACAAATGATTTATTGATACAATTTCAAGACAATTGGTTTATAGAAATTCAAAAAATAAATTTTGAAATACAAAATATTTTAAAAAGTGGGCTGACGATTGATGAGATCAACGATAAATTAAGCGAATATTATATCACATTAAAGTGAAGAGAGCCTATCCGATATTTTGTATAAATGACTGAATATCATAAGAACGGAACCAACTCTTTCCCGAACTTTCCCGAACTCAATGGCAAACTGGTTAAAAGCCTGCCATTATTCCCTTATCGGCATACTCCATTTCTTATTGGCGTTACGGATAGCCAGATAAAGTATTTTAAGTAGAGCGTCGTCAGTGGAAGATGTCGATCTGTTTTTGGTTACTTTTCTCATCGAAACGGTATCCGTCACTTTTCTGACGGCATAATGAGGCGGGCAGACAGACGGGGTAGCAAAAAAACCGGCGGCTTTTTACCTGCCACGGGCTGTCTGCCGCTCCCCTTCCGGGTGAATTATATCGGACACTAATTCCCGCAATGTGTCAGCATATATTCCCTCAATACTGAATTTATTCTTGTTTGATACCCTTTTCCAAAAGAACGAAACCACTCCAGTACATCAGCGTCATAATTTATCTTTACGGGTATTTTAACAGGCCGGTACTAAGGAACGATTCAGCAATTTTGCAGGCACAAACCTGGCAAGTTGTTCCTGTGTCAGGGCAGGCATATCAGAAAAATCAATATCTTTATCCCGTTCGCTCCTCATCAAGAGGGGGCAAATCATCAATGGTTCTTACTACAGTTGGCATAATATACCTCCTGTTCATGTTTGGATGCCCGCCGGGCCGAAATTATCCGAACGGTTTCTTCACTGGGTTCTGTTTCTACCACAAATAATACTATTCCTGCC
>Ga0268262_10006883_pt1 | contig 10761 bp, 10 predicted proteins | sample TergutNc150P3_FD_190354 | JGI IMG/M metagenome (GOLD analysis project Ga0268262, IMG submission 190354) | Nasutitermes corniger P3 segment gut microbial community from laboratory colony in Florida, USA - Nc150 P3 (SPAdes) (version 2) | ecosystem: Host-associated > Arthropoda: Insects >...
TTCCTTAAGCAGCGTCGGATTGGCGTGGCCGAGCGCGTTCACCGCTATCCCCGAGCCGAAATCCAAATACTCCTTGCCGTCGGCGTCGTAAACGTACATCCCCTTCCCGCGAACGAACGGCGCGCCGCCGCGCTTGTAAGTAGGGACGAATATCTCTTCGGGAGATACGTCCGTCGTCATCTTCGGGATCTTTACTTTCTTTGCCGCAGACGGTTTCGCTTTCTTTGCCGCGGACGGCTTCGCTTTCTTTGCCGACGGTTTCGCTTTTTTCGCCGCCGCAGCCTTTGTTTTCTTCGCCGCCGCCTTTTCCGTTTTCTTCGCGGGCGTTTTCTTCGCCGCGGCCGTCTTAGTCTTCTCCGCCTTTTTCGCTTTCGTCTTCGTCATAATATCTTAACCCCTTTCGATTTTGCGGGTTGATTTATTTTCGATAATTATTTTTGTATGGTGGTTCCCTGCGTTTTTTTCTCGTCCAATTCGTCCGTCAGCGTCGCGGGCCCGTGCCACCCGCATATATGCACCCGCTCGACGCCGGCCTCCACCGCCGCCGCCGCCGAACGCAGTTTGGGAATCATGCCGCCCGTAACGTCGCCCGACTCTATCAGACCCTCTATCTCCGATATGCGTATGATATTGCGCACCGCGCCGCCGATCTTCACGCCCGGCACGTCGGAGATGAAAATCAGGTCGCCGGCTTTCATCGCTTTGGCGACCTCGCCCGCCGCAGAGTCGGCGTTGACGTTGTAGATTTCGCCGCGCAAACCTGCCGAAACGGGCGAGACGACGGGTATGCAGCCGGCCGAAAACAAGGCGTTGATGATTTCGGTCTTCACCGCGCCGATCTCCCCGACGAAACCGATGTCCTTGCCGTTCACAAGCAATTTATCGGCCGTCAGCAGCCCGCCGTCAACCCCGCTTAAACCGAGCGCGGGGACGTTCTTCTTAACCAGCTCGTGCACTATGCGTTTGTTGACGTCGCCGGACAAAACCATCTGCACGACCCGCACGGACTCCGCGTCGGTGACGCGCATGCCCTCTACGAATACGGACTCCTTGTTCAGCTTGTCGAGCTGGCGGGCGATGTCCTTGCCCCCGCCGTGAACTATGACGGTGAGGCGGTCGGGATAAAAATCCTTGACGCTTTGCGCGAACTCCTCTAAAAGCCCCGGAGCGTCTACGGTAGAGCCGCCGATTTTTATTACCGCCGTTCCTGTCAAGCCTGTCGCCATAATCTTTTTCCCTTATATCGTTGCGGTGATAACCGTTTGTATAGATACTACCGCAAAAGCCCCGTCGTCTCTTTCAACCCGAACATGATATTCATATTCTGCAACGCCTGACCGCTCGCCCCCTTCAACAGATTGTCCAACGCCGACACCGCGATTACCGGCTGGCCGCCGCCTCCGCCTGTGAAGGCTATGTCGCAGCGGTTCGTGCGGGCTACGTATGAGATTTGCGGCAAGTCCGACGCTTCGCGCACCCTCACGAAATCCGAACCTGCGTAAAACCGTTTGACGATGTCGGCGCACTCCGCCGCGCCTGTCTCCGTCTTCAAATATATCGTTGACAATATCCCGCGGTTCACCGGCAACAGGTGCGGCGAAAAGGTTATCGTGACGGGCCGCCCCGCCGCGACCGACAGCTCCTGCTCTATCTCCGGCGTGTGGCGGTGCCTGCGGCCTATAGAGTACGCGCTGAAATTCTCGTTGGCCTCCGGGAAGTGGGTGTTCTGCTTCAGCCCCCGCCCCGCCCCGCTCACCCCGGACTTCGAGTCGGCGATCACCCACTCGATTTTCACCCCGCCCTTGTACAATGGGAGGAGCGGCAGGAGCACGCTGGTAACATAGCAGCCGGGATTGGCGATGATCGACGCTTTGGCGATTTGATCGCGGTAGTGCTCGCAAAGCCCGAACACCGCCCGTTCGAGAAGATGCGGCGCGGCGTGGGCTGGATGGTTCGCGTCGCAGTACCACTCCTTGTAGACGTTCGCGTCCCTGAGCCGGAAGTCCGCGCTGAGGTCGATAACCTTGATCCCGCGATCTATGACAGGCAGCAGCAGCTCCGCGCTGGCCGCGTGCGGCAGACACGAAAAAACGCAGTCCGCGTCTAAGGCGGCGGCCTCATGAGGCGGTATCAGCACGTCGTCGCATATCCCCGCGAGCGCGGGGAATACGGAGGAAAGCGTCTTCCCGTCGTAGCTCTGCGAGGAGACGTAGCTGATCGACGCGCCAGGGTGAAAGCCGAGCAGCCTGACCAGCTCCGCCCCCGTGTAGGAGGTCGCGCCCAATACGCCGACCCTTATTTTATCCTTGCATGATTCCATAAAATCTATACCCTTTAAACGTAAACGGCGCGGATGATTTTCGTGCGCCCCCGCGATAATATTTAATGAATATAATATAACGGGCGCGGAAAGTCAAAATTTTTTGATATTGAGCTTATTTTTGTGAAAAGCTTGCTTTCGGCGGCGAATTATAGTATATTTATTAGGTTAGCGGCCGAAAACAACAAAAAAGGGGGCTGGAAATGACGCATGACGAGCAAAACCTCTATATGTCGGCGGAGTACGCCGAGTCTATCCGTTATATGGACAACGCCAAGGAGACGCTGAAAAGGGCGGAAAAACAGGACGACGGGTGGTACAAAGACGCAAAATACGTCCGAACCGCCTGCGGAACGGCGTATTTGGGCGTTTTACGCGCCCTTGACGCGTGGCTCACCCTGAAAGGGATAGAAATACCTAAGAAGAAGAAGCACACGACGATAGACTTTTATCTGTCCAACGTCGCCAAGTTAGATAAAAAAATGTTGGGCTACCTGAACACGGCATACAATATTTTGCATTTGGAAGGCTATTACCGCGAAGAAACAAGCGTAGATACCATTGAAAGCGGGTTTAAGGCCGCCTACATAATAATCGGCAAAATCAAGCCCGAAAATCCCGTTGACGTGCCTGAAACTCAGGGCGACAGGGTCAAGAGGGCTTGGAATAAGATGATGATCTCTTTGGCGGTGACGTTTAGGTTTTAAGGAGCGTTGGACATCCCGCGCATTGAGCTTTATTTTTATAAAAAATCTGCTTTTGACGGCGAATTATACTATATTTATTGTATAAACCGCCAAACCAACCGCATAGGGGGAACAAAATGACGCTTGAAGAACAAAACGCCTTTCTGTCTAAAGAGTACAAAGAAGCCGTCCGCTACATGGACAACGCCGAAGAGACGCTGAAGAGGGCGGGAAAGCAGGACGATGGGCATTACGATGACGAAAAGTACGTTCGGTCGGCATGCGGAATCGCGTATTTAGGGGTTTTACGCGCCCTTGACGCATGGCTTGCTATGAAAGGGATAGAGTTTTCGAGCAAAAAAAAGCAAAAATCAATAGAGTTTTACGAGTACACGATTGCTCGGATAGATAAAAAAATGCTGTCCCTCCTGAAATCCGCATACGGCGCGCTGCACTTGGCCGGCTATTATCACGGAGCCACAGGAATAGGTACAATTAAAGACGGGTTCGACAACGCTCACCGCATAATAGACAAAATCAAGCCCGAAAATCCCGTTGAAGTCCCTGAAACTCGGGGCGACAAGATCAAGAGAGCTTGGAATAAGATGATGATCTCATTGGCGGTGACGTTTAGGTTTTAGGGGACGGTTGGGCATACTGCGTGTTGAGCTTTATTTTTGTAAAAAATTTGCTTTTGACGGCGAATTATACTATATTTGTTAAGTTAGCCGTCAAAAAACAACAAAAAGGGGGAACAAAATGACGCTGGAAGAACAAAACGTCTTTCTGTCGAAGGAGTACGCCGAGACTGTCCGTTACATGGACAACGCCGAAGAGACGTTGAAAAGGGCGGGAAAACAGGATCATGGGTGGTACAAAGACGCAAAATACGTCCGAACCGCTTGCGGAACGGCGTATTTGGGCGTTTTACGCGCCCTTGACGCGTGGCTCACCCTGAAAGGGATAGAAATACCTAAGAAGAAGAAGCACACGACGATAGACTTTTATCTGTCCAACGTCGCCAAGTTAGATAAAAAAATGTTGGGCTACCTGAACACGGCATACAATATTTTGCATTTGGAAGGCTATTACCGCGAAGAAACAAGCGTAGATACCATTGAAAGCGGGTTTAAGGCCGCCTACATAATAATCGGCAAAATCAAGCCCGAAAATCCCGTTGACGTGCCTGAAACTCAGGGCGACAGGGTCAAGAGGGCTTGGAATAAGATGATGATCTCTTTGGCGGTGACGTTTAGGTTTTAAGGAGCGTTGGACATCCCGCGCATTGAGCTTTATTTTTATAAAAAATCTGCTTTTGACGGCGAATTATACTATATTTATTGTATAAACCGCCAAACCAACCGCATAGGGGGAACAAAATGACGCTTGAAGAACAAAACGCCTTTCTGTCTAAAGAGTACAAAGAAGCCGTCCGCTACATGGACAACGCCGAAGAGACGCTGAAGAGGGCGGGAAAGCAGGACGATGGGCATTACGATGACGAAAAGTACGTTCGGTCGGCATGCGGAATCGCGTATTTAGGGGTTTTACGCGCCCTTGACGCATGGCTTGCTATGAAAGGGATAGAGTTTTCGAGCAAAAAAAAGCAAAAATCAATAGAGTTTTACGAGTACACGATTGCTCGGATAGATAAAAAAATGCTGTCCCTCCTGAAATCCGCATACGGCGCGCTGCACTTGGCCGGCTATTATCACGGAGCCACAGGAATAGGTACAATTAAAGACGGGTTCGACAACGCTCACCGCATAATAGACAAAATCAAGCCCGAAAACCCCGTTGACGTGCCTGAAACTCGGGGCGACAGGGTCAAGAGGGCTTGGAATAAGATGATGATCTCTTTGGCGGTGACGTTTAGGTTTTAAGGAGCGGTTGGGACATACTGCTTGTTGAGCTTTATTTTTGTAAAAAAGTTGCTTTTGACGGCGAATTATAGTATATTTATTAGGTTAGCCGTCAAAAAAACAACAAAAAGGGGGACTGAAAATGACGCCTGAAGAACAAAACGCCTTTCTGTCTAAGGAGTACAAGGAAGCCATCCGCTACATGGACAACGCCGAAGAGACGTTGAAAAGGGCGGGAAAGCTGGACTACGGGTGGTACAAGGACGAAAAGTACGTCCGGTCAGCCTGCGGAATCGCGTATTTGGGGGTATTGGGCGCTCTTGACGCTTGGCTTATCATGAAAGGGGTGGATATACCAGTAAAGCGCAATCACACCGACATAAAATTTTATCTTACCAACCTCGGCAAGTTAGACCTGAAATTGCTGGATTATCTGAACGCCGCATATACTAGTTTGCATTTGGCCGGCTATTACCGCAAAGAAAGAAGCATAAAAATAATTTACGCCGGATTCGAAGTCGCCTATGAAATAATCGAGAAAATCAAACCCGAAAACCCCGTTGACGTGCCTGAAACTCGGGGCGACAAGGTCAAGAGGGCTTGGAATAAGATGATGATCTCCTTAGCGGTGACGTTCGGCCTTTAACGGGCTGGGGGGAACGGGCTTCGCGTTTGTTTTTTCGTCCGACGCTTGATTTCCGCAATACACATTAATTATATTAGTAGGCTATAAAAGTGTCTAAATTAAACGTTCGTTTATTTTAGACACTTTTGAAACCCTGTCAAACCCTCTAATTCCTCTAATTTCCGCGTTCTCCCTATATCGAAAAGTGTCTAAATTATACGAACGTTTTCTATAGACAATTTTCGCTTAGAGGGACGTATAATGTTGACCGATTTCCACCGATTACCGCCCGTCTCCGAGGCGGTTGACGGCGGGTTGCGCTCTTTTTACGCCGCCGCAAACCTGTCTAAAATAAAGGGGGTATTATGAACAACGCGGTCATTGTCATCACGATGGGGAAGGACGGGGAGGCGGGGAAATAAAAAAAACGTCTGAATTAGGGTTTGTAGGATTAAAAGGATTAAAGAATGTCTGAATTAGGATGATAGGATTAAAAGAAAAGGATTATAGGATTAAAAAGATTTTGATTTTGACGTTGATGTTTAATCCTATAATCTGTTTTCATAATCCTATAATCCTAATTCGGACAACATGCAATCTTAGTATGACAACGGTTATAAATTATCAATCATCATTTAACTTTTATTGAAAGGGGAGTACAGTATGAAAATCTTTACCGTAACGAATTTGGCGCGGGTGCTGTTGTTGATGTCGGCGGCGGTGTTGGCAGTTGGTTTGGTCGGGTGTCAGGGGGACGAGGAGGGAGGCGGGGGCGATCTTGTGGGGGATTGGACGGGGTACTCCACTACATACGGCGGCGAGACTCGCTACGCAGACGAATATATGAAGATGGTCTTGTCTTTCAGAGCTTCAGGCGAACTTGAATTTATTGTGTTTGAAAAGATAGGGAATGTTTGGGTTGAAGCGTTCATAGGTGTTGGGACGTACCGCGTAAGCGGTTCGATGATCTCCATAAAATTACCGTCCGGACCGTCCGGAGAAGAAGATGAAGATGTGCAGTATCGTGTTTCTGGGAACTATTTCACACTAATAGGGCACGGTTACGAGACTACGTATAAACGTGTCAACATCGCTGAATTCAAAAGAAGCCTTGACGGTCCTGTTTATACCAACGATCCCAAGCTGTCCAGCTTTGCCTGGTATTCGCAAGACGATGAGAACGAGTACATTGAATTTGTCGGCACTGCCGGCACTAAAGTTTATGGGAACGGGCTTTATCGCTACGCAGATGATGATGGTACTATGAGTTACTACACAAACGGCAGCAAGCTAGTTTTGGTAAGAGAAGACTGTGATTGGGGCGATAACGGTGGAGGTCACTGCACGTCATTTGAAACGTTCGAATTGACCTATAAAATCACAGGTAGCGGCAGCGACATGCAGTTGTCGATAAATGGCGATATATGGCTGCCTACGTCGCGGTGAATTTCATCCGCGTTCTTCCCTTAAACGGGTTCGCCGCCCCCGCATACTCTGCGGGGGCTATTTTTTTTGCAACCGTCTTCTCCGCGCCGCCCTGTTTTATTCGCTATGATCCCGTCCCCGCCCCAAATCCTCAATAAAAATTCGTCGAAAAGTTGCTTTTTGCGGACAATTATAGTATATTTATTATGCAAGCGGTCGAAAACAACCGCAACCCCCCGCGCGTTGTCGAGTGTCGGTCGGCGGGTCGGGTCGTCCCTGTTAATAAATTTGACATTGTCCGTCGCCGAGAGTTATTTTAAAGAGAGGTTATATTTGGCGCGATTAAAGTAATTTGCAACGAAAGGCGGCGTTATGACGCAACTTGCGGAGAAGAACTGGCATTTGGTCGAGGAGATGACCGAGCGTCTAAAGGCGTTGAACCCGTACAAGGTAATTCTGTTCGGTTCCTACGCCAACGGTACCCCGACCGAGGACAGCGACCTCGACGTGGCCGTTATTTTGGACAGCGACGAGATATTGGATAATTTTACCAAAAGGATGGAGCGGTGGCGTCCGGTGGCGAAAGCCGTTAGAGAAGTCCATTACCAAATCGCTATGGATATTATCGTGTATTCAAAAGCAGAGGTGAAATATCTAAAGGAAAACGATAACGATTTCGTAAAGGAAATAGAAAGTACTGGCAAGGTCTTATATGAAAAATAAAACAGCGGGCTGGGTGTTTTTCGCCGACAAAGATATGATTTCCGCAAAAACGCTAATGGATTGCGCGGAATCGACTGGAGAGGAATTAACGGGAGAAGTCACGTTCCATTGCCAACAGGCTATTGAAAAATACCTTAAAGGCTATTTGGCGGAACACGGCAAAGAAATCCGTAAGATTCATGATTTGCTGAAAATATATTTAGAGGTAAAGGATATCCATGATTGGAATTTAGACGAGGGCTTGCTTGAAGAAATCAGCGAAATATATACAGAGACCCGTTATCCTGAGAATGTCGGCATTAAACCGAACGGAAACTTGCCGACTATGGAAGAAGCCAGAAGCTATTGGGAGTTCGCCAAGAAGGTCGAGGGTATCTTCACGGAGTTGGTAAGCAAATAACGCTGACTGCCCGAAAAAAAGGCTTGACCCGCGAAGTTCCATTCCGCGTACTTAGTACGCTGTCCCTCCGTCCCGCCCCCAATCCTCAATAAAAATTCGTCGAAAAGTTGCTTTTTGCGGACAATTATAGTATATTTATTAAGTAAGCGGTCGAAAACGGCGAAAGGGGGCTGGAAATGACGCCTGAAGAACAAAACGTTTTTCTGTCGAAGGAGTACGCCGAGGCTGTCCGCTATATGGACAACGCCGAGGAGACGTTGAAGAGGGCTGAAAAGCAGGACTACGGGTATTATCGGGACGAAAAATACGTCCGAACCGCCTGCGGAACGGCGTATTTGGGTGTATTGATCGCCCTTGACGCGTGGCTCTTAATGAAGGGCGCGGAGTTTACGGGCAAAAAAAAGCAAAAATCAATAGATCTTTACGAGTATACGATTGCAGGATTGGATAAAAAACTTCTGACTTTACTGAAAGCCGCATACAGCACGTTGCATTTGGCGGGCTATTATCATGGAAACACGTGCATAAGCACGATTAAAGACGGTTTCGCCGCCGCCTACGAGATTATCGAAAAGATCAAACCTGCGGTTTTCGTCGAAGCCCCCGACACTCGCGGCGGCAAGATCAAGAGGGCGTGGAAAAGCTTTATGGTTTCCCTTGCGGTGACGTTTAAATTATAGGGGGGCGGCGGCGTTCGGCGAAATGGGCAAAGACGCGGAAACCAAACACGGCCCTGCGGCCGTCGATAAGCGTCACGGCTCCGTAAAGGAGTTCGTAGCGTTCTCCGTCGTTTTGTTTCTGATAATACTCGTTGTGGGCGGCACGGCCTTTTTCTTTTCCATGAGGCAGATCATAAGGGGCAACAAGGGCGGCGAGATCATGCGGACGCTCGAAAACGAGCGCATAAAGCTGTCGGCTTTCGTCAACAGCGAGATCGCTTTCGCCGTGAAGATGGCGGAGTCGCCGCTTATCAGGAGCTACATAGAGAACCCCGAATCTTCGGGGCTCGGGCGCATGGCGGTGGACGAGCTGAAGGCCTACCGCCGCGCCGCGCGTTCCGTCTCGGTCTTCTGGGTGAGCGACAAAGACAAAAAGTTCTACATTGACGACAGCGAGCCTTACGTAGTGGATCCCGAAGCCCCCGAAAACTATTGGTACAACATGACGCTCTACAGAACCAAAGAGTACAATTTCAACATAAACTACAATCCCGACCTCAACGTGACCAACTTGTGGATAAACGCGCCCGTCTTCGACGCGGAGCGGAGCAGGCCGCTGGGCATAGTGGGCATGGGCGTGGATATCACCGCGTTTATGGACAAGCTCTACGAGCAGCACACGGGCGGCGCGGACATTCATTACTTCAACGCGGACGGGGAGATCACGGGGTCGCTCGACGTGGGCGACGTGGTAGCCAAAAGGCGCATAGAGGATATTCCCGGCGCGGCTTACGCGGGCGTTCTCGGCAGGGCGCGGGGTCTGGGCGCGAACGGGATCGCGGTTTACGACGTTCCGTCGGGCAAGGCCGCCGTTTGCGCGATCCCCGCGCTTGGTTGGTACGCGGCGGCCTTCATGCCCGACAGAGCGGGCGACTACAAAACCCCCGTCGCCGCCGTCTTCGTGGTGATGCTCTTCGTGATCGCCGTGATATTCGTGGTCTCCAACATATTCATCGCCCGTTTTCTGAGGTCGCTTCGCCGCACCATGGATTCCCTTGAGGCTTCGTCGAAGTACAAGAGCGAATTTCTCGCCATGATGAGCCACGAGATACGCACTCCCATGAATGCGATATTGGGCATGGCGGAGCTTGCCATCCGCGAAAAGGATCTGCCGCCGCGCGTCAGGGAGCGCGTGCTGACGATACGGAAATCGGGCGCGAATCTGCTCTCCATCATAAACGACATTCTCGACTTCTCGAAGATCGACAGCGGAAAGCTTGAGATCGTCCCCGCCGACTACCGTTTCATGTCGCTCGTCAACGACGTAAAGAGCGTCATCGGGATAAAGGCCGCCGACGCGAACATCGAGTTCCGCGTGGACGTTGACGGCGGCATCCCTCCCGTCTTGACTGGCGACGAGGCGAGGATCCGCCAGATCATTCTCAACCTTTTGGGCAACGCCGTCAAGTACACGCCGAAGGGCTTTGTGTCTCTCGCGGTGAAAGGCTGCCGCGTTGACGACGAGGTTGTGAACATAACGATAGAGGTGGCCGACAGCGGCAGGGGGATAAGGCCGGAGGATATCGGCAAGCTCTTCGAGGATTTCGTCCAGATAGACACGGTCAAGAACAAGGGGATCGAGGGGACGGGGCTGGGTCTCGCCATCACGCGCAGTCTCGTCAAGGCTATGGGCGGCACCGTCGGCGTGCGGTCGGAGTACGGCAAGGGCAGCGTGTTCACGGTCGTACTGCCGCAGGTTGTGGGCAAGAGCGGGAACGTCGCGGACGAGGCTGCGGCCGCCGCCTTGTTCAAAGCTCCGGCGGCGAAAGCGTTGGTGGTGGACGACGTGCCCACGAATCTCGCGGTGGCTCAGGGGCTCCTCTCCATCTACGAGATCGGAGCGGACACCTGTCTGAGCGGCGCGGAAGCCGTGGAAGCGGCGGCGATGCGCGCCTACGACATAGTCTTCATGGATCACATGATGCCCGGCATGGACGGCATAGAGGCGGCGGCGCAGATACGCGCCCTCGGCGGCCGATGCGCGGAGCTCCCGATAATCGC